>Ga0082212_10003792_pt1 | contig 21270 bp, 14 predicted proteins | sample TergutNt197P3_FD_71548 | JGI IMG/M metagenome (GOLD analysis project Ga0082212, IMG submission 71548) | Neocapritermes taracua P3 segment gut microbial communities from Petit-Saut dam, French Guiana - Nt197 P3 | ecosystem: Host-associated > Arthropoda: Insects > Digestive system > Gut ... | reverse complement strand
CATAGCACTCATTATATCGCCTGAAGGCGAGGGTTTTTAGATCCCAGAATTGGAAAATAATTCGGTAGTTGCGTCACTGGCGTTCTCAACGCCCCTCCCGCTAACGGAATAGCATAGCCAGCATCATGCCACTGCGGAACAAAATCATTGCCGTGTTCCGCATTATCTGCACCATAGCCTGTACTTCTGCCTAGGCTGTCCACTCCGCCCTGCGATCCATCACTACCCCACAGCCCGTTAAAAACGTTACGTCCAGCACCCTTACCGGCTTTCCCGCCCAGGTACCCAACACCAGCGGCACCTACTGGAGCACCTGCTGGACCGCCTACCCCGCCAAGCGTGCCGCCTACGACCTCTCCGCCGGTTTCCGCGTAGCCACGTAGATTATCCTCTGTAGATTTGGATACACTATTAAAATCCAGATGGAAGATTTTACGATTTTACCCCTGTTTCTCTAAACCCCTGCCTTCGCAGGGGTGACGAAAAAAACGAACTTGCACTCCTCGTGAAGGAAAAAAGGGGCAAATCAAGTGCCGGGGCTACAAAATCAAATCAAAAAACGATACAATGAAAAGGTACAGAACACTCTTTCTCCCGTTCATGCCATGCGATACACAATAATCGTGCCCCTTCTCTTTACGGTTTCTTTTCCACATCTGTTAACGTTCGGTGCCGAACCGCTGCCGAACTTGACGATACTCATCGAGGAAGATGTCTATCCCGATCCGCGTCCCGACAACGGAGCGGGATCAACGTGGTGTTACGGCTCGTCAGTCCTTGCCCGAATTCAAAATGATGTGTTTCTCACGGAACTCGCCGTCGTTCCTTCTGCCAAGCCGCTGAATAATTGCCAATGGAAACTGCTGAAACGAGATGCCGAAGGTTGGAAAACTCTCTTTTCCGACGAGCAACATCGAACGCGGGAACCTTCGCCGATAGCGGTCTTTCCTGAAAAGCATGAGATATTCGTTTCGGCAAATCCAACACTGGTTGATGATCTCGAAAAGTATTCTGGACCGGCAGAACCGCAAGTCGTGCGATTCGATGTCGGCAAGAATCCCAGCGAACCGGAAACGTTGCTTCCCGCTTGGAATGGAAAGCCGCAATTCACGGAACACTCTTATCGTAGTTTTGCCGCCGATGGGAAAAATCAGGAATTGATTCTGTTTCAGAACGTCGGTTACACGCATACGGAATGGGCATTTCGGGATCGCACAGGAACTTGGTCGGCGACAGGAAAACTCGATTGGCAATGGGGTGCCGACTACGAAAAGCCGCAACCGATTCGTACTTGCTATCCGACCGTTGCGCTGACCGACCGAAAAGTATTTTTCTGCGGCGTGAGCGATATTGTGGAACCGAATCCGCAGTGGCGTGCATACAAAAAGGAGTTGACCGGTCGCGACTGGGACTACGATTTTCGCCGCCTGTTTTTCACGTGGTCGAACGACATTTCCAAAGGGGAGTTCCAACCTTGGGTCGAGATTTCATCGCGGGAAAAAACGAGCGGTTGGATTCTGCCCTGCGATCTGTATGTAATGCCTGACGATACGGTACATCTTTTATGGACGGAGCGGGCGATCAACACGCAACTTCGAGAAAAGTTTTTTCCCGACGCAAAACAATCGGAAGCCCTTTGCCACGCCGTGGTGCGAGACGGAAAAATTTTGAAACGCAACGACATTGCCATCCGGCATGAAGGGGAGACCAAACCAGTCGCATCGACGGGACGTTTTCATGCCACGCCGGACGGTCGGCTTTGGGTCGTCTATTATGTGAGTGGTGCGGAACGAGATACCGTTACGAACGAACGTAAAAACGTTTCGGAAAACCGAATTATGGAGATCAAGAATGGTGAGCCGACCGGGAATTTTCAAACGATTCCATTGGCAAAACCTTTTTCGCGGTTGTTTACAGCATCGGTTCGTGCCGGTAATGTACCGTCGGTGGTGCTTGATTTGCATGGAACGTGTCCGAACAGCGAGCAACTTCGCTATGCGGCGGTCAGGTTGGAGTAATGGCGCACATGCGAATATCGTGTAAAATGACATGCGTTCTGAAAATGCAAACATAAAATCGATGCCACCATCAACGGTACTCATTACAGGAGCGTCCGGCGGAATCGGTTCGGCAACGGCAAAGCGGTTTGCGTCAACGGGTGCCGAAATTATTCTCCACGCTCATCAAAACACAGCAACCGTTAGCGAATTACGAGAAATCATCCAAAACCAAGGCGGCAAAGCGAAAATCATCACGGCAGATTTTTCGCAGGGTCAAGCGGCGGAACATCTGTACCAGCAAGTATTTGAACTGACCGACCAGATTGACGTATTAGTCAATGCAGCCGGTCTCGATTTGATGTTGCCCGCTACCGCTTCTCTACCGTTCGAGCAAAAATTGCAACAGATTTGGCAAACGGATGTTTTTACGCCGATTCAGTTGTCCCGAATGATCGGCAAGCGGATGCAAGAACGAAAGCGGGGAACGATTTTTTTCCTCGGCTGGAATGGTGTCAATTACGGTTGGCGTGGTGAGACCGCTCAACTTTACGGAGCGGTAAAAGGGGCATTGCTCGGTTTTAGCCGCTCCCTTGCCGAAGACCTTGCACCGAACATTTTAGTACGCTGTCTTTCGCTCGGCTGGATCAAAACACGCTGGGGAGAAAAACTTTCGGAAGAAGTGGAACAACGTTACGCTGCTGACTCCCGGCGCAATCGCTGGGGTACTCCTGAAGAAGTTGCCGCCGTGATTGAATTTTTGGCAAGCGAAGAGTCGAAGTATATCGACGGCATCGGTCTGCGTCTCGATGGCGAAAAAACCGCACTGCGTGGCGATACTACAAATGGCGGCAAATTGCCGTTTTGATTCTGAATTCGGGCTTTGTGGTTAAGAAGAATTTTACCACAAAGGTACAAGGGACACAAAGAGAATCTTTCGTGTGTTTTGTGTTATAAAAAATGAAAATGAAATTCGGAAAACTGAAACCGCATGAAGTTGAATGGAATTCTTTCTCCCCATTTTCCAACGTTTCCATTGCAGACATTCCGACGTAAGTCGGTCAGGGAAAAGGGTTTATGGTAGGACACTGTACCACCAACAGTACGGCTCTGGGCTGATCGCCGCGCTCAATTATTGTTTTCAGAACATCGGAGGTACAACGCACAAAACCTGACCCGATGCCTAGCACTTCTCAAGGGGCTGTCCCTAGTCCATGCAATCGCAGATTCCGAAATTTCAATTTTCGATGCGAAGTCTAGCATAACACATGTCAGAAAGTGTCAGAAGATTCGCTGACAATCGTCATTTCGCCCCCAACGAAGTGAAGGGAGAAATGATGCAATGGGGCTGGAAAACGGGACAATACTTTCGAGGGAAAGCCTTGTACGGTATGACACCCCCCCGATTGATATGCGTTCTGACGAGACGATTGACAATCGCGGAGAATCCATTACACTTTCGCTCTGTTGTTTAACATTTTTTTATCCAGAATATGCCCCTGCTTCCTCCGCATGGCGGACTGACCGAACCGGTCAACCGCATCGTTCCCGCTTCCGAAATTGATTCCTTCAAAGCCAAAGCGGCAACGCTATTTGAAGTTCCCGTCAGCGATGCCGACCTTTCTACGGTGTATCGTTTCGGCGACGGCGGACTCTCCCCACTCACCGGTCCGATGGACGAGGCAACCTACAATCGGGTTCTCGATGAATCGGTCATCGAAGTGAACGGCAAAAAATATGCGTGGACGATTCCGCTCTCTCTGCCGGTTACGAGAATGCTTGCCATATCGGTTAGGCCGGGGCAAGACGTTGCCATTGTCAATTCAGCATGGGAAGTTGTCGCGGTGCTGTCCATAACCAGCGTGTTCAAGTGGGACAAAGAGAAATACCTGAAAAGTGTCTATCTGACTGACCGAACGGATCATCCCGGTGCTGATATGATACTCAACGAACGAGATGCCGAAGACACCTACCTGCTCGGCGGAGAAATCCGTGTGTTGCCGCAGCCGAAAAATCCGGCATTCGGAAAGTACGTTCTCTCGCCGGTGGAAGTCCGAAAACTGCTCGATGCGAAAGGTTGGCAACGTGTTGTGGCATTCCAAACCCGCAATCCGCTTCACCGCGCTCACGAATACGCTTTGGTTTATGGTCTCGAAGAGTTGTTGCGGCAAGGTTTCAATGCCGGTGCGTGTCTCAATCCGCTGGTCGGCGAAACGAAAGGGGACGATGTCAATGCCGATGTACGGATGAAAACTTACGAAGCGTTAATCGAGAACAGGTCGCTCGGCGAAGGGGACAGTGATCCAGCGTTGTGGCAAAAGGTCGGTGGGGCAGTGCCGGATCGGGTAATTTTGCTCGGTCTCGATATAAAAATGTTTTACGGCGGTCCGAAAGAAGCGGTGATGCATGCCATCTATCGGCAAAACTTCGGCTTCACCGATTTGATTATCGGTCGCAAACATGCCGATGCGCCGTATCACGATGGCATGCCCATTTGGGGAGATTTCGATGCTCAAGAGATTTTCAACAACCTCGGCGGCGATTTGCAGATCAAACCGCTGAACGTCGGCTTTGCGGCGTATTATGAGTCGGCGGGACGAGTCGATTTGATGGACAACCACAAAGAAGAAAAGCCAGTGTTCATCTCCGGTAAGGATGTCCGCAAGACGCTGTTGGAAGGCAACGAAGTTGATCCACGCATTATGCGGACGAGTACGTCGAAAATCCTTGCGGAGGCGATGAAGACAAATTGAGGGAAGTCAGCGACAGCATCTCTGGTCTAATCTTCAACGTGAAATTGCGATTCCCGTTTATGTTTGGTACAATGAAACAGTGGTGTAGTATGTCCAGACGTTCTAAAATTCTTCACATCATTTCGTCTTGGGAAAACGGAGTCGGCAACGAACTTGCAGCGTTCGCCGCTCGGCTTGCCCCTTCCGAATTTGAAAGCGAAATCTGCGTTCTCGCCGGAACAACCAAACGAGACATTCCCCATATTCCCATGACAACGCTGGGGCAACGCTGGACGTTCGATGTCAGCACTTATCTCGGTGTCGGACGAGTTCTCCGGCGGTTTCGTCCCGATGTCATACACGCATGGGATGCCGCCGCACAACTCTACGGCACTCTGCATTATGGGACAAAACACGTGATCGCAGAAAAGAGAGACACCGATTCATCAAACGGATTGTTACAAAAATATCCCGACCGAAAAACGCACCGGTTCATTGTTTCACGCAAAGACGGCACATTGCCGACTGCCAAAACGGTGCTGATTCCTCCGGCAGCCGTTCCTGTGCCGTATGCCGAACCGATGCCGACGGAAAAATTACTGGAAAAACTCGATATTCCTGCGGTCGAACTGTCCGGAGATTACTATCCGGTATTTCAACCGCAATACGAACAGGAACGCTGGAATTACAAGTCGATGCCCCCTCATCCCACGCCGTTTTTGATCGGTATTATCCTGCCGCTTCGTTTGGAACACCGGATGCTCGATGCGCTTTGGACATTTGAATCGCTCAATCATGTTCACCTGAATTATCATGCATTCATTATCGGCGAAGGCAAGGAGCGAGAAACATTTTTGCGTTATCGAGACCGATGGAAATTGTTTTCCCGAGTGCATTTTCTCGGTAATCGTTCCGACACGGATCGGCTATTGCCCCGTTTTGATGCGCTGTTGCATTTGAGTTCATCGGCGGAGTATTCCGGTACGATTTTGTCGGCAATGTCTTGTGGCGTGCCGGTCGTTGCCCTCGAAACACCGGAAAGCCGGGAGTATATTTCGGATGGCACGTCGGGAATCCTGATTCCCGCCGACGGAGATTTTCGGTTTTACCGCCGTACTGCCGTGAAAAAACTTCTGTATCTATTGGAAGACGAAGAGAAACGTCGTTCGATACAAATTGCCGCAAAGGATCGCATTGTCAAGGAGTTTAATTTTGATACCGCCGTTCAACGGCGAACGGATGTTTATCGGGAACTGATAGGCACCAATCCGAATCCGACTGCGGTACTGCCTTTGCCGAAGCAGTAAATCACCCGTTTCACCTCTTGTTCATTACGCCGCATCATCCACAGCGTGCAGGAAGCCCGCAAGAACCTTGCAACGACCCGGTTGCTGTAACTTTTCCACCGCCTTCTGCTCAATCTGACGTACCCGTTCCCGCGAAACTTGGAAAATCCGACCGACCTCTTCCAATGTATAGGAATAACCATTTTCCAAACCGAACCGCAACTTGATAATGTCCCGCTCACGATGCGTGAGAACCTTCAGCAGATTGTCGATTTCCTTTTTTAGCAAATCGTGCGATGCCGACCGTTCCGGTCGTTCTGCACTGGTGTCCGCCACCAATTCGCCGAAACAACCATCCTCCGCTTCGCCGAGCGGATGTTCCAAACTGATCGGATTCGCTCCCAACTGCATGGTACGTCGAATTTCTTCGACCGACATCTCCGTTGCTTCGGCAACCTCGTGGACACTCGCCTGACGACCCGTCTCTTGGTAAATATCCCTGATCGTGTTGCGAATTCGGGACAACGCATCAATCATGTGTACAGGTATCCGAATCGTTCGGGATTGTTCTGCAATCGCTCGTGTGAGTGCCTGTCGAATCCACCAAATCGCATACGTTGAAAACTTAAATCCGCGCCGGTACTCGAATTTATCGACCGCTCGCATTAAACCGGTATTGCCTTCTTGAATCAAATCGAGGAAACCGATTCCGCGATTGCGGTATTTTTTCGCTACGGAAATCACGAGGCGCAAATTGCTCTTGCACATTTCCCCTTTTGCTGTTTCGTATTCATGCAGATACCGCTTCATCGCTTCGCAACGGCGGCGTAATACTTTCGGACTCTCCTGTGCCGTTCGGATAAGGCGACGTAACTCTTTTTTGAGTAACGCTTTACGATCCGGCATCATTTTGACACTGGAATCTTCCAAGAGTTGAATGATTTCGTCCATTCGGGCAGACATCGCTTCGAGTTGTTTCATGACGGCATGCACCCGGCGGTTGCGAAGGTTCATTTCTTCGACGAGCCGCAATGCCCGACGGTGCCGCTGTTTAATCCGATTCCGAATTCGCGGCTTCGCCAACTTTTTGGTACTCTTGCGCACCACAAGATTGAAATCCGAAGAGGTCGCATTTAACATCGGACCGAGCGTTCGTAATTGCTGTGGAATCCGATGCAGAACCTGCGTTTTCGAGAGTTTTTCGCTGATCGTCCGCTCGAAGGCGAGTTGACCGTGAAAGACTTTGGTGAGCGTTTGAAAAGCATTATGCAGTCCGAAAGGGGAGCCAAGAACGCTTCGACGAAATGCACGCCGCCACTTTTCGATCCGCTTGGAATAGAGGACTTCCTCCTCTTTGGTCAAGAGCGGAATGTCCGCCATTTGGGCAAGGTAAAGCCGAATAGGGTCGCTGTTCCATTTTTCCGGTTCCGCGGTGAGGGACAGAATCTGCTCGATGTCCTCTTCGGAGTCATCGTGGCAAACAGAGAGGGAGAGTTGAGTTTTATCGGTTCCTCGCTCGATGCCGCGATCGTCGTCATCGTCGTCATCGAGGTCGGGATCCATTTCGGAGGTGTCGGGAATGAAACTGGAAAAGAAATCATCTTCGTCGGAAAGCCGATTGCGTTGGGCTCCGATGTTGCCGAAGAATTCGGTGGTTCGGAAGTCCTCGTGAAGGTCATCGTCGCCGAAATGGGAGATCACCTCTTCGAGATTCACGCGGGGTTCTGACGGAATGGTTAGCGATACGGGTTCATTTTCCACGACGGTCATCCTTGACATAAGCACTCCTTTTGTTAGGTTTCGGACACGATCCTTCGTATCCTGTCAGAGCGGGGCATTTTATCACACTTCCAGATAATCACCAATAGCAAATTTACCGGTATTTAGTGCGATTTTGAGATTTTCAAAAAATTATGTGTGCTTTGTGTGAGAATTTTTTTCTCTTCTTGATTTTCAGTTCAAAATACGGTAATCTTACGTTACTTTGTGTCGTTGGCGGTTGGAAATAAACGGATACTTTACACAGAACACGGATACTTTACGCAAAATATGGATACAACTCCGTTTCATTTGATACTCTTTGCTCTGGATGTTGCCGTTCTCATGGGGCTGTCTCTCTGGTTGCGATTTCGTCGAAGTACCGGAGCGATACGTTCTGCTGTCTATTATTTTGAAAAATCGCTCTACGCCCCCACCGCAACGGTCCGTCGTTTCACACTCGTTTGGGATATTGCCGGTGTTTGTTTTTTTGGAGGATTCGGTCTCGTTTGTTTTGCCATTTTAACCCGATTCATCCGTACCGGTTTTGCGCAAAACGCGATCTACCACTTCAACGTGGGACAATGTATTGTTGAGGGAATGATTGTTCATGGCACGGTATTCTTGATCGGTACCGCCATATTGCTTCACTGGAACCGCAGGGCTGTTCTTGCCGCACTTTCCGGTTGTTGCGCCCTTCTCCTTACGGTTGTCGGTTTTGATATACTTTACTGGGAGCCTTATCATTTGAGAGTGGAGCATTACACAATCAAAACTTCCAAAATCAAAAAATCTTTGCGAATAGTTTTTGTTGCCGACATCCAAACCGACCGCATTAGTTCGCATGAAATCAACACGCTAAAAAAAATCCAGCAACAAAAAGCCGACTTAATTATTCTTGGCGGTGATTATCTCCAAACTTTTAAGGACACACAGAAAGATCAATTACCCGAAAAATTTCGGCAACTGCTTATCGATGATCCGCTTGAAGCCCCACTCGGCGTTTATGCAATCGCAGGTAATATCCTTGAAACTAACGAAGAATCTTTTTTCGAAGATACCAGCGTACAATACATTCGGAATACGGTATTTTTCGATGACCTCGGTCGTGAAGAAGGATGGGATCCCCCCATCGACTTGGTCTTGCTCCGTCCCGAACACTCACTCGGAGGATTAGGCGAACGCGGCATAACGGACAGCGGCAATTTCATCGTCATGGCAGGACATTTTCCCAACTATGCCGTTGACGGATACAAGAGTCCAATATCGGATAAAATATTCAGCGGATACCGAAATGCAGAAAGAGCTCCAGACTTGATGCTCGCGGGTCATACGCACGGCGGACAGATCGTCATCCCCTTTTATGGTCCTCTCGTGAATTGGGTGGAAGACAAATATGCTCTGCAAGTTCCTCATAAAATGTGGAGCGGTTTTTTTCCCTATTCCAATGGAGGACATGTCTTGGTCACTCGCGGTAGCGGTATGGAACGCGGTTGGGCTCCACGAATTCGGCTTTTCTGCCCAGCTGAAATCAGCGTCATCAATATCGTGCCCGAATCACCGTGATGACTCGAATATCCGTTTTCCCTATTGCACCGCATCGTAACGTGATCCGCATGCTCTTTCTCTTGACAAAACACTAAAAAATGATAGCATACTCCCGACGTACAAATCGAACAGATGGAGCCAGTGAACAATATCTTTCGCCTGTTAACGGTTAATTTTTTGGGACAATCTCCGGCATGGTACAAAATAACCATTGTTGCCTTTCTGATACTGAACCCGTTACTCTATTTTTTTGTCAGTCCTTTTGTTACCGGTTGGGTCGTTTTGATACAGTTTATTTTTACCCTCGCCTGCGCCCTGAAATGTTATCCGCTCCAGCCGGGCGGCTTGCTAGCCATCGAAGCACTTGCCATCGGACTCACGAATCCTCATACAATCTATCATGAAGTTCATACGAACATTCCCACGTTGCTGTTGCTCATCTTCATGGTCTCGGCAATTTATTTCATCAAGGATGTCCTTTTCATCGCCATGACCAAACTGTTTTTGGTCTTCCGAAAGAAATATGTTCTTTCGTTGGTTTTTTGTTTCATCTGTGCATCGTTGTCCGCCTTTTTAGATGCACTCACGCTTGTCGCCATTGCCATTGCCGTCTGCTTCAATTTTTACGCCATCTATCACCGAGTGGAAAGTCATAGCGGCAACGAAGAAGAGATGGAAGAATTCAAAGGTTTTCTGCGAAACCTTATCATTCATGGAACGGTCGGAACCATTATCGGCGGAACAATGACCATTGTGGGGGAACCGAACAACATGATGATCGGCTCCAAGATGGGCTGGTCTTTCTTGGGATTTATTGCTCACTGTGCGCCTATTTCGGTCCCAGCAGCACTTGCCGGTTTTGCCGTCTGTTTCTCGTTGGAGTATTTCAAACTACCCGGCTTTCGATACCAAATGTCAGAAAGAGCGAGGGAGTTAATCTTAAAAGATTACACCAAAAAAATCCAAGAAATGACGGAACAAAATTTTTATGTCTATGTCATTCAAATCATCGCATTCATACTGCTGGTTCTTGCCCTTGCCTTTCACGTCGCAGAGGTCGGTTTGATCGGTATTGGACTCATCATCTTCATGACCGCATTCACTGGTCTGACAAAGGAGCATGACCTCGGAGGGGCTTTTACAAACGCCATGCCTTTTGCGATGTTGATCGTAGTATTTTTCGGTATTCTCGGAGTCGTTCATGAACAGAATCTTGTTGGTCCTTTGGCAGATTGGGTATTTACGTTCAGCGGAAAAACGCAACACATCGTGCTTTATTTTACCAACGGAACACTCTCGTTTACCAGTGACAACGTGTTTATCGCAACGATATTTATCAACGCCGTCGAAGCCGCCTACGCCGGAGGAATTATTGCCCAAATGATTCCCAGTATTGTCACGGCAAATGATAACGGAACATTGGTTCAATTTATCAGTGAAACCAAGATTATTGCCCTCATGATTGCCGACATCGAAACCGCTTATGCCGACGGGACACTCATGCAACTGATCAATGAAACCAAGGCAATTACTCACGGCGATGTGATGACTAAATTTATTGCTGATTTGGAAGCCGCTCATGCAAGAGAAGCGGTCATTCAATTTATCAATGAATCCAGAGGTATTTATAACAACGAAGTGTTCACCCAATTTATCAATCATGTGGAAACCGCACATGTCAGGGGGACTATCGTTGATTTTTTACAAGAGGCTAACCGCGAATATGCGGATAAGCCGATTATTTCAAGAGAGGAATATGAAAAACTTGCCGTTGTCGTGAATATGGGTACGAATATCCCAGCGATGGCGACACCGAATGGACATGCGGCGTTGCTTTTCCTTTTGACATCGGCACTTGCCCCGCTCTTGAAACTGTCTTATTTTCAAATGTTCAAACTGACGCTTCCCTACACGATCACAATGACGATCACGGGTGCGTTGGCAATATATTTTTTCCTTTAAGGAGTAACGAATGGAATCCAGCGATGTACAAATTACTTTTATTGTCAGTCATGGCGATGCCCATGATGTCATGACCGCCGCAAGAGCCGCGGGCGCACGAGGTGGAACGATCCTAGACGCTCACGGTACGCGCAAAGAAGATGATGTCCAATTTTTCGGCATGACGTTAGCATTGGAAAAAGAGATGCTCGTAATTGTAGCGGAAAAGGACGAGGCAACAAACATTTTGAATGCGGTAAAAGATTTGCCGGTGTTCAAGAAAACCGGCGGCGGAATTATCTACACGACCGATGTTAAAAGATTTATCCCATAGATTTGTTTACTTTTTTCTCTCAACACTGCTCGTCGTTTCGTGCGTTGTCCTTGCCGGTTGCCAACCGACGCAACACATTACCGAGTCTGTCGTCCATTCTGCGGAGCCGGATATTTTGCCTATCCTTCAAGCACTTGAAGATGCCTTTGGGGCGGTGGAACGCGACTCTCTAGGAAATATCATCGGTGTCGATCTTGCCCAAGATCGGGCATCGGCAACCGACGATGTGCTGGAACTTGCATTGACTTTGCCGAATCTCAAAAAATTCCGGCTGGCGGGAGGAACTATTTCGACGGAAGCGTTTACCAAGTTGAAAATGCAGCCCGACCTAGAAGAACTCTTTTTGCAAGATATGGTTATTAAGGATGAAGAGTTTATCTTGGTCATCTCTGCGCTTCCCAAGTTACGGCGATTGACACTTCGCCGACTACCCAACATTTCGGACGCGGGAATAAAGCCCCTGTTTCAATTTTTAACGTTGCGGCAACTCGCTTTCATTGACATGCCGATCACGGGTTTTGCCTTTCAAGCCATCGAAGAGTCAACGCCGCTTGCCGCTCTCGATGTACGGAATTGCGCCCAACTGATTCCCAATGATTACGAACATCTTCTCCGATTGCCGCAACTCGTAGATTTGAAGATCGGCGGATTCGCCGTCAATGACCGGTGTTTAGAAATCGTTGCTCTGCTTCCCGCATTGAAAGGATTGACGCTCGACGATTCGATGATTTCCGCAAAGGGTTTCGAAAAATTGATGACCGATTCCCGTTTTGCAGACTCGTTGGAAACGCTTGTACTTAATCGAAATATGGCACTTTCTGACGATGCGCTTCTCCGCATCGGCAATCTTCCGCAGCTCAAACGTCTCATTCTCGGCGATGCGATGATTACTGGAAAATTTCTGGTTCAACTTGCCGAAAACGAACAGTTACGTCCGAAATTGAATGATCTTGCTCTTCGGAAAACGTTATTGACCGAAGAGGCAATCGCCTCGTTCAAAAGGTATCCCGAACTTCAAAGCGTTCAGATTACGGGAATTGCGTTGTCGAAAAGGGAAGTTGAAACGCTTTTTTCTCTTTCCCAACTTGAACGACTTGATTTAAGCGATTGTTTTTTCGATGAGGAAGCACAACGATACATTCGGGAAACGGAATTGCCGAAGTCATTGAAATCGTTCAAGTATTGAACGGTATTTGGGAAAACCTCCTTCCGCTACGAATCATCTGTCTTGAATTTTTCCCGCATGTGTGCTATTCTTGTAACCGATGAGTTTTTACTCCATCTCACGGAAGAAATTATGTCCACGCAAACGCAACCCTCTTTTTCCCGACGGAATTTTTTGAAAACTTCGGCACTCGCCCTGTCGCCGCTCGTTTTACCGGCAACGGTTCTCGGACGCGACGGCACCGCACCGAACAGCAAAATCACACTCGGCGGCATCGGTATCAACCATCGCGGCTTGTACGTCCTGGAACGAATGCTCGTTCAACCCGATGTCCAATTTCTCGCTGTTTGCGATGTACGTGCCGACCGGCGAAAAGCGGTTAAGGAACTCGTTGACCAACGATACGGCAATTCCGACTGTGCGACCTACCGTGATTTCCGTGAACTGTTGGAACGCAAAGACATCGACACCGTTTTAATTGCCACCGGCGACCATTGGCACGCTCACGCCTCTATTTATGCGGCAAGAGCCGGAAAGGACGTTTACTCCGAAAAGCCTTGTGCGATTACGATTGACCTTTGCCAAAAACTGGCGGAAACGATGAAACGCTACGGTACCGTTTTTCAAGGGGGAACACAGCGGCGGAGTCTGGGAAATTTCAAACTCGCTGCCGATCTCGCACGAAGCGGAAAACTGGGAAAAATCCATACCGTTCACGCTTCCATCTATTATTTGCAGTGCCGATACGATTGGTATCCTGCACAACCGTTGCCCGACCGGGAGGAAATTGATTGGGACATTTGGCTCGGTCCTTCCCCGTGGCGACCGTACAACAAAAATTATGTCATGGGGGACTGGCGAGGACATTACGATTTCGACTCCGGGGCAAAGCATCACGATTGGGGAGCGCACACAGTCGATCTCTGTCAATGGGCACTCGATGCCGACGGCGATGCTCCCACCAAGTATTGGGCGGAAGGCAACAATATGTTTGCCGTGTACAAGAACGGGGTCAAACTTGTGATGCGTCCCGACGGTTGGCTGGGACTCGGTACATGTCCTGTCCGATTTGAAGGAGAAGACGGCTGGGTCGAAACCGGCGACAGCGGACGAATGCTCGTTTCCCCTGACTCGCTTCGCAAGGAACTCATTGCCGAATCGCTGGAAGGAACCGATCCGCTTACACATGTCCGCAACTTTTTCGATTGCGTGAAAACTCGTCGCCAACCGGTGTGCAATGCCGACGTGATTTGCAGTTCGCATCTCGCTTGCCACGCCTCGGCACTGTCATGGATATTGAAACGTGAATTGACATTCGACCCGATCAAGGTCGAATTTACCGATGACGAGGCGAACCGCATGCGGACTCGTGAATGGCGTGAGCCGTGGAGTATTTAATTCAAAGTTGCAAACCTTTTGCGACACAGAGATCGACGATCAACTTCCGGGAGGTTGTGCGTGACTTCTCATCCATCATTTTCATTTATCTATGACACGACAACGCATACGAATCCGGTACAGCAAATTGGGACGGCTCAAATACATCGGACACAACGATCTGCTCCGAACGTTTGAAGCACTCTTTCGCCGGGCACAATTGCCGTTGGCAATGAGTAGCGGATTTCATCCCAAAGTGAAAATGAGTTTTCCGGGAGCATTGGCACTCGGTTACGAAAGTACCGACGAAGTTTTTGAACTGGAAATGAACGACACGGCAACACCGGTGGATACCGATGCACTCCTTGTCGTTTTGAACCGTCATAGTCTCGAAGGATTGACGTTTCTCTCGGCACGTCTGCTCGACGAAGGGGAAAAGAAGGCAAGTCTCGTTTCGTCGACATTTCGGATGATCGTTCCTTCGGAATTACGGGAGCAGACTGCCGAACGTATTAAAAATTTTCTGACCGAAACATCGGTCATCGTTTCTAAAAGGAACGGCAAGCCTGTCGATGTTCGGGCTGCCGTCTTGTGTTTAGTTATCAGCGATGCGACTGGCGAATTGACCGTAGAACTGCAAACGCAGTCCGGTCCAGAGGCTGGTGTTAAGGAGGTTTTGACCGTGCTTGGGCTCGGGAAGGAACTTTTTGTAACGTTGTTTCCGCAACGTATTCGTTGCCGATTGCGAAACACTGTGGTATAATACCCGACTGATTTTAACCGCAAAACGCAAAAATTGCACGATGAATCGTCGAGTTGTCATTACAGGAATCGGATTGGTTACGCCGCTGGGACATGAAGTTGAAACCGTTTGGCAGAGAATTCTGACCGGTCAGTCCGGCGTAGGAAAAATAACGCTGTTCGATGCCCAAAGTTTTCCGACACAAATTGCCGCCGAAGTCAAAGATTTCGATATGTCCGTCATCGGTGAGAATCCCGACGATTGGCAACTCCAAGATCGGCATACACGTTTTGCCCTCGGTGCCGGCTTCAAGGCGATGGTCGATGCCGGTCTCTGGAATGCCGACAAAAAAGCGAAAGCGTTTGCCTACGATTCCGAACGCATCGGCGTTTACACCGGTGCGGGTGAAGGCAAACAGGACTTCGGGCACTTTACCGAAATGGTGCTTGCCTCGTTGGACGGTAAAGCGGATGGGCAGTTCGACATGGGCAAATTCATTGCGAGGGGCATCGAAATTCTTGATCCGATCAAGGAACTCGAACAGGAACCGAACATGCCGGCGGCACATCTGGCGGCAATGTTCGAAGCATTCGGTCCGAACATCAACTGCCTGACGGCGTGTGCGGCAAGTGCGCAGGCGGTCGGCGAAGCGGCACAACTCATCAAACGGGACGAGGCGGATATTATGATTGCTGGCGGAACACATTCGATGATCCATCCGTTTGGCGTAACCGGATTCAATTTGCTGACGGCATTGAGTACCAACAATGAAAATCCGCAAGGGGCTTCCAAGCCGTTTGACAAGGAGCGAGATGGTTTTGTGCTCGGTGAAGGATCGGCAATCGTTATCTTGGAATCGTTGGAACATGCTCAAAAGCGAGGAGCAAAAATTTACGCCGAACTTGCCGGTTACGGGGCAACGTCCGATGCATTCCGCATTACCGATATTCATCCCGAAGGACGTGGTGCCATCGGTTGCATCAAACGGGCAATGGAAGATGCGGGACTGTCGATTGATGATGTCGATTACATCAACGCTCACGGAACGAGTACGAGCGTCAATGACCGAATCGAAACATTGGCAATCAAAGGAGTGTTCGGCGACAGGGCGTACAAGATTCCGGTGTCGAGTACGAAAAGTATGACGGGACACCTCATTGCGGCGGCGGGAGCAAGCGAAATGATTTATTGCATGCTTGCCATTCGGGATGGTATTTTGCCGCCGACGATGAATTATAGCGTTCCCGACCCGGAATGCGATTTGGATTACATTCCCAATGCGGCACGGAAGGCAAAATGCGACGTGGCGTTGAGCAACAGTTTCGGTTTCGGCGGACAGAACGTTACGCTTGCCGTCCGGCGGTTTGAATCATAATTCAGCCGACGCAAAACATAAGGTGAGTGAAAATTTTTTGCGGGCATTGATAATGCGCAAAGAACACTTGCCCCTCTTTTCACGTTTTCTTTCAAGAGTTTGTCGGAATTGACCGATTACCTTGCATAAGTGTCCTAACAATCGGTATAACCGTTAAATTTTACCTAACTGGACTACCTAGACAACGCAAGTTAACAAAATTCAGTCGACGTTCCCCCCTGACGAGGAAAAATATGAAACGATCATTGTTCAAAATAGGCTCTCTGGGACTGACCCTTTTGGTTTTGTCCATACTTTCTACCGGATTCGCAAACGATTTTCCCGATTTTGAAAAATTGCTCCAAGAGGCTCTTCGTGCCAATCAAAGCAGTCCGGCAACCGATGCGAAGTCCGGCGGACTGACAACACCCCGAAGCCTTACTCCTCCGCCGGTCAAAGAACCGCAACCGGTTCCCGGACCGGGCAACGCCACCCGAACGGTTACGACAAAACCGATTACTCCACATGGAAACGGTATGGCAGTCGCCAGAGCAACGACTCCGGCAGTCGTGAGCGACGGTTGGACAACCGTAGAGGCGAACCCTCCCGGTATGGTCGTTCCAGAACCGAAACCCATTCTTCCGCCTCCGTCGCAGGTTCCTCGCGAAGAACCGACCGCCGATTTTCCTTTTGCCTTAACCGAGCCGAACGAACTCGTGAAGCCGAAGGAACTCGTCGAACCTGACCCGTTTGGCATTCCTTATGTTGCCGGAGCCAATGTCGCACCGCTCTTTCCCGAAAACACGTTCGACGTGGAGGTCGTCATTATTTCCGAAGACGATGGCGAAAATCTGACGGAACCGAGGCAGGGAACCATCGATTTCAACGAACTGGAGATGCTCATGGAACCGAGAAAAGCAGGTGAGTCGAACGATGCTTTCCCGATTGCTCCCGTCCAAAAAGGTGAGTTGGGTAATTTGTTGGACGACTTGGCAAATGATCGTGTTGCCGAGGAGCCGGAAACAATGGAACAGACGGAATCCGAGGAAAACAAAATTGATGAGTCAGAAGGTTCATTCAACCTCGAAAACATGAAAGTTACACCGGTGATTCCCGACTTCGATGACGAGGATGACGAGACAACATGGAAGATGATCGATGCCAGTTTGGTCGGCGACCCGCACGCCGTCGATAAACTTAAATTGATGTATGACGAAATCATCAACGGTTTACGGACACGAAACGTGACCAACCGCTACGAAATGTGGAAAGGATTCGCCAAAGGAATCATGCGGGACACGGCGGGGATCAACACCAGCAGCGAACTTGACGGTCGTTGCCGACTCTCGTGGTTTCAAAAACTCTACGACGAACCGCTCCGTGCAACTTTTTCTGCCGAAGAGTATTCTCGTGAATTGTACGTCGGTTTGTCCGGCGGTCATCGACATCTTGCCGAATTGATGCCCGGCATTCGAGAACGTATGGATGTTCCCAAACGGGAAGATGCCGGTATTAAATTTCCGCTTTGCACCACTCCGCTCGAAGCCCTTGCGGAAGTCAAACGCGGATTGCTCTTAGCGGCATCGGCTCACTCTCGGGCGTTTTCGACGATGCCGCCATCCGAACGCATTGAGTTGGAGAAAAATTTCGTGGAAACCTTCGTCGGAAAAGGCTGCATCAATGGACATACGATTCCCGCCCGATCCGTCGGACGAAAACACGTCGATATGTTCGTGAAAGTCGATACCGCCGCTCTCTATGACGGTGCCGAAGCGTTGATTCCGCTCACGAATACGGCATTGCTTGACCTGTTGGTTCAACTCCCGGACGATGCGTTGCCGCAAGTCGTTATGAATGGTCAACGATTCCAACGTCTGACGACAGCGGCAGGCGATATCATCATCGGCGGCCGAGGAAAAAACGTGTACGATCTTGATTCGCCGGAAATGCGTGAAGTGATCTGCGTTATCAGTTTCGGAGAAGACGATCTGTTTCGTGAGGGAACGTGCGATTTGGACCGTCCGGTGTTACTTGTTATGGCACTGGGTAAAAAGAATACCTTCGTAGGCACCAAGCCGGGTATCCAGGGGGGGTCGATCATGGGTATTTCGATGTTGTTGGATCGCGGTGAACAGAGTAGTTACTCCGCCGTTGATGTTGCCCAAGGGTCAACGATGGGCGGCGTAGGGATTTTGATCAACTACGAAGGCGGAAACAAATATACGGCACGAAAACGTGCCCAGGGACATGCCCTTTTGGGATTGGGAATGTTGATCGATCGAGGAACCGGCAACGCCTCCTACAAGGCAGCACTGTGGTCGCAAGGATTCGGTGCGCCGGGTGGCTTCGGACTCCTCTCAAACAGCGGAAACGGCAATAACCATTATTACTGCGGCGGGATGTTCATTGACTCCTATCCCGAACACCCCGGCTATGATGGTTGGGGACAAGGAGTCGGGGCAGGCATTCGGCAGGTTGCCAATGGCGGAATCGGCGTGATCCTTTCCGGCACTGGCAACGACGTGTATGAAGTCGATTACTTCGGACATGGCGGCGGATACTGGCTCGGTGTGGGAATTGCCCGCGACTTCGGCGGAAACGACCAACGGCACGGAACAACGCTAGCAACTTATGACGGCAAACCACGGAGTAATAGAACAGAGGGAAGAGTAGAAGCCAAATGGACACGATTTGCCAACGGATTCGGTTGTCACTACGCACTCGGTTTTTGCTTCGACGATGGCGGCAACGATCTCTACGGCGGACAAATCATGGGAACCGGAATGGCGTGGGACTTGGCGTTTGGATGTCTTGCCGATTTTAGCGGCAGCGGCAAATATACGGCAACCGGCAACATGACGCAAGGAGTCGGAGCGGAAGCCGGTATCGGTGTTCTGTTCTCCTACGGCGGCGATGATACATTTGCCAGCCGCAGTCAGGGACTGGCGAGTACCAACGTGACGTACCATCCACCGGCGAGTGGCGGGAACTTCAGTTTCCTGATCAATTACGGCGGTGAAAATAAATACGGTAGCGGTGCCCCGAGACATTCGTACACCCAACGTGGTTCCGCCAGCGGATTCCTCATTGACCGACCGACCGAAACAGAGGCGGCAGTTGCCGTCGTCGCATTACGGCAGGCAATCGAAATCCGAAATAGAGAAATTGCGGAGTACGATGCAATGGTTGCCGAAAAAAGGGCGGAAGCCGCTCAACAAAGACGACAGTATCGTCCGCCGCCCCGACCGAAGCCGATTTCCGAAAACCAACTGGTCGGTGCCGTCCCCGATTTCGACAGCGGCATCCGAAAAGCCGATGCAGCGGAAACGAATGTACAGTAGCAGGAAAAAGGAGTTAGGAGAAAAGAGAAAGAATAATAATTTATTATAACTCCAATCTCCTAACCCTAATCTCCTAACCTCCAACCCCTAACTCCTTCCTTTAACCTTTAATCCCCCCTATCAATATGAAAAATTTTATATTTCCCACATTCCTTGTGATTGCCCTTTGCGGTTTTGTCTTTGCAGAGGAGTTTACACTCGACGGTACGTTAGCACCGGAAGAGATTGCCGGTTTCAATCCGGCACACGAAATTGAGGCTCCAGCCAAGATTCTTCCGTCGGAAAAAAACGATGACGACTCACTGGTTTTGCCGGGCGACATCGCGGTCAAACCGCCGCAGTTGATTCGGACAGAAAGCGGACAACTGGTGCTGGTGCAATACACCGCCAGAGGTCAGCACAGCGCAAGAACTCCCAATCAACAACCGAATGTTCGAAACCAAAATACTTATGCTAATGCAAGAAATCAAGGACAAGCAGCACAATCAGCGCAGACTCCCGTGCCGGAGTTGTTACCGTTATCGAATTTCGACTCCATGAGCGAAGCGGAACGTATGGCAGCCATCAAACGGGCGATTGAAACGGTGTTGATTGCCAATACTCGGCGAGGATTGAATACACGGGATAACACGCCGAATGAAGTCTTGATGATGGCACTTCCCTACGGTGCCGATGCGAGAGTTTTTCGACCGAATCCGAATGTTGATCCGCGTGATAAAAATGCCACCAAAGGCGACAGCATGTATTCCATCGGGGCATTATGCTGGAATACCCCTTGTAACGGCAAAACACTTTTGCGAACCGACGGTAAACGGCTTCTTGCCCGCGTTGGTCAAGGATACCAAAATCAGCCCGCAAGTTTTGTAGCACTGATGGCGATGTCCAACATTATGCCGAATTACGAATTAAGGGTCAACGGCAATTCCCTCACAATTGCGGACTTGCTCGAATCGGAAAAAACATCTCTTTCCAAAGGAATGAATATGTCGCAGGCATTGGTCGCCCTGTCGTTTTACGGTGATGCAGGCGAGCAGTGGAAAAATGAATTCGGCGAAACGTGGAACATTGAAAAAATGGTCGCGAATGAACTCAATCGATCGCTCGATCTGAGCACGAGCGATGGTACTGATTGGCTGCTTGGTTTGACGGCGGCGGTTAAGTTATACGAAAGCGAAAACAAACCGATTCGAGGACCGATGGCACTGGCGAAGCGGCAACTACAAAACTATCAGGATTTCGTATTAGATATTCAAAATGACCGCTATCTTTGGCATCCGAAGTTTTTCTTCTACAAAGGTTTCAATCCTAATGCGTTTGAGACGATGTATTCCGGCGGACATATTTTGCGTTGGCTTGTCTTTTCGTTGTCTGACAAGGAATTGCAAGACCCACAGGTGGTCAAGGCGGTGATGAGTTTGGCAACGACGGTGAATCGGGTGAAGCCGGAGACGATGGCGAACAGTTTGAGTACGAAGCAGTTGGAAGGTTTGGCGGTATCGCTTCATGCGTTATCGTTGTATTATCAACGAGCGTTTGGCGAGGAGTTGCCGATGCAAGCAACTGTTGCGGGACGATAAGGGCAGGAACATCCGGCGGCTGTGTTTCTGTAATCGGTAACGCAGTCCCCGACCACCCAAGCGGAGTCTCCGCCTTACAATCCGGCATAAATAGCATTTACCAACGGTTTGAGTCCGC
>Ga0082212_10003791_pt1 | contig 21273 bp, 20 predicted proteins | sample TergutNt197P3_FD_71548 | JGI IMG/M metagenome (GOLD analysis project Ga0082212, IMG submission 71548) | Neocapritermes taracua P3 segment gut microbial communities from Petit-Saut dam, French Guiana - Nt197 P3 | ecosystem: Host-associated > Arthropoda: Insects > Digestive system > Gut ... | reverse complement strand
GCCGTTGAGGGCGCAACTGTAATTGTAGGGGGAGCCCCAGGCGCTGCCGCCCATGGCCCTGGCGGACCCGCCCCAGACATAGGCTTCGTCGCCCACGCACACGGCCATGGCCCCGCCGCTGGCCAGTAGAGCGGCCGCCTGCCCGGACTGGTTGTTTATCCTGATGCCCACCCGGCTCTGGGTGCCGGCATTGACCTTGTCAATGAGGTCCTGGAGGCTCTCGGCCGAGGTGACCGTGTAGCGCCCGGCCAGGTATTTGCCGATGAGAAGCTGGGGGTCGCCGTTGTCGTAGCCGATGCCGTTCTGGGCCATCCAATCCCAGTTATAGCCGTAGCTGAAGCTCTGGCCGTCCACAAAGCCGGCCCGGTCGTTGAGGGAAGTGAAGCCCGCCGTGCAGCAGCCCGGGCCCGCCAGCCCCTGGGCCCCGGCCGCGCCCTGGCCCCAAATATCGTTCTTGGCGTCCCCGCCTATGCGCAGGCCCGTGTTGCTCGTGGCCCGGGCGTCGCCGAGGTTGATGAAATAATAGTCCTCGGCCGCGTCGTTGCCCACCCCGAAGTGCACCTTAAGGCCCAGGCCCCCGTGCTGGTTGCTGATGGAGCCGTCCAAAAGCTTGACCCCGTTGAAATTGGTGGCATTGGCTATGCGGTCTATTTCCCGGGCCATGGCCTGGTATTCGGAATTGATTATCTCCCGCTGGGCCGTGGTGTAAGTGCCCGTGGCCGCCTGCTCGGCCAGTTCCTTCATGCGGATGAGCTTTTCGTCGATCACGGCCAGGGCCCCGTCCGCGGTCTGGATGAGGCTTATGGCGTCGGCCGCGTTGCGAAGGCCCTGGAGGGTGGTGGCGATGTCCGCCCGCATCATTTCGCGGATGGCCAGGCCGGCCGCGTCGTCGGCCGCGCTGTTGATGCGCAAGCCCGAGGACAGGCGCTGCACGCTGGTGGAAAGGCTTTTATAAGCCGTGGAGAGGTTGCGCGCCGCGTTCATGGCCATCATGTTGTGGTTGATGACAAGAGACATAAATTACCCCTTTCTTGAGGTCCCCTTGAATAAGGGGCGGCATCCCTGCCGATGTTTTTATTTTCGGGGTCCCGCCGTTTTCAGGCGAAACCGCCGGCTGGTAGCTGTTTTCCGGTCAGCCGCGAAGCTATCCGGCAACTCAAATAAAGTTCTCTCCCGCCCGCGCCAAGTTCGACAGGCGCGGAGTTATTTTATTTATCGACTGATAAATATTTGAAGTTTAAAGATTTTTTTTAACAATTGACTTCAGGGGAGAATGGAGGTTTTTTGCTTTTTATTCAAAAAAGCCGGAAGATTTTTAAACTGCGGTTTAAGATGCTTGTGAAGTTGCTTGAGGTTTGGCTGGATTCCGGCTTCCGCCGGAATGACGGGCGCCCCCAAAGAGTCTGGCGCGAAAAATTATGCGCACCGCCTTGCTTATGGGTTCAAATTATGTTATTTTAGCCCGTGTTGTTGCTAAAAGGGGGGAAGCATGGCTGAAACTACAAATCTTAACATCAGAATAGATAAACAACTCAAAGAACAGGCGGAAACATTTTTCAACGAACTGGGGTTGAGCATGACGGCGGCCTTCAATATTTTCGTGCGCCAGTCTCTGCGCCAGGGGAAAATACCTTTCGAGGTCGGCTTGGCCGGCGACCCGTTTTACAGCCCCGCCAACCTGACTGTCCTGCGTCGATCCATCCAAGAAGCCGCCGAGGGAAAATTCGTTTCTAAAACGCTTGACGAACTCAAGGCCATGGAAGAATGAAAATATATTTCACGGAAACCGGGTGGAGCGACTATGTTTATTGGCAGGCCCAGGACCCGAAAACTCTGAAACAAGTAAATAAGCTGATTACGGATATTGTGCGTAACGGCTACGATGGCCTCGGCAAGCCCGAACCTTTGCGCGGTGATTTTTCCGGGTGGTGGTCGCGGCATATCGATGCCAGGAATCGCTTGATTTATCGCCTGGTCAATGACCAGGTTGAGATCGCTCAATGCCGGGGCCATTACGGCGATAGATAGCGTAAGGGGGGTCCGGGGCTCTGCCCTGAAAAGAAAAGCCCCGCCATGAAGGCGGGGCTTTTGGTTGACCGGCTGGGGCCGGTTATCGGCCGATGAGGGAGAGGGCCAGTTGGCTCAGGGAGTTGGCCTGGGCCAGCATGCCGGTGGCCGCCTGGGTGAGGATGTTGTTCTTGGTGAACTCGGTCATTTCCCGGGCCACGTCCACATCCGAGATGCGGCTTTCCGAGGCCTGGAGGTTCTCGGCCTGGATCTCCAGATTGGTCATGGTGTTTTCCAGCCGGTTCTGGAGCGCGCCGAGATCGGCCCTTATCTTGTCCTTCACGTCAATGGAATAGTTCAGGGCTTCCAGGGCTTCCTGGGCGTGGCTCTGGGTGCGCAGGTCGGCCCCGGCCCAGAGGCCGTCGGCGGCATCCTGGATCTCCACGAAGCTGTGGCGGTCCATGCCGTTGATGATGGAGTCGTAACCGTCGAACAGGCCCGGCAGCCTAAGTTCGCGGGCCGCGGCTATCCACAGGTCGCGGTCGTTACCCACGTCCTTGCCGTTTAAGGTCACGTTCCAGACCTCGTTGCCCAAGGATTCCTTGGTCTGGATGGGCTTGAGCTTGCCCCAGACGTCCGCGGCCGTGGAGCCCAAAGTGAAGTTGGTGCCCGCGCTGACCCAGAGATGCTCGCCGGGCTTAAGGCCGCCCGTGTTCTCCACGTTCTCGAAGGCCACGTATTGATAGCGCATATTCTGGGAAACGGGGTCCACGTCGTAAACGTCGCAGGCCAGGAGGTTGTTGTAATCCCCGCCTTCCTTGTTGAACACGTAAAGGACGGTGGAATCGTTCTGGTCCAGCATGGCCCAGAACTGGCTGTCCTGGTTGTGGTTGATGGCCGAGGCCAGGGAGTAGGCGTTGAATTCAAAGGCGCCGCCCACTTCGATGACCTTCTTGCCCGGGTCGACGTAGCCGTTGACGTCCTCGCGCTCGCTGGTGACCTCCAGGTTGATCCTCGTGGTGGCGGTGATTTCGCCGATCGCGCCCGGGCCGCCGACATAATTCTTCATGACGCCCCGGTTGAAGACCGCGGCCTCCAGGGGATCAAACGCCGCTTCGAGCGCATCCACCAGCGCGTCCAGCCCGTCAGGCCAATCCCAGACCACGTCGAGCGCCCTGAACTCCAGTTCCCGGGCCAGGGTCGCGTCCGTGGTCCAGTATGCTCCGCTCGCGTCGGTGTAGATGCCCGTCGGGACTCGCCCGTTCGGGACATCGGAGGTGCTCATGACCTGCGTGGTCAAATCGCTGAACGACAGGGCAATGCCGTCAATTTCCTCAGCCCCCAGGTAGAAGCCATGGCCGGTGGCCGCGCCGGTAGAGCCCAGCAGGAGGGTGCCGGCCGCCAGGGTCAGGGCCGATAAATTCAGGTCGGCCCTGACGCCGGGGGAATTCGTCCAAAGGCCTTCCGGGCAGGTCGTGCCGGTGCCACCTGAGTAATGGCCCCAGAAACCGGTAGCAATATCAGTGTCAACTTCATAGTTGTCCACAAAGCCGCCGGCAACTAGCCCCAACTCACCAGGATCGGTAAGATAGAACATGACAGCGTCTTGAAAAGCGGCCAAATCACCGTTACCGCCAGTATCGTCCGTATAATCAAAAGTGCCGTCTATGCCGTTCAGCCCTCTGGCCGTAAACGACACCTGCACCCAATCCTCCCTGGCGCTCGACAGATTGACCAGAGCCTGGTTAGTCGTCCAGGTTCCGGAGCCGTCGTCCAGATACCAGACATTAAGGGAAAATCTAGTGTCCGGGTCGCCAATAGGAACTTCAGCGTCATACTCGATCGTCACCCCGCCGGTGGAAAGGGCCTGAACATCGGTCCAGGTGGTGAAGTCCAGAGTGGTAGTGCCGCCACCGAGCAACAACTGTGAATAATAGGTATTGAAGAGGTTGGCGGCATTCGTCAGAGCGGCCTCGTCAAACGCATTGGTCTCTGTTTCCAAAAGATTCTGGCTCACCAGAAAGTCCAGGGCCGCGTGCCATCTTTCCTCATCCCCGGTGGGGGCCGGATTGAAGCCCTGGGCCATAAGAGGCAGCGTGGCCCCGGTCACGGCCTCGAGGAACATGGACCCCTGGTTCATCCGGTCGATGATCTGGTTGAGTTCCGCGCGGGCCCCGGCCGAGTCGGCGGAATACCTGATGAGGGTCTCGATGGTGGCGGGGTCGAACCCCAGGGCCTCGGCCAGGCCCGCGTTATTGGTCAGGAAGCTGAGGTTGTCGTTGCCGAACAGGCCGTTGAGGGCGCAACTGTAATTGTAGTGGGAGACCCAGGCGCTGCCGCCCATGGCCCTGGCGGACCCGCCCCAGACATAGGCTTCGTCGCCCACGCACACGGCCAAAGCCCCGCCGCTGGCCAGAAGAGCCGCCGCCCCCCCGGACTGGTTGTCTATCTTGATGCCCACCCGGCTCTGGACGCCCTGGTTGACCTTGTCAATGAGGTTCTGCAGGCTCTCGCCGGAAGAGACCGTATAGCGCCCGGCCAGGTATTTGCCGGTCAACAGATCCGGGTGGCCGTTGTCATAGAGGCTGCTGTTCTGGGCCATCCAATCCCAGTTATAGCCGTAGCTGAAGCTCTGGCCGCTGATGAAACCGGCATCGCCGTTCAGGGAAGTGAAACCCGCCGTGCAGCAGCCCGGGCCCGTCAAGGCCCCGGCCGCGGCCGCGCCCTGGCCCCAGATGTCGTTCTTGGCATCGCCGGCTATGCGAAGGCCCGTCTGGCTGGTGGCCCGGGCGTCGCCGAGATTGATGAAGTAATAGTCTTCAGCCGCGTCGTTGCCCACGCCAAAGTGCACCTTAAGGCCCAGGCCGCCGTGCTGGTTGCTGATGGAACCGTCCAGCAGTTTGACCCCGTTGAAGTTGGTGGCATTGGCTATGCGGTCTATTTCCCGGGCCATGGCCTGGTATTCGGAGTTGATTATTTCCCGCTGGGCGGTAGTGTAAGTGCCCGTGGCCGCCTGTTCGGCCAGTTCCTTCATGCGGATGAGTTTTTCGTCGATCACGCCCAGGGCCCCGTCCGCGGTCTGGATGAGGCTGATGGCATCGGCCGCGTTGCGCAAACCCTGCATGGTGGTGGCAATGTCCGCCCGCATCATTTCGCGGATGGCCAGGCCCGCCGCGTCATCGGCCGCGCTGTTGATGCGGAGGCCCGAGGACAGGCGCTGCACGCTGGTGGAAAGGTTCTTGTAGGCATTGCCCAAATTGCGCGTGGCATTCATGGCCATGAGGTTGTGGTTGATGATAAGAGACATAAGATTCCCCTTTCTTGAGGTCCCCTTGGCTAAGGGGCAGCATCCCTGCTGGTTCTGTTGGGGCGGCTTCCGGCCGGCCCCGGCTTGTTTAAGTTTGGTTACTATTTGAGCGCCCCGGCCAAAATTTGGCCAAAAAGAGCGCGAAAAATCCCTGTCCGGCCGCAGAGGATCTGACGGCCGGCGTTTTTAGACCGGTAATTTGTCGGGTCGGCGAAACCGCCGTTTAAGGTGGAACGGATGTATTAAAAGAAGGATAAGCCATAGGGTTTTTACCTTTATTCAGTTTATTTAATTAACGCTTCCAGAAAGGTCCGGCCGCGCCGCACTTTGAGGGCGGGAGGCGGAGTTATTTTATTTATCGACTGATAAATATTTGAAGTTAAGACATTTTTTTTGACAATCGACTTGAAGGGAGGGGGAAGGTTTTTTGTTTTTTGTTTGAAAACCGGGGAGGAAATTTAAACCGGAATCGAAAAATTTGTTAAGCCAAGGGAGGATTTTTAAACAACGGTTTAACAGTTTGCCAAATCACTTGAGGTTTTTCTGATGCGGGGAAGAGCGGGGCTACGCCCCGCTCTTCCCCGCCAAACAAAAGCCCCGCCTTGGGGGGCGGGGCTTTTTGGCGCGGCGGCCATGGGCTTTCGCCCAGGACCGCCGACGGGACGATCGGTTAACGGATGAGGGAGAGGGCCAGTTGGCTCAGGCTGTTGGCCTGGGCCAGCATGCCGGTGGCCGCCTGGGTGAGAACGTTGTTCTTGGTGAACTCGGTCATTTCCCGGGCCACGTCCACATCCGAGATGCGGCTTTCCGAGGCCTGGAGGTTCTCGGCCTGGATCTCCAGGTTGGTCATGGTGTTTTCCAGCCGGTTCTGGAGAGCGCCGAGATCGGCCCTTATCTTGTCTTTGACATCAATGGAATAGTTCAGGGCTTCCAGGGCTTCCTGGGCGTGGCTCTGGGTGCGCACATCGGCCCCGGCCCAGAGGCCGTCGGCGGCGTCCTGGGTCTCCACGAAGCTGTGGCGGTCCAGGCCGTTGATGATGGAGTCGTAACCGTCGAACAGGCCCGGCAGCTTGATGTCTCTGGCCGCGGCTATCCACAGGTCGCGGGCGTCACCCACGTCCTTGCCGCTCAAGACCACGTTCCAGACCTCGTTGCCCCCGGTCTCCTTGGTCAGGATGGGCTTCATCTTGCCCCAGACGCCGGCGGCCGTGCTGCCCAAAGTGAAATTGGTGCCCGCGCTGACCCAACGGTGATCACCGGGGGCCATGCCCTTCGTGTTTTCCACGTTCTCGAAGGCCACGTATTCAGACCGCATCTTCTGGGACATCTGGTCAACATCGTAAACGTCGCAGGCCAAAAGGTTGTTGTATTCCCCGCCTTCCTTGTTGAACACGTAAAGGACGGTGGAATCGTTCTGGTCCAGCATGGCCCAGAACTGGCTGTCCTTGTTTTCATTGATGGCCTTGGCCAGGGAATAGGCGTTGAAATAGCCGCCCGTCCCGTCACCCACCTGGTAGATATTCTTGCCCGGATCAACGTAACCCGCGACCTGCTCATCCACGCTTCCTCTTTTCATTGTGACGTTGGAAGCGCTGGTGAAGAAGATCTGGCTCTTATTCTTAAGGATGTCGGCTGTGACCTTGATGTTCATATCCGCCAAAGGCGCGAGAGCCGACACGAAATCGGAGAAGCTGCCGGGATCGCCCGTCCAGGCCGGCCTGAATTCTTCGAAGCCGTTGCCCTCCAGTGCCTTGCCCAAAGCCACGTCATCGGTCCAATATGCGCCGTTCCAATAGACGCCCGTTCCGATGGTGCTGTTTAGGACATTGGCGTTGATGCTGGTAATACGGGTTGTCAGGTCGGTGGTGTCAAAGGCGGCGCCCCCCAGAAGGAGGCCGGCGGTTACAGGAGCATTTTGACTAGCCCCCAGATTCTGCAGAGTGCCGCCAGCGCCGCCATATGACACCTGGCTTAAGCCCAAGGCCTTGCCGATGCTCGCGGAAGTCGTCCATACGCCTGTCGAATCGTCACCCCAGACCTGAAGCGGTCCCCCGCCGATAATTTCATTCTTATTTGCGGCTTGAACGAATCCGCCCGCTCCGCCGATGTTATAATGGGCATAGGCGGCAGCCATAATAGTTGCCAAAGTCGCAGTACCGCTATTCCAATCAGCGACACTGAACGTAAACGCCTGCCAATTATTAGCATCCAGTTTGGCAAGAGCCGAATGGGTCGTCCACTGGGTTGGGTCATTCACATTCACCCAGAGATTATTGACTGTCGCGGAGCCGGCATCATTGCCCAAAACGCCATTGAAGGTAAAGTTAGCTGCTGTAAAAGCGACCATGGTGCCGGCGGAATTGAACGACACGCCCATCGCCATCAACTCGTCGAAAATCTGCTGGCCCGTCGCGGATGTGTAAACGCTGCCGCCCGCCTTGGCCTGCAGGATATCCAAGGCTATTTGCACGGAAGTGGCGTTGGTATAGCCTTTGGCGATCGTCCCGGCAGTGGCGCTGAGAAACAGGCCGCCATTGTTCATCCGATCGATAATCATTGCAAGTTCCGCGCGGGCGGCTTCCATATCGGGGGCGTTCTTCAGGATGGTGCTGATCTCCGCCGAACCCCAGCCCAGGAGACCTTGCAAGCCGGCGTTGTTGGTGAACATGCTGTTTTCAGCGTTGCCGGCCCTCAAACCCGCAACCCTGTAAAGATATTCGAAAGTGGCGATGGTGGCCAAGCCGCCTTCGGCCCTGGTCAGATCGCCCCAGACGTAAGCCTCGTCGCCCACGCACACGGCCAAGCCGGCCCCGCTCATGATGGCGGCGGCGGCCCGGCCGGAGGTGTTATCCAGCTTAATGCCCACCCGGCTCTGGGTGCCGGCATTGACCTTGTCGATGAGGTCCTGAAGGCTCTCGCCGGCCTGGACTTCGTAGCGCCCGGCCAAATATTTGCCGGTCAACAGATAACTGTTGGGGTCGCTGTCGCCATTGGCATAGCCCGGGGCGTTCTGGGCCATCCAGTCCCAGTTGTAGCCGTAGCTGAAGCTCTGCCCGTCGGCGAAGCCGGCATCGCCGTTGAGGGAGGTGAAGCCGGCCGTGCAGCAGCCCGCGCCGCCCTCGGCGGCCGCGGCCGCGCCCTGGGCCCAGATGTCGTTCTTGGCATCCCCGGCTATCCGCAGGCCCGTCTGGCTCGTGGCCCGGGCGTCGCCGAGGTTGATGAAATAATAGTCCTCGGCCGCGTCGTTGCCCACGCCGAAATGCACCTTCAGGCCCAGGCCCCCGTGCTGGTTGGAGACCGAGCCGTCCAAAAGCTTGACCCCGTTGAAATTGGTGGCATTGGCGATGCGGTCTATTTCCCGGGCCATGGCCTGGTATTCGGAGTTGATTATCTCCCGCTGGGCCGTGGTGTAGGTGCCCGTGGCCGCCTGCTCGGCCAGTTCCTTCATGCGGATTAGCTTTTCGTCAATGACGGCCAGGGCCCCGTCCGCGGTCTGGATGAGGCTTATGGCATCGGCCGCGTTGCGAAGGCCCTGCATGGTGGTGGCGATGTCCGCCCGCATCATTTCGCGGATGGCCAGGCCCGCCGCGTCGTCGGCCGCGCTGTTGATCCGGAGGCCCGAGGACAGGCGCTGCACGCTGGTCGACAGGTTCTTGTAGGCATTGCCCAGGTTGCGTGTGGCGTTCATGGCCATCATGTTGTGGTTGATGATCAAAGACATAAAAATCCCCTTTCTTGAGGTCCCCTTTTCAGGGGGTCAGCATCCCTGCTGATTTTAGTGGGGGGCGGCTTTCCCTGGCCGGCCCCGGCTTGTTTAAGTGGTTGCTAACCGGGCGCCCCGGCCCGGGGGGCCTGAAAGAGCGCGAAAATATCCCTCTCCGGCCCGGGGGGCCGGTTTTTTGTTGTTTGATGGGGAGCCGTTAAACTAAACCGGCGAGGCCGGGCCGGCGGGCGATCTGGCCCTGGCCGGGCCGGGCCGGGTTGGGTGGATTCCGGCTTTCGCCGGAATGACGGTTTTCTCTTCCGTCACCCCGGCGAAAGCCGGGGTCCATAGGCCGGGTCTAGGGTGAATCATATCTTTTTCCTAGTCATTTTTATGGTTTAAACCTCAAGTGCCCTGAAAGACCCGCCCGCCCTTGGAGGTATGGCGGGGGTGAGGGGGCTGATTTACTTATCGACTGATAACTATGTGAAGATAAAAGGTTTTTTTTAACAATAAACTTGAAGGGGGGCTGGAGGGTTTTTTCTTTTTAACTAAAAAAGCCGTTAAAAAGTTTATTTCGGGGTTTAAAATATGTGAACTTGCCTTAGCTTTTGTTCGACCGGGGTCTAAGAGCGGGGTGGGTGTGGGCTGAATGATGGGGAAAAGTATTGGTCCCTCAGGTTACCGGCGCAAGCCGCTGTCTGCTTTTAAAATCGTCTTAAGCCGGGTGCCAAAATATTTTTCAAAGCACTCAAAATCAGGATACTGATCCGGAGATACGCGATGGGAAGAGAGCCTGTTAAATAAACCGCAAAACCAATCCGCGCATTGTAAATTTTGGTAGATATGACTTTCCAGCTGATAGGGCGGCTCTAAAAGTGAATTTTTGGGGTCTGCGCCGAACATTTCGAAAGTAGCCGCCTCAATCCCGCTTAGGCGGAATTTCCTTTTATCTCCCGACTCGTTACTGTCAATAGCGTCTAAAAACAAGCTGAAGGTGGAATTAAGATCAGCGAAATACGCATCTAACCGACGGATAGCGTCCTTCAGGACGGAAACATAAAGCGCCTCTGGTTTATGTTCTGGAGAGGGAGCGGCCTTACGAATGCCGGTATAAAAAAGAAATCCGTTTGTATTATTTATTTTATTTATAATACGGTTTGTTGCCGTGCGTAGTTCAGCATATTTTGTCAGGTTTTGCACCGTATAGAGCGCCGAGCCTTTCTTCTCCCATTTTGAAGGATGCTTTCCATCTTTTTCAATTTCAGTTTTCAGTAAGTTAATTTTAAGTTTGTAAAAATACATTGAAAAAGGACGGACTTCGTTAACAGGCAAAATTATCCCGCCCAACCCAAAGACCGGGCTTGAATGGAATTTTTCATGACTCCTTGATACAAACTGGCCGATATGACCAAATTCATCCAAATAAACAAAATAGTGCATTTGAAGCCTTGAACGCGAAAGCCCACATTTTCATGTGGGCTTCGGAAGTGGCGCAGGGTATTTAGGCGTAGCCCAAACGCCGTGCTACCGAAAATAGTTTAACCCATGTACTGCCAACTGTCAATATGTCCGCCCAAATGATGGGGAAAAGTGAAGGAAGAGAAATAAAGAGGAAAAGGAACCAGACTCAAGCAAACAATTTTAAGCCGGCCTTTATGACAGCGGCTTTCAAAGCCGCATCCTTGGAAGCCAGAGGCAGGCCTGTTATTTCGGCCAGATTCAGATAAGCCGCATCATAGGCGGTCAAGCCGTAACGAAGAGCCAACTCGTAAAGGGCGGCGGCGGATAGGTTATTGTCATCGGCCACCTGAATTGGTTGAGTGGACAATAATGATAAAAAGAGCCCGGCGTCAGGCCCGGTCAGCCGTTTTCTCTTAACGCTGCTGACCATGATGTTGGCGACTTCCAGGCGCCATAAGGAGGGCACCAAGGCCCCTGCCTGTTTTACGGCTTCAAAAACCCGCCTGGTGAAGTCGTCGCACTCATCCTCAAAGGCCAGGCTTAAAGTCACGGAACTGTCGAGTATCAAGGCGGGCAATTATCTGCGCCCTTCAAGCATCAAATCTTTAAGCGTCAATTCATTCAGCCGCCGTCCTTTATGGAAGGCCATAAGTTGGGCATAGGCATCCTTTCCTTTCCGGCCCTCTCGAAGGTCGGGCTTGACCTCAGATTCGGCCGCCTGAATTTGGCGCATTTGCGAGGCCAGATCCAGAAGAAAATCAATCTGGGCGGCCCGATCCAGTTTGGCGGCCTGGGTCAGAAGGTGTTCATATTGAGTTTTAGGGCCGGCTGATATGCTCATGTTTTTATCTCCCGCTTTTCCGGGTAATATACTAAATCACCGGCTGTTTGCCAAGTTGATCCGACTCCGCCGGCCTTGGGCAGCGTTTTAAGCTCTCTGTTAGATGTTGCCCAGGCTCACCCGGGACAGGCGGTTCCGGGCCTGGGCGTGGAAGCGGCGCAGAAGGTCCAGGTCCGTGGGGGGGGCGTGGTGGCGGTGGGCGGGGAAGTAGCGGGAGAGGTGGAGGGGGAGATGGCGGTCCAGGCCGGCCACCCAGTCCACCAGGGCGGCGAATTCCCCGGGGTCGTCGCTGACCCCCGGCACGACCAGGGTGGTCAGTTCCACATGGACGCCTAAGTTCAACAGGCCAAGCACCGAGGCCTGGACCGCGGAAAGGCTGCCGCCCAAACGGCGGTAGGTTTCGGGATTGAAGGTTTTGAGATCCACGTTGGCCGCGGCCACCCGGGGGCCCAATTCGGAAACCACGGCCGGGCTCATCAGGCCGTTGGTCACCAGCACCGTGGCCACGCCTTGCTCCTCCAGGAGAAGGGAGGCTTCCAGGATGTATTCCGCGGCCAAGGTGGGCTCGTTGTAAGTATAGGCCACGGCGGAAAGACCGCGCAGTTCCCGGGCCAGTTCCCGAGGGGGCAGCTCTTTCAGGGGCGGGGGCTGATGGGAGCGGGGCGCGGCCAGGCGGTGGTTCTGGCAAAAGGGGCAGGCCATGGTGCAGCCTAGGGAGCCCAGGGAAAAGATAAGGGAGCCGGGCCGCCAATAGTGGAGGGGTTTCTTTTCAATGGGGTCCACGGCCAGGGCGGCGAAGCGCCCCAGAAAGGGCGACTGAAGCTCCAGAGGCCCCCCCCGCCGGGCCCGGCAGACCCCCCATTCCCCGGGGGCCAGGCGGCAGCCGCGGAAGCACAGGCCGCAGACCTGGGCCGGCTCCGGGCCGGGCGCGGCCTGCCACCAGCGGGCCTTCACCCGGGGCCCGCTTCGGGGTGGCGGTCCACGCTGAAACGCTGGAGGTCCAGGCCGCCGAGGTCCGTTATCCCGGCTTTTTGGGCCGCGATGGCCACCTGCCGGGCCGCGCTGTCCACGCCCGGAAGGTCGGGCAACAAAAGCCCCCGCCGGCCGCCCTGGCTTACGATGACCCCCCAGCGGGCGGGGTCCAGCTCGCTTTGATCCGAGACCGGCTCCGGCTCGCTTAAGACGTCGACGGAAAAAAGCACCCCGGCCAGTTCCTCCCGGGCCAGGGGCGGGAAGCGGGGGTCGCGGCCGGCGGCGGCCAGGGCATTGGCTATTATTTCCTGCCCCAGGTTCTCCCGGGCCGGGTGAATGGAACCGATGCAGCCGCGCAGGCCGGGATTTTTGAGGGTGACGAAACAGGCCCGGCGCGGCTGCCAGAGGGCCGGGTCCGGGTCGATATCCAGGGGGTCCGGGGCCGCCTGGCCGGCCAGGGCCCGGGTCACGGCGGCCCGGGCCAGGGCGGGATAGGCGGCTATGACCGAACTCATTGTTCTTCCGGCCGCCACAGGGCGTGGCAGTAACCCACCCCGAAGGGGCCCTCGTAGGAGATTATTTCCACCGGGCCCCCGGCCAGACCCGAAAGGGCCAGGGCCGAGCGGTAGCCGCATTCGCCGGCCCGGGCCAGGCGCTCCGGGGTCCAGCGGGCCGCCATTTCCGCCCCGGTCCCGGCGCTCAGGGCGGCCAGAAGTTCGCGGTCGAAAGCGGCCCCCTCGGGGTGGAAGCCGGCCGGGGCGTTGGGGGACAGGCGGTGGGAAAGGTCTCCGCTGGCCAACAGGGCCCCGGTCGTCCGGGGCCGGGCCGGCAGTTGAAAAGAGGCCAGGGCCCGGCCCAGGGCCAGGGCCAGGTCCGGGGCCAGGCCCACCGGGTTGGCCAGGACGACCGGGGGCAGCCTGGGTATGATGCGGCTTAGGATATACAGAGGCACCTGGGAGCCGTGGTCGAGGGTCAGGTCCGGGTGGGGAGCCCGGGCCACGGGGAGGCCCGAGGCGGCCAGATGGGCGGCCAGGGCGGCTTCTATCTCCAGGTCCGTATCCAGCCTCAGGCGCGTCCTAGGCGCGCCGAAACGTTTCAAGCCGCCTTCCAGTTCCGGGGCGGTATTGATAAAAAGGGCCCCGGGCTCATAGGGCTGGTGGGGCGAGAGGACCAGGATGAAGTCGGTCAGGCCCCCGGCGGCCCGGGCCGCCAGCCTGGTGAGCAGGGTCTTGGACCCGGCCAGGGTGTGGGTCGCGCCCCGTTCGAGGCCGTTGCCGACCTGGGGGAGAATGGCCGGGGGGTGCGGCATCAGGGCCGCCCAGCTCCAGATCATGCTATTCCCAATACTCCTTAAAATCCTCCAACGGCGCGTCAAAATCGTCCGCCATTTTGAATTGCCCGCGCATACAACCAAGCATGGCTTCTCTTGGCATTTTCGGGTAAGCCACCGATGGCGCTGTTAGATGAAAAGGGATGCCGTTATTATTTATTACGCTTCTGATGAATATGCTCAAGGCATTGGATGGCGAAATACCTATAGCAGCGCAGATTCTATCAAACTGCTGTTTAGTGGCCACATCAATACGTGTCGACACTTGAATTGACATGCAATCACCTCGGTGGAGCTACGGCGACTATTCCCATTCGATGGTGCCGGGCGGCTTGGGGGTGAGGTCATAGACGACGCGGTTGACCCCCGGGACCTCGCCCAGGATGCGGCGGGAGATGGTTTCCAAAAGGTCGTGGGGCAGGCGGGCCCAGTCGGCCGTCATGGCGTCCACGCTCTCCACGGCCCTTATGGCCACCACGTCCTCATAGGTGCGGCCGCGGTCCGCGACGCCCACGGTCTTAAGGGGCAGAAGCACGGCGAAACCCTGCCAGAGGCGGCGCTGGAGCCCGGCGGCCTTAAGCTCGGCCTGGACAATGGCGTCGGCCTTACGAAGGGTGGAAAGGCGGGTCTCGTCCACCGGGCCCAGGACGCGGACGGCCAGGCCCGGACCGGGGAAGGGCTGGCGCCAGATGAAGTCCTCCGGCAGGCCCAGTTCCGCGCCCAGGAGGCGCACTTCGTCCTTGTAGAGTTGGCGCAGGGGCTCGACCAGCTTAAGGTTCATCTTTTCCGGCAGGCCCCCCACGTTGTGGTGGCTCTTGACCGCCCCGGAAGGGGAGACGGACTCGATGACGTCCGGGTAAACGGTGCCCTGGGCCAAAAAGTCGGCCCGGGGCGAAAGCCCGGCCGCCTCGGCCTCGAAAACCTCAATGAAGGTGTGGCCGATGATCTTGCGCTTGCGCTCCGGGTCCGCCACCCCGGAGAGGCGTTCAAGGAACAGGCCGGCGGCCTCGACCACGGTGAGGTTAAGGCCGAAGTGCCCGGCCACGGCCCGCACTTCCCCGGTTTCATTTTCGCGCAACAGGCCGTGATCCACGAAAAAGCAGGCCAGGCGGCCGCCGATGGCCTGGTGCAAAAGCACGGCCACCACCGTGGAATCGACGCCGCCGGACAGGGCGCAGACGACCCGGCCTTCGCCTATCTGCCGCTTCAGATCGGCCAGGGCTTGCTCAAGGAAGGCGGCCATGTTCCGCCGCGGTTTCATCTCCCCGTTGTCGATTGCGAGCGTCTTGTTTTCAGGCATGGCCGGCCCCTGTCCTTCATCATTGGATGGGTCTATGATAAAGAACCGGGCCGGTAAATGCAAGCCGCCCCCTAAAGGGGGCGTTGCCTGGAGAAAACGCTTCTTTTAAATTCCGGTTCGGCTTATCACCATCTGGAGCCCAGGACTATGAAGCGGATATCGTTCGTTTTGGGGTCGATATAGCGGCCCACGCTCTTGATTTGGATGATGGAGGAATAGCGGTCCCGGACCGTATTGCTGTCGGGCAGAAAAAAATGGGCCTCGGGGCTTTCCTGGCCGACAATGCTGAAGAGCAGGGGTTTTTCCGGGGGCAGGCCCGCCAGGAAGTCCAGGTCGTCTTCCAGGGTGTCGATGAGGTTGAGCATGAGAAAGGCGCCGTAGCGTTCATAATCGGCCCGGATGCGGCTGTCGCGCATATCGCCGTAAATGAACTTCCAGCCCGGATAGGCGGCCTTGGCCGTGCTGACGCGCTGGTGGTTGTTGTCCACCCCGACATACATCTCCGGCCTCATTCTCTTGGAAGTCATGATGGAGACGAAATTGCCCGCCCCGCAGCCCAGGTCGGCCACGTTGTCGATGCCCAAAAGGCCCAGCCGGCCGTAGGCGTTGAGGTAGAGCCCGGGGTCGAAGGGGGGCGGGGGTTCGGCCGGGGCGGCTTCGCGGCCGTTGTCCAGGCCGGCCATGAGCCCGGGATGGCTCAGGAGGGATTCGGGGGTGTTCAACAGGTGGTGGGGGTCGAAAGACATGGAGCCCTCCCTTTTGGCGGCAAAAATTTCAGACCAGGACGGCCCTCAGGACATGGCAGTCGCAGGGGCCCACGTTGTCCCGGAAGTATTTTAGCGTGTCCGTAAGATTGTATTTGGCCAGCCGGCCTTCCCGGCGCAGCACCTTGCGGGTCTGGGTGAAATCGCCCAGGCAGCCGCCCTCGGCCCTCATTTCCGCGCGCAGGGCCTCGCGGAAGAAGCTCCAGTCCCCATGTTCGCCGATGGTCAGGATCAGGGCCGATTCCCCGCGGTCGTCAAGGGCGGCGGGGCTCAAGCCGCCCGGGGCCTCCTTGTAGTGGAAGGCATCGTGGAAGCCCTCCAGCACGGTTTCCCGGCCCGTCTCCGGGTCCAGGCCGACCAGCTTGTAGCGCAGGCTGCGCCCGTCCTGGCCGTCGAGGAATTTCAGGAAGGAGGCGGTGAATTTTTCCAGCTTGTCGCGGGCGCTCAAATCATCGGCCAGGGCGTAAAACTTGATGCCCAGCCACAGGGAATCGACGAAGGCCCGCATGGCCCCCAGGGTCTCGGAGCCGTTTAAAAGCTCCCGGGCCCTATCCGGCTGCCCGGACTGGATATAGACCTGGGCCAGGCGTTTTAAGGCCGGCAGGTCCGCGGGCTTGAATTCCAGTATTTTCTGAAGTTCCCGGGCCGCCTTGGGCCATTGGCCGCGCAGGCAGTGGATCTCCACCAGGTTCCAGCGGGCCTCCAGGAAATCGGCTTTTATTTCCAGGGCCTGGCGCAGAAAACCCTCGGCCTGGTCGTCGGCGCCCTCGGCCAGGGCGATGACGGCCAGGTTGTTCCAGGCCGGGGCGTGGCCCGGGCAGGCCAGGGTCGCGGCCTGGAACCTGGTTTTGGCCTCCGTCAGCCGGCCGGCGCGGAAGAGGTCCTCCCCTTCGGCCACCAGGTCCGGGGGGATCGCGACGGTTTCTTCATTGAGGATCGGGGTTTCCATAATCGACCGCCTAAGGTGGGCACTTTATAAAATGACAAGGCCAGGGGCAAAAATTACCCCCGGCCTGAGAAGAGCAAATTTCGGGCCAATTAAGAAAGCGCCGCGGCTTCAGCCGCCGGGCGGCTCAAGGTCCGGCGGCCCGGGGGCAACAGGTTCGGCCCGGGGAACGCCGAGGCTTCCCAGGCCGAGCTTGAGCCGCACGCCGGCCGACTTGTATTTTTCCTCTTCAATGAGTTTCTTGAGGACAGACACCTTTTCCACTTCCTCCAGGGAATATTGCCGGCGTTGGGTGTCCGTGCGTTCCGGCTTGAGATAGTCGGAAAATTCCTTTTCCCAGTATCTCAAGGTCGTCTTTTTGACTCCGGTCAGTTGGGAAACCTGGTCAATGTTCAGGCTGACCTGGTTCCAGACATTGGTGATGGTCATAACCCACCTTCCGCTTAGGTCGGAAAACGCCTGCCCTCCGGGGGAATTCGGCTCCGGGGCCGCCGGGGCCGACTGGCCGGGCGGTTTCCTTTGTCATACTCATCGGCGCTTGTAGAGAAAAAATGAACCTTTTTTCAGGTTTTGGGTTTTTTTTATAATTTTTTTAGAATAATTAAAAGGCGGCCGCCGGGGAAATATTAACTGGTTGATTTAGGATATATTGTGGTATAATAAATTGGATAAGCGCCCGGCCACAGGATACTGGGTCGGAGGCCGGGCCGCCCCCGCCCCGGGAGGCCGGAAGCGGTCCCAGGGGCTTTTGAAAAATAGGCGCGTAAATTGCATATAATCCCGGAGGGTCAGGGCCGCCTGGCGGCCCCAGGAACCACTTTCCCGGCCGGTGAACCATAAAGAGGAGATTTGGTATGGCTAAAGCGCCCGCACCCAAGAAGGAGAAAAACCCCCCTCCGCCGGAAGATGAAGATGATGTCGGCCCTAAAAAAGGCGAAGAGACGGATGAGCCCAAAAAGGGCGGGGGCAAGCTCAAACTCATTCTAATCATAGCCGCGGCCGTGCTCGTCAGCGGCGGAGGGGCCTTCTTCGTGGCCCTGAAATTCGTGGGCGGCGGAAGCCCGCCGCCACCGGTCGAGGCTTCGGCCGAGGGTTCCGGAGCCGAAGGTGAACACGGCGCTCCGCCCGTGGCACCCCAGAGGTCCGGCGGCCACGGGGCGCCGCCGGCCGAATCCGGCGGCCACGGCGGCGGCGGCGGTCACGGCGGCGGCGGGGAGGAAACCGCGGCCGGGGGGGGCGGCCCGGTCAATATCGAATTCAAGCCCTTCATCGCCAATTTAAATGACGTGGGCGGGCGGCGCATGCTCAAGCTCGTCATGAGCGTCGATGCCGACTCCCAGGAACTGGCCGACGAGATCAATGCCAAGATGCCCCGGTTCCGGGACACCATTCTGCTTTTGCTCTCCAGCATCCAGTCCGACGACGTTTCGGGCATGGACGGCAAGCAACGGCTGAAAAACCAGATGCTCAACCGCATCAACCCCAACCTGACCAGGGGCAAGATCAGGGACCTGTATTTTTCGGAAATAGTGGTGCAATAGCCCCAGAGGCGAGGCGGACATGGCCAAGATACTGTCCCAGGATGAAGTCGACGCCCTGCTCAGGGGCATGGGCGGCGGCGAGGTGGAAACCGAGACCAACGACGGCGGCGGCGCCGACGGGGTCACGAATTACGACCTGACCAACCAGGACCGCATCATCCGCGGCCGGATGCCCACCCTGGAAATAATAAACGACCGCTTCGCCCGCTTTTTCCGCCAGACCATGTCCACGTCCCTGCGCAAGGTGGTGGACGTTTCGGCCTTCTCCATAGACATGATCAAGTTCGGCGAGTTCATGCGCAGCCTGCCGGTGCCCACGAGCCTGCACGTCTTCAAGGCCGAACCCCTGCGCGGCCACGCCATAATGGTCATTGAAACCAAGCTGGTCTTCAACCTCGTCGACAGCTTCTTCGGCGGCAGCGGGCGGGGCTACATCAAGGTGGAGGGCCGCGACTTCACGCCCATCGAGGCGCGCCTGGTGACCAAGGTCATCAAGATGGCCCTGGAAGACCTGGAGAGGGCCTGGAACCCGGTCCATCCGCTCAACCTCAGCTATGTGCGGGGGGAGACCAACCCCCAGTTCGCCTCCGTGGTCGCGCCCACCGAGGTGGTCATTGTCATTAAATTCGAATTCGAACTGGAGCAGACCGTCGGCTCCCTGATCATCTGCCTGCCCTATTCCACCATCGAGCCCATCCGTTCCAAGCTCTACGCCGGTTTCCAGAGCGACCAGTTGGAAGTCGACACCGCCTGGATCAACCGCTTCATCGAACGGGTCCGCGAAGCCGAGGTCAACATGGTGGTGGAACTGGGCCGGACCATGATAACCGGCGAGGACATTATGAACCTGGCCATCGGCGATGTCGTCATGCTGCGGCACGACGTGCGGGAACCGTTGTCCATCCAGGTGGAGGGCGTGCCCAAGTTCAAGGTTTACGCCGGCACTTCCCGGGGCCAGAAGGCCGTCCGCGTGGTGGCCGACATACCCCCGAAAGTCTGGGAAGAATAGTAGGAGCGTTTCATGGCCGACACACCGCCGATTTCCCAAAACGACCTTGATAAACTCATGAGCGACGACGAGGGCCTGGCCCAGGACTGGGGCGACCCCGGCCCGGCCATGGCCCCGCCCGGTGAAGGCGGCCTGAGCGGCGGCCCCCATTCCTTCGGCCCGCCCGCCGCCGCCACCTCCCCGGACGGCACCGCCGCCCGGCCCCTGGACTTCATCCTCGACATCCCCTTGGAGATTTCCGTGGAACTGGGGCGGACCCGCATGGTCATCAACGACCTTCTCCAGCTCGGCCAGGGCTCGGTGGTGGAGTTGAGCAAGCTCGCCGGGGAGCCCCTGGAGATCTTCGTCAACGGCAAGCTGGTGGCCCGGGGCGAGGTGGTGGTGGTCAACGAGAAGTTCGGCGTCCGCGTCACCGATATCGTAAGCCCCATGGAGCGGGTCAAGAGCCTGAGCTGACCGGCGGAAGCCGGCCCATCCCGGCGCCGGCGCGAAACGTCAAGAGGCGGGACTGTTATGAAGAAATGCCTGTCCGCCCTGGCCTTGGGCCAGACCCTGACCCCGGGCTGGGCCTGGGCCCAGTCCGCCGCCCCGGCCCCGTTCATGTCCGATTGGCCCGGAGCCAGGGACCTGGCCTGGGCCGGAGCGGCGCTCCTGTTGGTGCTGGCCGCCCTGATGCTGCTCTTGAAGGCCCTTCAGCGGGCCGGCCGTTTCAAGGCCGGCCGGGGCGCCCTCTTCGAGATGCGCGGCCACCTGGCCCTGGACAACCGAAAATACCTGGCCGCCGTGGCCGTGGACGGCCGGCTGCTCATACTCGGGGTCACCCCGGACCGCCTCATCCCGCTGGGGCAGTGGCCGCTTTTGGAGGAGGAGGCCCTGTTCCGGCCCGACGACGGGCCGGGCCTGGGGCCGCCGCCGGCCGAGGACGCCCCCCCGGACATAAGCGTGGTCGGCTCCGAAGAGACTTCGGCATGAAAAAAACCCGCTGGCTGGTCGCGGCGGGCCTTGGCCTCGGGCTGCTCCTTTCGGCCGCCACGCTCCTGGCCCAGGACGGCTCGATGGTGCCCATACCCACGGTCAGCCTTTCCCTGGACCAGACCAGCGAGCCTGAGCGCATAGCCACGGTCATCAACATCCTCTTTCTGATGACCGTCCTGACCCTGGCCCCGTCCCTCCTTATTCTCATGACCTCCTTTGTCCGCATCGTGGTGGTTTTCGGCTTTCTCAAGCAGGGCATGGGCACCCAGAATTCGCCGCCCAACCAGGTCGTGATCGGCCTGGCCCTGTTCATGACCTTCTACCTCATGGCGCCGGTGTGGAAGGACATCGAGACCCGGGCCTTCAAGCCCTTCATGGCCAACGAACTGAGCCAGCGGGCGGCCCTGGAGACCGCCCTGGAGCCCATCCGCGAATTCATGTTTCTCCAGACCCGGGAAAAGGACCTGGCCCTCTTCATGCAGCTCGCCGGCGAAACCAGACCCCAGAACAAGAGCGAGGTGCCCACCCTGTCGCTGATCCCGGCCTTCGTGATCTCGGAATTGAAGACGGCCTTCTCCATCGGCTTCATGCTCTACATCCCCTTCGTGGTCATCGACATGGTGGTGGCCTCGGTCCTGTTGTCCATGGGCATGATGATGCTGCCGCCGGTGATGGTGTCCCTGCCGTTCAAGCTCATGCTATTCGTCCTGGTGGACGGCTGGAACCTGGTCGTCGGCTCCCTCATCCGCAGCTTCGGCGACGTGAGCCGGGTGGTGGGCGTCCTGTCGTCCGGGGGATAGGGCCCGGCAGAGGATTTATGACCCCTGAATTCGTGATAGACTTCTGCCGCCGGGCCATGGAAATGGTGCTGATACTGGCCCTGCCCATGTTGAGCGTGGGCCTGATCGTGGGCCTGACGGTGAGCATTTTCCAGGCCACCACCTCGATCCAGGAAATGACCCTGCAGTTCATTCCCAAGATCCTGTTCATCTCCGTCACCCTGGTCATCGCCGGACCCTGGATGCTGGAAGAGCTGACGGACTTCGCCCGCCTGGTCATGACTTCCTTCCCCGAATGGGTCCGGGTCGGCACGGGCGTGGCCAACCAGGGGATC
>Ga0082212_10003790_pt1 | contig 21273 bp, 19 predicted proteins | sample TergutNt197P3_FD_71548 | JGI IMG/M metagenome (GOLD analysis project Ga0082212, IMG submission 71548) | Neocapritermes taracua P3 segment gut microbial communities from Petit-Saut dam, French Guiana - Nt197 P3 | ecosystem: Host-associated > Arthropoda: Insects > Digestive system > Gut ... | reverse complement strand
TGCTTACCACATTCAGTCCGGCTAAATCGCTCGTCCAGTTCTTGAACCTGTACCCTGTCGCCGCCGTCGCCGTCGAGCCGTCGTTCGCGCCCGTGTACAAAAGCTGGTGGCTCTCCGATGCCGGAGACACGCTGCCGTTGCCATTCGACACGTAGTTGATCGTGTATGTCTGGCTGTCGTCTTCCTCGAAGTTCGCGTAGTATGTCGCCGCCACGTTCATTCCGCCGACCTTGGCCGGCACATAGTTCGCGCTCGTGCTCACTTCCACCAGGCCCGCCGCGTCACTCGTCCAGTTGACGAACTTGTAGCCTGTGTCCGCAGTCGCTGTCGAGCCTAGCGGCGTTCCTGTAGCCGGAGGTACAGCTTCACTGGCCCGTGATACCGTGCCACCGGTGTTCGCTACGTAATTGATTGTTACATTTGGATTCTCTGCCCATTGTGCATACAGTATTAGTATTGAATTAGCAGGCAAGTTAAAGCTATAAATTGTGCCTTGATTATAGGTGGTTCCTGTTCCATCAGGTTTGTCATTCCAGCCTAAGAACTCATAGCCGGGCCGACTGCCAAACGCAGTGATATTATAGTAGCTTAATATCGGCAGCGTAGCAACGCTATTGCCACTTTGCCCATGAATCAGACCGGAGCCATCGTTTTTATGATATTGTATGAGTACATCGAATGCGGCACCAACACCGTTTAATGGTCCGTGGTTTTGACCGCCTTCTATCCATAATTGTCCGTTTCCGTAATTTATTAGCTTTGTATTATTATTTGAATTGGTATGCCCTCTAATAATTATTGAGCCATAATTATTAAATGTCGTTCCCTTGATACTCATCTGATTTTGCTGGGTTTGAAGGCCAAAAATCAATGTTACTCCTGATTTCACCGTTATAGTCTCGCCATCAATGCTAAACCCTGTTCCACCGATAGTTATAACATCCCCTGCTTCTGCATTTGCCAACATTGTCAGCAAATCATTACTGTTAGTTACAGTAACATTGCCTACGCTAAGCGCCTGGATTTCGACAATCTCCCTAGTCGGCTCAAAACCCCAAACGCCATAGAGAATGGTGTCTTCTTCTATGATGAATGTATTGAGGCCTTCTTCTGTGAACATCGCTGTCACTTCTCCGACGTTCCCGTATACGAACGGATCGACGTCCCAACCAAGGAAAACAGCTCCGTCAACTTCCGGCGCCGGGTCGAACGAAACTACAACCGTCGCGCCTTCTGAATATAATGTATTGTCTACCGGTACGGCTACGCTGCCATCACAATAGTAGTTGTCGTCATAGATGACTCTCAGCCATACCGTCTCTTCCGGCTCCTGGCCGTCAGGATCCTCATCGCCTGGTTCGCCCGGCTCGTCCGGATCTTCCGGATCACCTGGTTCGTCTGGATCGACTGGATCACCCGGATCGCCCGGATCACCCGGTTCACCCGGATCGCCCGGATCGCCAAGTTCGTCGCCTTGATTCTCGAGGACATATGGATCCTCATCATTTGCGAACACCATGCTTGTCGGCAGCATTCCGAATAACAACGCGAATGCAACCATAAACGCGAAGAATTTTTTGATTCCTTTTCCCTTGAATACTCTGCTTCTCATTTTTCCGCTCTCCTTCTCAAAACAATTTTTTCCTCATTTGTTTTGGGGTTGGGCTTCCCCGTTTTCAACTTCGTTGCTATTTTGTCGCGGTTCTCTTTTTTGCGTCCCCCGGTTTCTAGCCTGAGTTGATGTAGAATCGGACGTCTATGTCATTTATATATGTAAAGCTTTCAGGCGCGTATGTGCTTATTCGCATAATGGCGTCATACCCCCCTTCTGCTAACCCTCTGGCCAATGTTATATTCTCTATGCACATCCCCGGCTCCACCATGTCTGATTTGTAGATCGTTTCGCTTCCGTCCGACAAGATGATTTCAAACGTCAGGCAGTAGGTGTTCTTTTCCGGGTTTGCCAGCAGAATCGCTACGTCTCGCGTATCTGCCGGAAATGCTGCGTCGCTTATTATATATATTGTATCCTCATGTTTCGTACCGGAGTATGGCATAGCTCTCCTATCAATGATCGGAACCGGTAGATCAGCCATTGGCACCCCGGCGTCTATTACGTCTATAATCCCTGTATTTCCGGCGTCTTCCGGGATATTGTCGCCGGTCAGTCCTCTGCCGATGACGAAATTCAACAAAAACACCCCTATGAGGATAATGGCCGCATACGATGACAAAAAGAGCGTCACATGCTTTTTTTGCGGTTTCTTATTTTCCTTTTTGGGGCCGGTGAGCGATTCAATCTGATTTTTCAGCCACCCGGAATCGCCATTTTCGCGTTCTTCGTTTCCGCTTTTCGTGTTCTCTTCTCTATTTTTTGCGTTCACATGATCCGTTTCGCTGCTTATCATTACTCCCAGGCGGGATTTCAGGATTTCGCTGTCGAAGGGCTTTTTGAGGAAATCGCTGGCTCCGGCCTTCAATGCCGGCAGTTCGTCTTCTTTGTCATTCGACATGTACATTATAGGCACGGAAATCTTTTCTTTCAGTTCCCGGCAATAGTCAAGGCCTTCCGCGTCCGGCAACTCGCTTGAGAGTATGATCGCGTCAGGCGTATAGTCTGCCAACAGCTCTTCTGCGCCGGCCGCTCCGATAGCGGTCCTAACGGCATAACCCGCGCGTTCCAGTATCCTCCCTGTTATATCCATGAGGATCTGCTCGCTGTTTATTAAAATTATCGTCTTTCGTTGCTTAAATTCATCATTTAGGGGCAACTTGTTCATACTATTTTCCATGTTTTCGAGTTTAGCATATATACGTATAAAAACCAGAATGTGAGTAAAATTTCACAATTTGAATTGAAAATATATGGTATTTCGACGAATTCAGCTTCTCGTAAACGTATAGCCCCCTCCATATCCTGTCACAATGTCGAAACTATCCGTATTCTCTGCGTCCAGCTTCTTTTTTATCATCGACATGTGTTTACGGATTATGCCTGTGTCGATATTCATTTCATGCCCCCAAACGCTCTGGTAGATCGTTTCGTTCGACAGTTTCTTGTCTTCGTTTTGCACCAGCAGCAGCAGTATGTCAAACTCTTTGTTTGTCAGCCCGGCGTCCCTGTCGTCCACCAGCGCCTTTCTTTCCGTAAGCATCAGAGTCAATGACCCGCAGTCTATCACAAAGGCTTCGTCTACTTTTTTCTTTGTCTGTTCCGCCCTGCGCAGCAGGCTCTTGACTACTGCAATGAATTCTTCCCTGTCATATGGCTTGGTCAGGTAATAGTCTCCTCCTTTGTCCAAGCCTTTTATTCTGTCTTTGATCGCTGTCCTCCCCGTGAGAAACAGCGCCGGCGCGTCCGAAATCTGCCGGAATTCCGCGCATAGCGTATTGCCGTCGCCGTCCGGAAGGACAACATCAAGGACTATAAGGTCGTATTGCTCTGTTTGGAAGAGCTCGCGCGCTTTTGCCGCGTTGTAGGCAGTCTGCGTGTTGTACCCGAGCCGCCTGAGCAGGCGCGCGTTCAGCCTCGCCATTTCTTCGTCGTCCTCGACTATCAGTATCAAAGGGTTCTCTTCATTCATATGCGTTACTCTCACTTAATGTAAATGTTATTTTGGTCCCCCGGCCTTTTTCGCTTTCTACCCGGATTTCGCCGCCATGCGCTTCTATGATTCGCCGGCACACGGCCAGTCCTATCCCATGCCTCCAGTAGTACTCTCTCTTTGATGTGTAACGGGTGAAAGCGGCTTTTACCGCTTCGCTATCCATGCCCTCGCCATTATCCGCCACGCTGACTATTTGGTTGTCCTTTTCTCTCGTAAGCTTCACTGTGATCGTTCCGTCCTTTGTATGCCTTATGGCGTTGGACAAAAGGTTGACCACCACCTGTTCTATGCGATGCTGGTCCGCCCATACTTTTTTCAGCGGGGCTTGGATGTCGTATACTATTTCATTGCCGTTGCGGTCAGGCAACTTCATTCTAGCGTCGCACGAGCTTTTCAAAAGTTCACCAATATCCACCAGGCTTTGGCTGAGCGGTATCCGGCCTTTTTCTATTGCAACTATGTCCATCAGGTCAAGCAATATATTATCTATCGCCTTGACCCGCATAACAATTATCTCCTGATTCTCAGTTATCTCATCCATGTTAAGCGGCGTTTCTTCCAGCAGGTCTATCGTATCGTTGCTGCTCGCGGCTATTATGGCAAGCGGGGTGTTTATCTCGTGGGCAACCGTTGCGAGAAAGTCGCTTTTCATCTTGTCGTATTGCGCCAGGGTCTCGTTTTGTGCCTCGAGCTCCCTGTTGAGCTCCTGCACTTGATCGTGCCGTTCGTTGAACATTCTGGCCTGGATCAAAAAAGCGGATAGCAGTATGAGCGAAATAATGACGAAGTTGAGGGTAGTTATCAGGAAGTATACTGATTCCTCCGTTGTTTCGTGCACCAGCTCCGGCCTGTAATATGCCAGCATCATGCAGCCAATGTATAGCACGAATTCTATCGCTATGGCTATTGACCTGTCATTTTTCCCCAGCAATATGGATGTGAAGAAAAACGCAAGAGAGAATACGTACACCAATCCGCTTTTGTAGCCGCCGCCGGTAATGAACATAGAGGGGAAGAATATAAAGAACACAATGACGATGAAAATCCAGCTGCAAAGGCGGTAGCAGTTCCACTTCCGCGCCACGATGAGCAGGGCAAGCGAAACTAGGGCGACTGAAAAGTCGATGGCTGCGGTTACTATGTTTTCCTTGAGTATAATTATTAAGATCGGAAATACGATCCCTGCTGCCATTCCGAAGAACGCCAGCAAGTTGAAGATTTTCGCCTCGTGGGGGATCGTTTCATTGAAATAGGGGTTTAGAATTCTTTTCATATCATTGCGCCTATCTTCTGATTTTCGTTTTTTCGGATCGCCCGCGCTCGGGCAGCCGTGCGCCGGGCCCTTGCCGCGCCCCGGCTTCTCAGCTCAGCGTAACTATGTATTTTTCTAGAAGCTCGACCGGATGGTAAGACATTTTTGACGTACGCAGGCCTTCGACCCCATCGTCTTCTTCCCTGTTTATATAAATGATGCCATCCGTCGCGAAACTCCTCGCAAACTGGTTCATGAGCATCGGGTATGAGCCGTGGCGGGAGGTGTCGGCTTTTTCGACGTGGACAAACAGCGTGTCGTCTATTGTTTCCCCAAGGGATACGCCTATGACTTCCCCGGCAACCGTCAGCGCCCCGCCGGATTGCCCGTACTTTTCGAAATTGTCCAAAACCTCAAGCGCTTTTTTGTTTCCTTCTATATTGACTTTCGATCCGCCTTCGTACTCGAGGGCCGATTTTTCCACATATGCCCTGACTGCTCCTATGTTCCCTGCTGATACGCGCTCAAACGCCCATTCCGGGTTTTCTTTCAAAAAACGGTTGATATGGTTTCGCTGGCCGGCATATCTTCTGCCCGACAGATTCTTCAGGTCGTCGCTCAGGTAGAGATAGTCCGACCACGCCCTTTCTGTATGATACTCCGATTTCGGGTACATTTCGACAATAACTTTCAGGACTGCCTCAGAGACGGAGCGCAGCCGCGCGGGCATGCCGTTTGCGCGGCAAAACGCGATTATTCTCTCATACGAGCTTTTGCTGACCCTTTCGCCACGCGGCGGCGCGAAAGCCGGCTCGGGGTGCGTCACTTTCAGGTACAGCGTCCCGTCTTCGACCGCGTATTCGGTATTGTGGTAGTCCCGCCATATGAATGTCCCTCCGATCGTGCAGTCGCATATCCGGCATTGGTTTTGCGCGAAATACGGCCTAAGCGATTCCAGGCAGTCAAGCGTCAGCTTCCTGAATTCAAGACTTACTTCTTCCAATTTATTATATCCTTGTTTTTTATAAAGTATTCGATTCCCGAGACAAGCGTGGTCACGGTAATTATCGTCAGGCAGACGTATATCATCCACAGCTCAAGCGGCAGGAACATTGCGGTCAGGCAAATCATCGTCGCTACCGTCTTTATCTTTCCCAGCAGCCCTGCCGCGATGACGCGCCCGCTGTCCAGCACGATCAGCCTCAGCCCCGTCACCAGGAATTCCCGCACTATCACTATCAGCGCTACCCACGCGGGCATGACGCCGCTCTCGACAAACCATAGCATAGCTGCGACGACTAGGATCTTGTCGGCAAGCGGGTCAAGGAATTTCCCGAAATCCGTTACCTGCCCCCTGCGTCTTGCTATATAGCCGTCCGCTATGTCTGTCAGTCCCGCAATGATGAAAACGGTCATAGCCACATAGCTGCTGATGGGGAAGTTGATGTAGAGCAATACCATGAATACCGGTATCAGGATCACTCTGAAGATCGTCAGTTTATTAGCTGTATTCAAGCTGATATCCCTTCCTTTGCCGGATTGTCCGGAAACGGCCGGCGGCCGCGCGGGAGGCAGCCCCCGACGTGTCCCGCTATATTACGTCTTTCTTCTCCCTGACGCTAATGCCCGCCGGTTCGTTGTTTTCCACGCCTGTCAAGCGAACGCGGGCAAACTCATTTGTCTTGATTCCTTTGCCTCTTACGCTTATATAGCCGTCCGCATCCGGTGATTCCGCATAGCTGCGCCCGAAATAGCCTCCGTGCGCGTTGCCTTCTATCAGCACCGTTGTCTCGCTCCCTATCCTGCTCTCGTTGTATTCGTCCATAATGCGAAGCTGAATGTCCGCCAGCAAATCTGCGCGCCGCCTTGCTGTGTCCTGATCCGCCCTTTCCATCCCCGCCGCCGGCGTCCCCTCCTGCGGCGAATACGCAAATACTCCCGCTCGCTCTATTCTTGATTCCAGCAGGAATTCGCAAAGCTCTTCGAATTCCGCCTCGCCTTCGCCGGGAAGCCCTGTTATTACGCTCGTCCTTATGACCGCGCCCGGTATTCTCTCCCGCACTTTTTTCACCAGTTCGCGTATCTGGCTGCCGCTCCCCCTGCGGTTCATCCTTTTCAATATCCCGTCGTTTATATGCTGTATAGGCATGTCGATGTACTTGAGTATCTTCTCTTCATTCGCGATCACGCTGATAAGTCCATCTTCTATCTCATGCGGATACAGGTAGTGCAGCCTTATCCATTTCAGCTCTTCTATTCCTGATAAGCTCCTGAGCAATTGCGGCAGTCTCCGCTCCCCGTATATGTCTTGCCCATATCCCGTCACGTCCTGAGCCACCAGGATCAGCTCCTTTATCCCCCTGCCCGCGAGCTCTTTCGCTTCTGAAACGACATTTTCAGCTGACCTGCTGCGGTATCTTCCGCGTATTTCAGGTATGACGCAATAGGCGCATCTGTTGTCGCATCCTTCCGATATTTTCAAATATGCCCACGCCGGCGACGTCGTCAGTATTCTGCCTGTTTCGCTGACCGCTGCATCTATATCACCAAAAAGCATTTGCTGTTCTTCCGAACTTTTTTTTGCTTCTACAACTTCCAGTATGTCATCAAAGCTTCCGACGCCGACTACCGCGTCTATCTCCGGCATCTCTCTCATTATCTCGTTCTTATATAGCTGCGGCAAACACCCCGCGACAATCAGTCTGCCGATCCTGCCATCTGTTTTTGCTCTGCCGAACTCGAGAATCGTCTCTATCGCTTCTTCCTTCGCGCTGTCTATGAACCCGCAAGTATTTACAATTACTACGTCCGCTCCTTCGGTTTCGCCTGTTGTCTCGTATCCTCCTTTATTTAGCAGAAACATCATTTGTTCGCTGTTTACAAGGTTTTTTGCGCACCCGAGAGATACTACGGCGACTCTCTTTTTTGATTTGTTACTTTTCGCGGTCACGCTACCACTTGTTGCGTTCATTTCTCCCGCCTTTCGTGGTCATTGTTTTTTCCCCTCTGTCTCTTCGATTTGCTCTACATACTTGTTCATAGCTGTTCGCGCCTCATCATAGCTGAACCCTCTTCTATGCAGCATGCTCATCGCTTTTCTGATCTCATTTTTGTCCGTGCTCCCGTCCAGCTTTCTTGTGAGAAGTTCACACGCCCGCTCTTCCATGTCATCATCGAGCGTTTCCAGGGCTGTGTCCCACAAGTCGCGCGGTATGCCTCTTTTGTGTAGTTCATCTCTTATTCGCGCCGTACCGTATCCTCTCCCCGAATAATGCTTCACTATTTTATTCGCGTATTCCTCATCGTTGACAAGTCCGGATTCCTCGAGCCACGCAACTGTGCTTTTTGCTGTTTCCGCTGATTCGCCTTTTTCTCTCAGCTTCTTTTCAATTTCCGCGGCCGACAGATTCCGATTGCCCAGAATTCGTATCGCGCGCGTTTTTGACGTCCTCGATTCCAGTTCCGCGACAAGCTGCTCATATTCGCTATCCGACAATTCGCGGCCGGAATAAAGTCCGAAGTCGGCAATTTGCGTTATACCGGTTTTTATCTCATCCCCGGTATCGAACAAAACGGCATATTTGTCCGCTTTGCTTTCGATCCGCGACACTTTTTCTATCTTCATGAATTCCTTGTATTCCTTACATTGAATAGGTTATCTGAAAATAAGCAAGGTGTGTTCCTAGTCTTCGAAGTCTTCCGCGTCTATGTCGACTGCGCGGCCGGCAGCTACTGCCGCAGCCTTTTCCTGCGGCGACATGAGCTTCTGGTAATCGCGGCGGATCTGCGATTCCAGCTCGTCCGCTATGTCAGGATGGTCTTTTAGATATTCTTTTACATTGTCGCGGCCCTGGAGGCGCACTTCGCCCAGCGTGTACCAGGCTCCGCCTTTCTCGACCAATCCGAGCCTAACTCCGAGGTCGACAAGCTCCCCGTTTTTTGATATGCCTTCGCCGAACATTATGTCGAATTCAGCCTCGCGGAAAGGTGGGGCTACCTTGTTCTTGACGATTTTTGCCCTTGTGCGGTTGCCGACGTGTTCCGCGCCGGTTTTGATATATTCCGAGCGCCTGACGTCTATCCGCACGCTGGAGAAGTATTTCAGCGCGCGCCCGCCCGGCGTCGTCTCCGGATTGCCGTATGTCACCCCGATTTTTTCGCGTAGCTGGTTGATGAAGATCACTACGCAGTTTGTCTTTGATATCGAGCCCGCCAGCTTGCGCAAGGCCTGCGACATGAGCCGGGCCACGACGCCGACGCTGGCGTCCCCGATCTCGCCTTCGACCTCGCTGCGCGGCACGAGGGCCGCAACCGAGTCGATCACGACCACATCCACGGCGCCTGAGCGTACCAAAAGCTCCGTGATCGCAAGAGCGTCGTCGCCCATGTCCGGCTGCGATATGAGCAGGTTGTCGATGTCCACTCCCAAGGCGCGCGCGTATGCCGGCTCCAACGCATGTTCGGCGTCGATGAACGCCGCCTCTCCGCCCGCCCGTTGGGCTTCCGCGATTATGTGCAGGGCGAGCGTCGTTTTTCCTGATGATTCCGGGCCGAAAATCTCTACGATCCTGCCCTTCGGGATGCCCCCGATGCCGAGCGCGAAGTCAAGAGAAATCGAACCTGTCGAAATCGAGTCCACATTCACGGCCTGCCTGTCACCAAGACGCATTATTGAGCCTTTGCCATGATTTTTCTCAATCTGCATTATTGCTGTTTCCAGCGCCTTTTGTTTATCTTCCGCAGGGACGGCGGGAATATATTTCTTCTTTTCAGCCATGATGTTTTTCCTCCGTTCGCTTTCTTTAGTGCTTATGCCAGGGTCCCTATGACTACGCGTTGTATCCCGAGAGTATCTGTATGCGCCCTAATGTCGCAAAAACAGCTGTCGCGCAGGATTTCGCATACGGCGCCCGCCTGCCCTTCGCCGCATTCAAGCGCCAAATAGCCGCCGTGTTTGATGAGCGGAGCCCAATTCGTAGCTATCGCGCGGAAAAAATACAGCCCGTCCGGCCCGCCATCAAGCGCATGGACCGGTTCGTAGTCGCGCACGGACGGGTCCAGCGCGATAAGGTCGTGCGTCGGTATGTACGGGGGGTTGCAGACTATCGCGTCGAATATCCCAAGGTGCGACGGCGGCGCATCGAGCACGTCCACCTCTATTGCCGTCATATTGCGGCTGAGGTTGTTTCTTAGCATGTTTGCGCGGCATACCGCCAGGGCTTTGTCTGAATTGTCGCCAAGCACAATGCGGCAGCTCGGCACATTCGCCGCCACGGCAAGCCCGAGGCACCCGCTGCCCGCGCATAGATCGAGCAGCCGTGTCTGCCCGCCCCGGCTTTTCAACAGCTTTATGGTTTCTTCGGCAAGCAATTCTGTGTCCGTCCTTGGTATGAGAACCGATTCATTGACTATTATGGGCAGGCTGTAGAACTCCCACTCCCCTACGATATACGCTACCGGCTCGCCCTCGAGCCTGCGCTGTATCATCTCGTCCGCCGAGCGCGAGACCGCGCTGTCCGAAACATAGAGCCTGCTGGTCCTGATAAGCTCCTCGCGCGTTTTCCCGGCTGCGTGGGCGACTATCAGTCGCGCTTCCAGATCATAAGCGCCGATGCCCGCGGCGCGCAGTTTCTTGCGCGCGGCCAGAAAAATATCGTTGTAAGTATCCATCGCAATTACCACTCAGCTTCTTTCGAGTCTTCGGGGAGCACGAGTCTCAATGCTTCGATGGCCGTTTCTATCATTCCGTCGTCCGGTTCGCGCGTCGTGAGTTTTTGCATCGCTTTTCCCGGCGCGGATACCACCTTCGTCAGAATATTGTCATACCTCCCGGCCAGCTTGATGATCTCGTAGCTGATCGCTACGACGATCGGCAGCAGCAGGAGCCTCATTCCGATGCGGATCCATAGATTGTTCCATGACGTAAACGAGAATACCAGTATGCTGATAAACATTACGATGAATAGAAAGCTTGTGCCGCAGCGCGGATGCAGCCGCGACTGCTCCTTGACGTTCTCCACGGTCAGGGGGAGCCCTTTTTCATAGCAGAATATCGCTTTATGCTCCGCGCCGTGGTAGGCCCACACCCTCTTTATGTCGTTCATCCGCGTGGCCAGCCAAATATAGCCGATGAATATGACTATCCTCAGCACGCCTTCGAAGAGGTTTCGCAAAATCCTATGCTCGATATAGTCGGTAAGGAACCCCGCCAGAAACGTCGGCAGCAATATGAAAAGGCCTACGGAAAGCGCTACTCCAATGACAATCGCGAAAGTGACCAGCGCTTTTTCCGCTTTTGCTGTCCCCAGCTTTTTCTCTACCCACAAATCGAACTTCGACGGCTCTTCCTGTTCATCCTCCGGCAAACACTCTGCGGAAAAACTCATTGCGCGGACTCCTACCGCCATGGAACTTATGAAATTCACCACGCCTCTGATAAAGACAAAGCCGACTATAGGGTACTTGTCTTTCAGGAGCTTGATGTCTTCTGTTTTTGTTACGAAGCCGTCTTTTGCCCTGACCACTATCGACTGTTTTTTCGGCCCGCGCATCATAATGCCTTCCAGCAGCGCCTGCCCGCCTATCGAGGTACGGAATTCCTTGTTTTTCTTACTGCTATTTTTCATATTAGCATGTTGACCTTTCTATCTGCGCTCATTCAAAACTCTTGGTCATGCTCTCCACCGGCAGGTATATCGTGACGAGGAACCCGCCGCCAAGCGCGTTTTCGAGATCCATCCTCCCGCCGTGGTACTTGATTATCTCATCGCACACCGCGAGCCCGATGCCGCTGCCGCGTTCTTTTGAGTTGCTGCCTTTATAGAACTTCATCCTGATGTTGTCAAGCTCGTCGGCGGGAGCCCCCGGCCCGAAATCGCGGATCTTTATCCTCACATGGTCGTTTTCCAGCCCGATGTATATCTCGATCCTCTTGCCTTCGCGCCCGTATTTCACCGCGTTGTCAAAAAGGTTCAGGAACACTTGCTTGAGCCTGTTCGGGTCGCCCGGGATGAGGGGCGCGTCATCCATGTCGGATACATAGTCTATTTCAAGCTCGTCCTGGTGCAGCAGCTCGCGGAATGTGAATATCGCGTCCTCAAGCTCCGCGGCTACGTCCGTCATTTCTATATTGAGCGTAAAGCGCCCGTCTTCCATGCGGGTGAACTCGAGCAGCTCTTCGACCATTTTTGTCAGCCGCCGGGCTTCTTTGAGCATGATTTCTATCCCGCGCTTCGTCTCAATATCGAGATGCTCGCTATAGGTCAGCGTTTCGCCCCACCCTGTGATGGCAGTCAGCGGGGTCCTGAGCTCATGCGATATCGAGGAAATGAATTCTGTCTGTATCTTCTCCGTCTGCGCTATCTTCAGGGACATTTCGTTTATGGACTGGACCATTTCGCCGATTTCGTCCCTGAAGTTGTTGGTTATCTGGACGCCATAGCTGCCCTCCGCGATCCGTTTCGACATTTTTGTGATCTCGCTGACAGGCGTGATGACAGAGCGCACGAATATGAGGTTCAGGAGGAAAACAAGCAGCACCACGACAGCGCCGACGCCTATGACGCCCAGTATGTTCAGGAACACATGCCTGTCGACCAGCTTTAGGCTCGTCACATAGCGCATGACGCCTATGACTTCCCCGTCCGCGTACAGCATCGGCGCCGACGCCGCCATTATCCTTTCGCCGGTCGTGGCGCGGCGGCCGACCCACGACGAGATCTGCTGAGTCTCAAACGCCATTCTGATATCCGGGGTGCTTGGCACCGTGCCGGATGCGATAGTAAACGACGATATCATTATGCTCCCGTCGCTGTTGAGGAACTGCAGCTCGATGCGGTCGCTTTCCTTGAATGATTCCGTATAGCGAAACGCGCTGTTATAATATTCCGCGTACGACCTGCCCACATAGTTCGCGAAGAAATCCGTGGCGGTCTTCGCTTTCGCTTCGAGGCCTGTGCGCATAGTGGAATAGTAGTAATTGTGTATGACGACGGAGAATAAGCAAGTCGCGACAATGACAGCCATGAGGACGATAACCATCGTTCCTCTAAGCCAGCGTTGCCTCAGCCCCCGCGTGAAAAAAGCGAAGAAGCCCTTTACTGCTCCCCTATGGCCGGTCAAAGTCCCCATTTATAGCCGAAACCCCAGACTGTTGTGATGTAGATAGGATTCGTCGGATCGTCCTCGATCTTGATCCGCAGCCGCCTGATATTTACGTCGGCTATTTTCAGCTCGCCGAAATAGTCGCGGCCCCAGACCGTATTGATGATGTCTTCGCGGGAGAGCGCTTTGCCTGTATTGTCCATAAAAAGTTTCATTATCGAATACTCGACTTGAGTCAGCTTTATGCGGGAGCCGTTTTTCTCCAGGGTCCTGTTGCGCGTATTCAGGCGGAACGGCCCCTGGACTATCTCGCCTGACTCGACCTGCTCCGCGCCTGTCCTCCGGAACAATGCGTCCACTCGCGCCGTCAGCTCCGCCGGTGAGAAGGGTTTGGTTATATAGTCGTCCGCGCCTGTCATCAGCCCCGTGACTTTGTCCATCTCCTGCGTCCTTGCCGTGAGCATGATTATGCCGATATGGGGGTCGGCGGCGCGTATCTTCCGGCAAACCTCAAAACCATCCGTGTCCGGCAGCATTATGTCAAGGATCGCGACCTTGATATCCGGGTGTATCCTCAGTTGCTCAAATGCTTCGGCTCCGTTTCCCGCCTCTATCACCTCATAGCCGGCGCGGTTAAGGTTGATGACCACGAAACTGCGTATGCTGGTCTCGTCCTCAAGCACAAGAATCTTTTTCATATTAAAGTCCATCCCTTTCATTTGGCGTCCGGGAGCCGGAACCCTTTAGTTGTTGACGGAGAGCCAGTCGGAATGTATCAACCCGAAATTGTCCCTGATGAGAGCCTCGTCGAGCGACGTCCTGAAACTCGTCCGCCCGCCCAGCATCTCGAACGCAAAGACTGAGGCCCCGTCTGAAACCAGCCTTTTTCTCCCGTTCTGCGTCGCCCGCTCTTCTCTCAATTCTCCGGTGATCTTGTGTATGGCCAGAAAATCCTCGTACGGGCCTTCTTCCCTCTCTGCGTAAGAGAATATGACTGTCCTCTCCGCTGAGACAGTATCTTCCCTGCGCACAGATATCTTTCCCCGCCAGTTGATCGGGAGTATGAAAAACCACTCGTCGGCATAGTTGTGGTATGTCGTCAGAGCCAGGGCGCTGTGCCCCGAACTGTTATATGCGTACCAGTCTATAGCGTAGTATATTGTCTCTGATTGCGCCAGCAAGCGCAGAGGCATAGGGACTTTTATAATGCCATCCCTATTTACGTCCGAGCTGTTTATCCGCGTCCTTACCGTATCTGAGCTGACCCCTTCCGGTCCCCTGATAGATACGTTCGCAAAATCCCCGTTGCGGTAGACGCAAATATCGGTCACGATGCTGCCTTCGTCAAAACGGCCTTCACTCTCGACGAAGACCGCCGGAACGCCGTCTATCAGCCTGCCGGTCAATACGCGCGTGATCGTCTCTATGCCATTGGACAGCCTTGTTTCGGAGCTGACGATCTCTCCGTCGGGCATCAGGCATAGAATCTCGGCAACAGCGCCGGATTCCTGCGTCGGGAGCCTGAAGACCAATACCGACTCGCCGCCGTTGTCCTGCATGTCGTAGGTCGCTATGTCCGAATAGTCCCTGCCCGCAAGCAAAACGCTGTTGAAATCCTTTATCGAATATATGGACACGTGTTTCAGCGCAGCCGCCATTTGCCAGCCGACTATGATCTCCATGTTGCCGTCGTCATTCATGTCCGCGAATCTGACGCTTTCGAACGCGGCGCCGAAGCCTTCTATGACCTCGGCTATTGTGTAATCGCCGTCAGACATGGAAAAAATATAGATTTTCAGCGTGCTGTCGCCAAGCGTCGAGAAAAACGCGATAACTTCGTCGACGCCGTCGCCGTTGAGATCCTTCAGCTGAACTGCCTGCCTGTTCGGCCCGCCCGTAGGCGGCGAAAACTCCGCCCCGGTGTTCAGCACCGAATTGATTTGCTCCTGGAGCCGCAGATATTCGTCAGATGCTTGCGGAAGCCTGTACAGGTCGTCCGCCGCGACGCTCAGGCAGCCGGAAATCGCTGCGGCAGCCAAGGCTAGCGTTATGGCTATGAGAATTCTTTTCACAACAGGCGCCAACCAAAAGCCTCCTCTTTTGTCGAAGTCGCGTGTCCGGACGCGTCATTACTGGTCAGGGGGTAGCCGGAATTGTACTCTTTCTTGCATGAGCAAGTCGCTTGGTCGGCTTCAAGTCTTACTAAATGTTCTATCCCTACCCCGGGATGTGCTCCTGCCGACCTCAGCTTCCGCTCACGCTGCGCAAGAGCACAATTCCGGCTACCCCCTTACCAGAACCGCATAGTAATGTTATGTAGTACCGAGGTTTGTTTTCTTTGACTACGCCCAAAACATGATTATAATATAAAAAGTATTAAGATTACGCATACAAGGAGCAGCAGCCATGACCTTATTCAATATCATAGCTCCGCCGGTAATTGGCGCTATAATCGGGTACGGAACAAACGCTATAGCTATCAGGATGCTTTTCAGGCCGCGAAATCCTGTTATGATCGGCCGTTTTCGCTTGCCGTTCACACCCGGCGTGGTACCGAAAAGAAAGGATTTCCTCGCCGGCATACTCGGGCAGGCAATCTCGGACCAATTCTGGGGACTGGACGACCTTGAGTCTGTTTTTTTGTCCGAGGAATTCAAAACCGCCGTCGCCGAAAGGATAATGATCATACTCTCCGACCCGGATGCCAAGCTTTCTTTCCTCGACCCGCATCAGGCTCAAGACAGCGAAATAATGAGGAAACTAAAGGACGAGCTGTGCATCAGGATACAAGCGGCAGTCCTCAAATCCGGCTTGGGAGAGATTATTATAGAACAAGCCGGCACGCTCCTTCACGAACGCTTCGGCAATGGCGTCGTCAGCAAAGTTCTCAATGAAAAGACGATTACAGCGGTATCCGATCCTATTGCAGAGTATATAGAGAAGCACATCCTGGAAAACGGCCGGGAAATCCTTATGCCGCTCATCGACGAAGAACTTCACGATCTGTCCGGCGAGCCGATTGCCAACATAATTGAAAGCATAATACCGGATAAGGACGCCCAATGCGCCCTTATCACTAGCGTTTATGCATCTTTTATGGAAAATCATGCGCGAGCTATCGTCGAGAGCATAGATATCGGCGGTATGATCGCTGAAAAAGTGCGCGATATGGATCCCGCCGATCTTGAAGAATTGACGTTGTTCGTCGTAAAGCGCGAGCTTCGGTATGTGGAGATGCTCGGCGGCTTCATAGGCGCGATAATAGGCGCCGTAAATATCTTTCTTTAACAAACGCAACTGGTCAAATGTGCATCAGATAACACACGATAAGGACGCATTGCGCGCCCTGATCGTAAATGTATGCAATGAATTTTCGGATAGCAGCCGCCCCGGGTTTTCCGGAGCGCTGCTTTTTGTTGTGTTTTGCCCTACTTTATTATACGCCTTGCCGCGCGCAATACGCGATCTGTGAAAGCTTCGCCTTCCTGAGCGTCCAGGTCGTAGGACCCACTTGCGATTTCGCTGTTGGTCTTTTCATTTTTGTCGTCTTTCTTGTACCACTTGTAGCCATAGTACGCTCCGATTCCGACCAGCGCCGTAATCGCGATTTTCCCCAGCGTGCCACTGCCGCTTCTTCTCAGTACATATTCCTGGCTGTAGCTTTTCATCTAATAATTACCTCCAAAATATTTCTTTAATATAACTCCATGCCTCGGATAAACCGGAATGGAAAAAGATTTTGCAGACGCTTTGCCTTTATGCTGATTGCTTGCCGCTTACTTCTCGTCAGGCAGTTCGTCGAGTTCCGCGAGCGTAAATACCGGACCGTCGAGGCAGACGTATTTGCTGCCTATATTGCATCGCCCGCATTTTCCGATCCCGCATTTCATGCGCATTTCCAATGTGGTTATTACGTCTTCCTTTTTGAATCCCATGCGGTCCAGCAGCCCTTGCGAGCAGAATTTGATCATTATTGGCGGCCCGCACAGTATCACCTTGAGGTTTTTGCTCGGTTGGAATGCCAGTTCCTCCATGTATGTAGGCACGAAACCGACGTTGCCGTCCCATCCTTCTTCGCCGACGTCCAGCGTCACATGCACTTTCGTGTCAGGCTGGTTCGGCCAAATGTTGAACAGTTCGTCTTTGAAGCACAGGTCCGCAACCGATCTGGCGCCATATAGGATTTCTATTTTTCCATAATCGGCGCGGTTATTGAGGCAGTGCAGAATCAGCGAACGCGCCGGCGCGAGCGCAAATCCGCCGGTTATGAACAGCAAGTCGTAGCCTTTGAGTTCGTCAGCCGGAAAAAAGTTGCCGTAAGGGCCGCGCACTCCGACTTTCTGTCCGACTGGCACCGTGTGCAGCGCATTTGTGAGCTCGCCGACCCGCTTGATCGTTGAATCTATATAGTCTTCGCCTTGCGCAGTTATAGAGAACATCGCCTCGCCGACGCCAAACAGCGACAGCATGATAAGCTGCCCCGGTTTCAGGTCAAACGGTTTCTTTCCATCCAGCGTCTGAATGCTGAAGGTCCTGACGTCCGGCGTCTCGTCATGGAAATCCTTAATAACGCAAATCTGCGGAACCAGAGGATTTGTGCCGCACTCGCAGTCATGGCTAATCATATTTTCACCTCCGCCGCCTGGTCAATAAACTCCGTTATGTCAAGGTGCGCCGGGCACTTCTTAACGCATCTTCCACAGCCAACGCACAGGATAGTCCCGTGGCGCTCTTTGAAATATGAGAGTTTATGCATATATCGGTTACGCAGGCGTTCTTTCTTCGTCGGTCTGGGATTGTGGCCTCCCGCCATCAGCGTGTAATCTGTGAACATGCACGAATCCCAGCATCTGAAGTTTATGCCTTCGCTGCCTCTGTTTTCAGACTTGATATCGAAGCAATAGCAGGTCGGGCATACATATGTGCATGTCCCGCAGCCGATACAAGGCCTTGTCGTGTCTTTCCAGACCGGATGCTCAAACATGCCCGCAAGCTTTTCAGACAGTTTGTCGTTCATTTTTACTTTAAGCGAGCAAGTGGTTTTTCCGGGTTTCGCCTCTCCTTTTTTAAGGAGACTTTTCCAGGTCTCGCCAATCTCTTTGCCTTTGTCCGTTTGGAACGTGACGCCATAGTTTTCACCAGCGTCTATCAGCAAGACGTCGGCTCCCGGCGCGGAGTTCGGGTCTATCCCCATACTGTCGCAGAAACAGGTAGCGCACGCTGTCTGGCACGCGACCGCGATAAATATTGCGTTGGCCCGTTTGCGCGCATAGAAACCGTCTTCGTACCCCTTCTCGAAAAACACCTGATCGAGCCTCATTATGCTCGCCATATCGCACGGGCGAATGCCGAAGACAATTTGCTTCCGGTCGTCAAGCGTTTCCTTGACCTGCGCGTCGGGGCCTATCTTGTACGCATACATTTTTTCGGTCTGCGGGAACATTACGTCCTTCGGAGGGAGATCCGGATTGTCGCCCGATAGGTCGACGTCCGATTTTCCGTCCCAGAGCATGAACCTGCTGACGTCAGTGGACGTACCCGGTACATAGAGGCTCGCCCCGCTGTCCAAAGCGGCAAGCGCGCTTATCAGATCGCTTTTTTTAAGCAGCATTTTCCCGCCCCCTTACATGAAATCGTCGGCGTCGCCCAAGTCGTATTCGCCGAGTATCTGCGCCCTGTCGTCAGGCAATCCGCATTCGTACTTGCCAAACAGGTCGTTTATATCTTTCAGTATCTTCTTTGGTTGGCGCATTACAGGTATCCCCATCGGGCAGACTCTGTCGCACTCCCCGCATTCCACGCACTTGTCTCCGACATGGAACGTACGCGTCAGTCCATATACCTGGTTTTGCGCGGTATTGAACTGTTTGCCCTGCCAGCCTACGCGGTTTTGATCCGCATAACACTCCCTGCAGTTGCACGCCGGGCAGATATTTCTGCAGGCATAGCAGCGAATGCACTTCTCGTACTGCGCTTCCCAGAATGCGTATCGCTCGTCCGGCGTCATTGCCTCCATCGAAACTACCTGAGCGAATCTGTCGCCCGGGGCTTCGTTTACCGGTTCGCCTATCATCTCGTCGTAATAAGCCGGGTTCTTATGGGCGCAGGTTTCGCACACTTCCATTTTTTTGCCGTCGCACGGCAAGCCTATCATGTACAGGTTGTCCTTGGAAATCTGCTTGTCTGTCAGCATGCGCCCTATAGCCCGGGAATCGCAGCCGCGCAGGCATATCCCTATTTTTGCGTCCGGGAACCTGTCGTCGAGCAAGTATTTGGCTAGGCTGTTGACGCAATATTCGTTCCAGACGAGTTTCCCCGCGTCCTCGGATTTCTCAATGAAAGCCGGCTTCGTCTTGTCCGGGAATCTTGTCGCTTCCCAGCCGATCACATATCCGACCGTGCCGTCGTCAAGAAGCCGCTTCGCGGTCTCGCGCAGTTTCGCCTCTATATCATTCATCAAATTCACCGCCTTCTATGCGGGCTTCGCGGAATTTCACATTGGGGCCGAGCTTTTTTATCTGCTCCGAGGCCTTTGTGACCGTGTCCCGGAATTTAGCCGCTTCTGACCCCGATATCCATCGCGCCTGAAAACGGCCGGGATCTATCCCGTTGTACTCGAGCAGCCTTTGCATCAGCATGAACCGCCGTCTCGTGAAGTAATTGCCCGTAGAATAGTGGCAATCTCCCGGATGGCATCCGCAGACGAGCACTCCGTCGCACCCCTTCTGGAACGCGCGTACCACGAATTGCGGGTTTACCCTGCTCGAGCACGGCAAGCGCACCACGCGCACGTTCGCGGGATATTTCATCCTGTTGAGTCCGGCAAGGTCGGCTCCCGTATATGTGCACCAGTTGCAGCAAAACGCCAATATCTTGGGTTCCCAGTTCTCATCTATATGCACAGCGCGTCCACCTCCCTCAATATCTGGGCATTTTTATACCCGCGCAAATCTATCGCGCCGACTCTGCAAGCCGCGGCGCATGCCCCGCAGCCCTGGCACAACCCTGAGTTGACGTCGGCGACCGTGCGTTTTACCTTCTTGGCGCCGTCTCGCGCGTCTATCTCGATCAGGCTTATCGCCTTGTACGGGCAGCAGTTCTCGCAATGACCGTCTCCCGAGCAGAGAGCCTGGTCGACGGAGCTTATTATCGGAGACGTCTCCATTTCAGCCATATTGAGCAGCCCGCATACCTTGACAGCGGCGGCCGAAGCCTGCGCCACGGTGTCGGGTATGTCTTTCGGCCCTTGGCATGTCCCGGCAAGGAATACGCCGCCCGTCTGAGTCTCCACGGGACGCAGCTTCGGGTGCGCCTCCTGGATCCATCCTTCAGTATCGATCGCTATCGTCAGTTCCCCTGCGAGTTCTTTGATGTTGTATGTGGGGATCATTGCCGTCTCGAGTATCACCAAGTCGGCTTCAACCTGTACGGGCATGCCCAATAGCGAGTCTTCGCCCTTGCATACGAGCTTCTTGCCTTCCTGGAAGATTTTTGATACGCGGCCTCTTATGTAATTCGCGCCGTCTTCGCGCGTGCGGTCATAGAATTCTTCATAGCCTTTGCCCGGCGTGCGCACATCCATATAGAATATATATACGTTTGAATCAGGAATTTTTTCCAGAATCTGGTGCGCGTGCTTGGCGGAGTACATGCAGCATGCTCTTGAACACCAGGTTTTTCCTTTGTTCGGGTCGCGCGATCCGACGCACTTGATTATGACTATGTTCTTGGGCTCCATGCCATCCGACGGGCGTTTGATATGACCTTCGTTCGGTCCGGAAGCGCTGACTATCCGCTCGAACTGCAGTCCTGAAATAACGTCTTTGAATCGTCCGCCGCCGTATTCCGGATAGCAATCCTCCCACTTGATAAGCTCATATCCGGTCGCGACGACTATCGCCCCGTATTTTTCCGTTACGATCTCGTCCTGGTCTTCGAAATTAATGCAGCCTTCGAGCGGGCACAACTTCTCGCATATCCCGCATTTCATCGTGCCGTTGAGTTTCCGGCAACTTACCGGGTCAATGACAGGCTTTGACGGGACTGCCTGCGCGAAAGGCTTGAATATCGCCGTGCGCTCGCACATCTCCTGATTAAACTCGCTCAGCGTTTTGGCAGGGCACTTGGTCTCGCACAAGCCGCATCCGGTGCATATGTCGTGATCGACATAGCGCGCCTTCTGGCGCAGCGCTACTTCGAAATTCCCGATATACCCGCTTACGCTTTCCACCACGCACGACGTCCTCAGCGTGATTCTCGGATGCGTGCTGACTTCGACCATCTTCGGCGTGCTTATGCAGGCGGAGCAGC
>Ga0082212_10003789_pt1 | contig 21274 bp, 21 predicted proteins | sample TergutNt197P3_FD_71548 | JGI IMG/M metagenome (GOLD analysis project Ga0082212, IMG submission 71548) | Neocapritermes taracua P3 segment gut microbial communities from Petit-Saut dam, French Guiana - Nt197 P3 | ecosystem: Host-associated > Arthropoda: Insects > Digestive system > Gut ... | reverse complement strand
TCGCTGAAGAGCGCGGCATACCCGTGTACAGGGACGATAGCGCCGCCTCTATGCTGTGCATGCTGGAGGTAGGGGCGACGATTCCCGAGGACCTTTATCAGGGGGTGGCGACGATTTATGTTCAGATCATGGAGACGGCGAACCGCATAAAGGAAGGGACCGTTATCGGCGCCTCTGCAGGGAGGTTGGGGAGCCAGGGCGCTTCTGAACCAAGGACAGGCGGCGGAGTCGTGGCGCCTGCGATGGCCAGCGTGAGCTTGGCGGATCTGGGCTTGGATGGCACAGGCGCAGGCGCGGGAGCAGGCGCAGGCACGGGCGCAGGCACGGGCGCGGGAGCAGGCGCGGGCGCAGGCGCGGGAGCGGGCACGGGCGCAGGCGCTGGCACGGGCGCAGGCACAGGCGCGGGCACGGGCGCAGGCACAGGCGCGGGCACGGGCGCAGGCGCTGGCACGGGCGCAGGCGCAGGCACGGGCGCAGGCACAGGCACAGGCGCGGGCCTTGACGACGGCGACGCCCGGCTAAGAGCAGACCTAGCAGCAATGTATGGCGACGGGGAGGGCGCCCCGCAATGATAAAAGAATTCCGTTTCGCAGGGCAAGGCAGCCTCTCCCAGAGCATCGTGCTGCGCAAGACGCACGCGGCAAGAAACAGAGTGCAGGGGCAGGGCGATGGCGCAGTGCCAGCGGCAACCGAGCCGGAACTGATCTTTGCGTTGGATATAGGCACCCGCAATGTCATTGGATTAGTGGGCCGAATGAAGGACGACATGCTGGCCATCGAAGCGGCTGCGTATGAGGAGCACCAGCACCGCGCAGTAGTCGACGGGCAGATCGAGGATATCAGGGAAACAGCCAAGGTTGCCCTCAAGGTGAAGCAGCAACTGGAAGCGAAGATCGGGCGCAGCTTAACCCAGGTACACATTGCCGCAGCAGGCCGTGTCCTCAGGACTGGGGAGGCTGTATTTACAACAGACGCGCCCAGCGATCAGGAGATAGACGCTGCTTATGTCGCAAAGATGGAGTTTGCGGCGATTCAACGGGTATTTGAAAATCTGACTGTAGAAGACAAAGACCATGGCGATAGTTTTCTGTGCGTGGGGCATTCCATTGTCTATTATCAATTGGACGGATATGCGTTTTCAACTCTGATTGGCCATAAAGGCAGTGTGGCGGAAGTCAAGGTCATCGCTACCTTCCTGCCGAAAGAGGTTGTGGACAGCCTGAGCAGTACCATGGCAAGGATCGGACTCACCATTGCAGGCATGACGCTGGAGCCAATCGCGGCGATCAACGCCGTCATTCCGGCGGATCTGCGCAAGCTGAATCTTGCCCTTGTAGATATTGGCGCGGGAACTTCGGACATTGCGGTGTGCGAGAATGGGAGCGTATCGGCGTATACCATGGCGACCGTTGCCGGGGATGAAGTGACAGAAGCGATCATGGAGGCTTGCCTGGTGGATTTTGACACAGCGGAAGGGCTTAAGCGGAAGCTGGGGGAGACCGGTTCCATCCGTTATACGAATATTCTGGGATATGAGGGAGAGACGGATGGGGAGTCGCTTTATCAGCAAATTATGCCTACCATCCGCCACTTGGTAGAAGTTGTGGGGGAAAAGGTATCCGGCGTCAATAAAAGGCCGCCTGCCGCTGTTTTCCTCGTTGGCGGCGGCAGCCAGCTGCCCGGCTTATGCGCCATGGTCGCCAAGGAGCTGGGCATGGAGGAAAACCGCGTAGCCGTGGGCGGCGGCGCGAATATGCACAAGCAGGCGACATCGGACGATGCTATTTTTGGGCCGGAGTATGCTACGCCTTTAGGCATTGCCATTACGGCGGGACAGAGGGATACAGACGAGGCATTCGCCTTTTCCGTCAACGGGGAAACAGTCCCCATGCTAGGCGTCTGGGAGATGACAGTACTTGACGCCCTTCAGCTTGCGGGGTTTAAGTACGGGCAAATCATGGGGCGGGCAGGCAGATCCCTGATCTATACAGTGAATGGCGAACGCCACGCCAGACGGGGCGGTTTGCCAACGGCGTCGGTCATCACATGCAACGGGAATGCTTGTGCGCTGGGAGATAAGATCGCGCCTGGGGATCAGATCCTATTTGAACCTGCGGTCATTGGGGCGGATGCGTCCTTGTCCGTGGAGGAAGTGTCTGGGGAGCAGGATCCGCTATATATTTGGGTGAACGGGATCAATTATCCGGTGGGGCGTTTTCTCATGGTCAACGGCAGGCCGGCTGAGGCTGGGCAGCATGTTCGCTCCATGGATGTGATCCGGCAAAAAGCAGTCCTTACAGTAGAGGATCTGTGCAGTGACCTGGAGATCAATCTTTCGCTATATGAGATCTTTGTCAATGACGCGCCAGAAATGGGCGATTACGCTTTGGCAAGCGGGGATTATGTAGAGACAAGGCTTAGGGGAGACGCAGTAGATTTGCGTTACGCAAGCCAGAGCAGAGCCGGGAGAAGAGAGGATTCAAGCACAGCCGGGAGTATAGAAGCGACTAGTACAGCTGGGAGTATAGAAGCAGCTAGTACAGCTGGGAGTATAGAAGCAGCTAGTACAGCTGGGAGCAGGGAAGCAGCTGGAAATATGGAAGCGGCTGGCATTGGGACTCGTGTGGCGCTAGAAGCGGCGAATGACGGAAATCCGGGAATTAGCATTGCCACAGCCGACGACGCCATTTTCGCCAGCGCGACTGTAAACGCTAGCCCATTGCACAGTGTAGATACGAATGAGACGCCAAACAGTCCTTCGGACAACGGCGCCTCTGCAGAAAATATCATTTTTGGAGTGGATGGAAAGCCGATACTGGACGTGGGATTGTACAGTCGGCCAATCACTGTCCATCTCAACGGAAAGCCGCTGCGCCTCCAACCGAAGGTGGACAGCGAGCCGTACTGTTTCTTCGATATGTTCTCCTTCGTAGATATCGACACAAAAACCCCCCATGGCGACCTGATCCAGACAGTCAACGCCACAGAAGCGTCATATGTGCAGGAGCTGATGGATGGGGATGAGGTGTGGATCTACTGGTCAGAGGACAAGCCTGGATAGCAAGCGCAAGCTCGTATGGCAAGTGCAGCCTGTCCGACGAACCTAAGCCCATCGGGCAAGTGCAGCCTGTCCGACGAACCTAAGCCCATCGGGCAAGTGCAGCCTGTCCGGCGAACCCAAGCCAATCGGGACAAGCGCAAGCCAATCCGGCGAACTAGCAGGGACGCTTCTGTGGCAGCATGGGCATGCTGCGCGCAGGCAAGCCGAAGCAGCCACCGCATTTAGGGTGCAGGCAGGCGACGCCTGCGGAAGGGACGAGCGGCATGCACGCGAGTCCCGACGGGGAAATGGGGCAGCGCCCCATTGTAGAATCGAAGCGTCATAGCATAAAATTGAAAACGGGATATGGGGTGGGAGCCCCAGCAAGGAGTAAGGGAGGAAAACCATGGATGCATACATAGCCCGCCAACCGATTATGAACAGGGAGGAAAAGGTCGTAGCGTATGAGGTCCTGTACCACCAGGACAGCAGCACCCTGTATAACCAGAGGGATTTCAGGGTAGCAAACGCCATCGCGCAATTCTTTACGCAGATCGACAATTCGAATTTCCTTGAGGGGAAGGACGCGTTCCTGACTTTTACGCCGAACTTGCTCATGCAGAATATTCCCCGGATTTTCGTCGAGGACAAGTTGATCATTCAGATCGAAGACAATGTGCTGGTGCATCCGGTGGCGCAAATGATCATCCAGCGATACAAAAAGCAGGGTTACCGCCTGGCTTTGGTGGATTTTGAGTTTAATAACCGGTATTTCAATATCCTCAACTCCATCAACATCCTCAAGGTGGATTTTTCGGATCCGGAGAGCGATTCGATCAATACCAGCATTAGTATTGCCAAACGGTTCAATAAAGAGGTTGCCGCGTATAACGTCAACTCACCCGAGGCAAAGCAAAAGGCGATTGAGCTGGGCTGCGACTATTATCAGGGGGACAGCATCGCGAATATGGTGTCGTCGAAAGTCAAACGGATGGATTATCTGGAGAGTAATTTCTTCCGCCTGATGGTGGGCATAACAAGAGACGATCCGGACATGGAGGAGATCGCCCATATCATCGAACTGGACGTGACGCTGACTTACTCCCTGCTCAAGATGGTCAACTCCGCGTATTTTGCCCTGGCCGACCGGGTCAAAGACGTGCAGCACGCCCTGACGATACTTGGCTTGGGGCAGCTGAAGCAGTGGGTCTACCTGCTAAGCTTCAACTCGGATAGCGGCGGCATGTCTGACGAGCTGATCAAAGTCTCCTTCCAAAGGGCGAATTTCTGTATGGAGCTGGGCAGCTTGGTCAAGGGCTTCCCCCTGAGCCGTTCGGAAAGCTATCTGATGGGTATGTTTTCTACATTGGGGACTTTGTTGGACGTAGATTTAGAAGACGCCTTAAACCAGCTGCCGGTCTCCGAAGAGATGAAGACGGGGCTGATCAATAACGCAGGGATGACCGGGGATCTGTACAATCTGGTCGTCTGCTACGAAAAAGGCGAGTGGAATAAGATGAACCGCTTCGCGGAACGCTTGGAGATCCCGGTGTCCCTCATCGCGCAGAAATACTTTGAGGTCATCGAGTATGTGAATGAAATGTGGAACGAGCTCATGCGCCCCTTTGTCAATGAGGAGGAGGAAGAGGCATTCACCATGCCGGGGGGGAGTAGCCTGAATATGTCTATCGTCAATAAGATGGAACATATGGGGGATGAATAAGCATTTCTTTGGGGGGCTTTTGCGCCCTTGTCGCCCAGAAGGAAGGGATACCGTCCGCGATGGCGTCCGGCTCGTTATTATAGTCCTCATAGGCGGCGGTGATGACGAAGCCCGCGCTTAGCTGGCCGCCGATTTGTTCGTCGAATGTATGGCCGAACTGTATGGAGCCGTTGTCTTCCATCGACTGTTTCATCTGTTCAGGGTTTTTGAGCGGGTTGAAGGGCAGCGCGTTGGTGATCACAAGGGGGCGGGTGGTAAAATCTCCGACGATGAAGTTAAACCCGTTGTCCAGCCCCGATAACAGGATGCCCTGGGGCTTTAGGATGCGGAAGCACTCCTTCCAGACATGGTGCACATCCTCGATGTAGCAGTTGCTTACCGGGTGAAAGATCAGATCAAAGCTGCCGTCCTCAAAAGGCAGCTGTTTTGTCATGTCGGCTCTGATGATTTGGATCTGGTAGCCCTCCCGTTGGGCGACTTCGCGTTCGCGTTCCAGCTGGCGCTGCGCATAATCCAATACCGTGCAATCCGCGCCCAATGCGGCAAACACCGGCATTTGCTGGCCACCCCCGCTCGCAAGGCCAAGCAGTTTCGCGCCATCAAGCCTGTCTCCATGGATCAGCGGCGCAAACCATAGGTGGGGAACGGGCCGCGTCGGAGTGAGAAGCACGTCCCATTTGCCGTTTTTCGCGTCCGCGTACGCTTCACGGGTGATTGGGATGCTCCATTCCCAGCCATTGTCCGCCCATCGATCGATGACGCGGGCGTTGACGTCTGTGTAGTTATCCATTGTATGCTTTCTCCTTGTTCGGTTTTGCCGGGGATGGCTTGCAGGAGCGTTACGGCTTCCGGCGTGGATATGGATGAGCGGCAATCCGCAGTCAAGGCAAAGCCATTGCCGGTGTGTTTGGCAGACAAAGCATAGGTTCAACAATACCTTGAGTATAGCAGAGTCAAATGAAGCTGTACAGCGACAAGAAAGCAGGATAGCATGGAGCATTTTGCAGGTTGATGAGTGGAATGTGATTGGGAAAAGGAAAAAAATACAAGATGATGTATAAGGTTTCATTTTTTATTTTGCCTGCGATAATCAATACATGGAGTATTCTCATGGATGGGTATAGCGGCGAGCGAGAACGCGCCGCCGGCCACATGGAGGTGGTTTGGTGATTTACGGTACGATCAATAGCTATTTAAAACAGAAAAGCCTTTATTTCAAGGCAGATCAAAATCTCAAGTCCTATACCCCCGCATCGGCTGCGGAAAAGGACGGGGTCATTTCTAAGCTGAACGATACGCTGGAAAAGGTGAACGAGTCTAATCGAATGTCGGGCATCCTCACCAGGCTGAAGACAGGCAAGCGGCTGAGCAAGGCAGACGCCGAGTATCTGCGGAAGAAATCCCCCGACCTATACCGTAAGTACCAGATGATCGAGGCGGAGCGGGAGGGGCACCGTAAGATGCTGAAAAAGGCCAGGTCCCGAAAGGACGCCGCACAGCTCCAGCAGATGAAGTTGGGGCAGCTCTATAGCGAGTGTACCGGCGGGGGGTCGGGCGCGGATCAGGAGTACAATCTGTGCCGGGCTGCTGCAGTCAGGGAGGAGTACCGGGAGTATCTTGCCAAGCGAAAAAAGGAGCGCCTTCCCGGGCAAACCGTCAGGGATATCGGACAGGCGCAGGGGCGTGCGCAGCGGGAAGAAGCCACCAGCTTCTCTGGCCGGCGGGAAGCCCGGGGAGAGATCCGTGGAGAAGCCGCCAGGCTGTATCGGAGAAGGGACGCCTTAAGCGGCGCCGGTTCGGAGGATGGGAGCGGGGCCAGATTCAGGCTGTCTGGACAAAGGCAGGAAAGGCTAGAAGCCAAGGCGCAAGAGGATGTGTCTACAGCAGGGCGCAGGAAAGCCGTCGCCAGATACAAGGCAGTCAATCGGGCGGGCGTCAGGCTGGGTTGAACGGGTCACATCTGGGCTGTATAAATCAAGCTTGCGCTCAGGCCAGGTTTGCGTAGAGTTCGGGTTTGCACACCGATCGGGTTTGCACATTGATCGGATATGGTAGGCGAGTGTATCATGCTTGCCCTGACCCCTTTCGGTGATGTCATATGTTCCGATACCATGAAGTTTGATGAGATCGCGGATGATGCCTACGATTTCGTTTATGGGTGAACCGAGAACATCCGTGACTTAGGACATGGTTCTAAGGGAAGCAATTCACACATGGCGGGCGGCGGCGCTAAATTCGTTGTTGTTGCGCTATTCGGCGTGTGGTACAATCTTACAATTAAAGTCTGTTTATAGCCACCCCATTGGGGGCGGGGGTGGGCTCTGCCTCGGGCTATCGCCACCGCTCAAACCCTTGTGGCAAGCCACAAGGGTTTTACCGATCTGTTTGATACGCTGTAACGGTTAGTTCGGGAAAAGGGGTTTGTCGATGCCCTCCATGTCGGCTTTCGGGATCCTTTAGATCGATATCTCATTGCGTCAGCGATTTCGAGCGAGTCCCTGCGTTGAGCCCCGTCCAGTCAGGGCTGGTGATCAACGGGCTTGCGCTGACTTCGATCTGCACCAGGGAGCGGCGGAGAAGAACCTGGTCGCGCTGGATGTCTATATCGTCGATGTTTTCCTGCATTCGCCTCTCGATGCGCTCCCGCTCAGACTCGGCACGGGCAAGGTTGATCTCTTCCGGGAGCTCAGCGCCTGTAGTCAGGATGGTGAGCACATCCTCGCGGATCTCGGCGACGCCGCCGAAAACAGCGATTCTGCGCTCTTCGCCATTGTCAAAGATGCGCAATACGCCATAGTCCAGGAGAAAGGACCGGGCGTCGTGGCCGGGCAGGATGCCCGAATAGCCGTTCGTACAGTGCATAATAACCATATCGGCTTGTTCGTCTGCCTTCTGTTCGTGGGGCGTTATCACCAGTAGGCGGATTTTTTGTGCTGCCATGCGATCTCTCCGCGCGAATGGGTTGGATGGGTATGCTACTGAGGGCTGGCGCTTATGTCATGCAAAGAGTCGGTATTTGTTTCGGATGCGGTTGAAGCGCTCCCCCTGTATCTGCCAATGACTTCGTCGATGGCGCCTGCATTCATAAAGAAGCTCTCAGGGATTTCGTCATATTTACCTTCGATGATCCCCTCGAAACCTCGCAACGTGTCGGGAATCGAGACATAGCGCCCGGGCATGGAGGTAAATTTCTCCGCTACAAAAAAAGGCTGGGAAAGAAAGCGCTGAACCTTTCTCGCACGGCTGACGATGAGCTTGTCACTGTCCGAAAGCTCGTCAATCCCCAGAATGGCGATGATGTCCTGCAGGTCCATATAACGTTGAAGGATGTTTTGTACCCTGCCGGCAACTTGATAATGCTCAGCCCCAACGATATCCTGCTCCAGCATGCGGGAGGAGGACTCCAGGGGGTCGACAGCCGGGTATATGCCCTGCTCCACGATGGCGCGGGATAAAACTGTGGTAGCGTCCAAATGGGTAAATGTCGTGGCGGAGGCGGGATCGGTAAAATCATCCGCAGGGACATAAATCGCCTGGATAGAGGTGATGGAGCCACTGCTTGTGGAAGTGATACGCTCCTGCAGGCTGCCAAGCTCTGTGGCTAGGGTCGGCTGATAGCCAACCGCGCTGGGCATACGCCCAAGCAGTGCCGAAACCTCTGCGCCTGCTTGCACATACCGAAAAATATTGTCAATAAAAAGCAATACATCCTGGGATAATTCATCCCGAAAGTATTCCGCCAGGGTCAATCCGGTGAAAGCAGCGCGCATCCTCGCTCCGGGAGGTTCGTTCATCTGCCCGAATACCAGGGCAGTTTTGTCGATGACGCCGGACTTGCGCATATCGCTGTATAGGCTCTGCCCTTCCCGCGTCCGCTCACCAACGCCGGTGAAGACGGAGTACCCGCCGTGCTCCGTGGCGATATTGTGAATCAGCTCCATGATGAGGACTGTTTTGCCGACGCCTGCGCCGCCAAAGAGCCCGATTTTGCCGCCTTTCGCGTATGGGCAGAGCAGGTCGATGGCTTTGATGCCAGTCTCAAAGAGCGCTGTGTCTGCTGACTGGTCAGCAAACCCAGGCGGGGCGCGGTGGATCGGCCAGTGAGACGCTGTGTTTGGCGGGGGCTTGTTGTCGATGGCTTTACCCAGAGCGTTCATCATGCGCCCAAGGGTTTCCACGCCGACGGGGACGGAGATGGGGGCGCCGGTGTCCACGGCTTTCATTCCGCGGATGAGTCCCTCTGTAGCGTCCATAGATATGCAGCGAACGATATTGCCGCCAAGGTGCTGCGCAACCTCTAAGGTGACCAGGGCGTCGCCGTGGCGTACTTCCAAGGCGTTATACATAGAGGGCAGGGCGCCGTCAAAGCGGACGTCAAGCACTGCGCCGGTGATTTGGATGATTTTGCCTGTTTTTGTTGGGGCCAATTGACTGCTCCTTGTGTTATGTCGTGGGGCGCGAGACGCGAGGCGCGGGGTGCTGGGGCGGGGCGCGGGGCGCAAGGCGCGGGGCACGGAGCACGGGGCGCAGGGTGCTGGGGCGAGGCGCGGGGTGCTGGGGCGGGGCGCGAGGCGCAAGGTCAAGGAAGCGGGGCTTGTTTTCCCCGCAGCGCTTTTGCTCCGCCGACGATTTCGCTGATCTCCTGGGTGAGGGCGCCCTGCCGCTGGCGGTTGTACGCCAACGTCAGCTTTTCGATAATCGCGTCGGCGTTGTCGGACGCGGAATGCATACTGGCCATACGCGCCGCATGCTCGCAAGCAGCAGACTGGATAATGGCATTGTAAATATACGCGTTGATGAAAAACGGCACAGCTTGCCCGGCAAATGCCTCAGCATCAGGCTCGTAGGCGATGCTGTCATACCCATAGTCGTCATGCTGCGCCTGCTCGAGAGGGAGCAGTTTTTCGATACTAGGCACATGGGAGAGGGAGGAAGCAAAGCGGGTATAGGCGATATAGACTGCATTGGTTTCGCCGGATAAATATAGGGGGATCAGGATGTGCCCTATCCTTTCGGCGTCATCATAGAGGGCTGTTTCAGAAATGTCAGCAAAACCGTGGAGGACAGTTTTCCCAAGGCGTTCGAAGCATTCCCAGCCTTGCAGGCCGATGGCGATGATCCTGACGCTTTGTCGCGTGTCAAAAAAACCAAGCGCCGCGTCGATGATATTTTGGTTGTACGCGCCACACAAGCCCCTGTCGCCGGTGATTACGATGCAAACGGTGCTTTCGGCGCTTCCGTTGCTATCCGTGCTTTCGCTGCTATCGGTGATTACAGCGCTATCGGGGTGTATAGCGCTATCGGAGAGTATAGTAGTTTCTACACAACGCATGGTAAAAAATGGGTTTACGGCCAGTTTGCTACAGTTCTTCATGCCATCCATCATGCGCTCAGCTTCAGCGAAGAGCCTGCCGGCTGATTCTATCTGCCCTTTCGCCCTTTGCAGCTTGGAGGCGGAAACCATGTCCATGGCCCTGACGATCTGCTGTGTGCTGCTGACACTGGCGATCCGGCGCGAAATTGTTTTCAATGAGGGCATATCTCATGTCCTTTGCTCGGTATACTCAGTCAGGCGTCGGCGATTGATCAGGCGTCGTGTCGGCATTCCGCCTGTATTCTTCATGCACCGCGCGAAGCCTTCTGGCCAGATCTGGGGAGATTTGCTTTTTCCCGATGATCTCATCCGGGATATCCTGATGATGCTCGCGAATGTAAGCCATGAACGAAGACAGATTTTGCTTAAGCCCGGTGATCGCAGAATCGAGCCTCTCCGCTAAAGCCGGGGAAAGCTCGCCTGATGCTTTAATTTCCTCGACAATGTCGCTGTGGTTGATTTGCATATACCGAAGAAAGATTCTTTCCACAAGATGGATATTTTCTACGGGGACGCTGGCGAAGTATTTATTGGTCAGCATATAAAGGATAATCACTTGCTGCTCTACAGGCATGGGGCTGTACAGTTGTTGCTTAAATACCTCAACAATGCGTTCTCCATGATTGAGCCGCTCTCTAGTGTCCTGGTTAAGGTCCGAGCCAAATTGGGAAAATGCTGAAAGCTCCCGATACTGGGCGAGTTCCATGCGAAGCGTGCCGGAAATCCCGCGCATCGCATGAATCTGGGCAGCGCCGCCCACCCGCGAGACAGAGAATCCCGGATTGATCGCAGGGCGGATGCCGTGGTTGAACAATTCGGCTTCCAGGTAGATCTGCCCGTCTGTGATGGATATGACATTGGTGGATATGTAAGCGGAAATGTCCCCTGCTTGCGTTTCAATGATAGGCAGGGCTGTCATGGAACCGCCGCCGCAGGCTTCGCTGAGGCATGCCGCGCGCTCCAATAGCTTGGCATGCAGGTAAAAGACGTCCCCCGGGTATGCCTCGCGCCCCGGCGGCCGCTGCAGGAGCAGGCTGAGGGCACGGTATGCAACGGCGTGTTTTGATAAGTCGTCGTATATGATGAGGACGTCTTTGCCCGCCTCCATCCATTCCTCCCCTATAGCACAGCCTGCGTATGGGGCGATGTACTGCAATGACGACGGTTCGCTTGCGGCAGACACGACAACCGTGGTGTATGCCATTGCCCCTGCCTTATCCAGCGTCCTGACGATCCGGGCGACGGTGGAGGCTTTTTGCCCGATGGCTACGTAGATGCAGTTGACGCCTTGCTCTCTCTGATTGATGATCGTATCGATGCATATCGAAGTCTTGCCTGTCTGACGGTCGCCAATGATCAGTTCCCTCTGGCCACGGCCAATGGGCGCCATGGCGTCGATTGCCTTGATCCCGGTCTGGAGAGGCTTGCTGACTTCCTCCCGGTCGATCACGCCGGGGGCGATCCGCTCGATCATCCGTGTCGATTCGTAGTGGATGGGCCCCTTGCCGTCTATCGGCTGCCCAAGGGCGTCGACAACCCTGCCTAAAAGGGCGTCGCCTACCGGAACCTCGGCTACCCTGCCGGTGAGCCGCACATAATCCCCCTGCTTGACCTCGGCGTCCGGACCCATGAGTACAACGCCTATGGCGTCCGCGTCCAGGTTGAGGGCAATCCCGTACATACCGCTGCCAAAAGCCAGGAGCTCGCCGCTCATGGCGCTATATAAGCCGGAGACCTTTGCGACGCCGTCCCCCACATGGATGACTTCGCCGATTTCGTGTATGTCAGGCTTTGCAGACCAGGCACTGACCATTTCTTTCAAGATTGCGCCTGCGCCGCTTGGCTGAAGACTAAGCATGTACGCTCCTTGCAAGGTGATGATTGGATGAAGGGTATGCATGGTTGCGATTTGCGGCGTTACGACGCATTGGGGCGATCCTGGGGCTCTGTTTGATTTAGTATGTCCGTTTTCATGTCCTGCAGTTGTTTGTGGACGGTGTGATCGATCAGGCATCCGTCGATATAGATGCTTAGGCCGCCGAGTACAGAGGGGTCAACGGTCAGCTTGAGGTCCACCGGCCTTCGCAACTTACCAGAGAGCAAATCAGTGAGCGCAGCTGTCTGGGCTTCGCTGAGCCTCCTGGCGGAAGTGACAAGCGCGCGCGATGCGCCGCTGCCAGTCGAGGAATATGGGTATCGCCCGGCGAAGGCCTGCTGTTGCTGTTGCTGCTGCTGCTGTTGCTGCTGCTGCTGCTGTTGCTGTTGCTGCTCGTTCATTGCCACCATGTGACCTCCTCCAATTCCGAGAGGGTCTGGTCAAATAGCCTCCTGTGGGTCGCTTCATCCAAAGAGAGGGCCACATATTTACTTGCCATGGCTGTGGCGACCTCGATGATCACACGCTGCATTTCTGCTTGCACCCGCTGTTTCTCTTCGTTGATCTCTTCAGCGGCTGCGGCTCTCATCGCATCTGCTTCCACCCTGGCTTCGTCGAGTAGCTGCCCGCACTGTTCTTGCGCCTGCTTTTGGGCAAGGGCAAGCAGCGCTTCGCGATCCCGTTCAAAGTCGAGGAGCTTTTCTTCATATTCCTGCTTAAGGTACTCCGCCTCATGCATCTCTTCTCCGGCGCGCATCAGTTGTTCGCTGATCCTGGCTGTGCGCTTGAACAGGTAGTCCCTGACAGGCTTGTACAGAAAACGGGCCAGGATGAACGCGAGCAAAGCTAGGTTAAACAGATGAATGCCGACGGAGAACACCGTCTGCATGTCCAAGCCGAACACGCGGCCTGGGGGCGTCAGTAGAGACAAAGCGAAAACTCCCCCTTTGCTTTTCTTGTGCATTCACATGGAAAGGTATTGCATATAGATCGAAATCAGCGGATTCGCGAACAAAAGGATAATGGCAATCAATAAGCCATAGATGCCGTTGGTTTCCACCATGGCGCAGCCGATAAACATGGTGCTTGTGATGCTACCGCTGGCTGCCGGCTGGCGGGCGATGGCTTCGATGGACGCCAGGGCGATTTTTGACTGCCCGAAGGGCGTGACAATGCCGTTGAGCAGCGCAACGATTGCCGCGACATGCGCCACGATAATAATGGTGGCCATTGGATCCATAAAACATTCCTCCAAAACATGATTTATAGTGTCTTACGCGCTGCGGAGGCGTAGAAAGCGCCGCCGTATATGCATAAGCGACTACCGATCTAATCCTGCGACTGCTCTCCCGGGTCGCCCGCGGACGCCGCCGCGATGAAGGAGAAGCTTAGGACACAGAAGATATACGCCTGGATCGTCCCCATTACCATATCGAAGTAGATGTGCAACGCAGCAGGCAGGAAGAGCTGTAGGAGCGCCGGCGCTATCGTGTAAATCAAGGTGATGATGATGGTTCCGGAGAGCACATTGCCGAATAGACGGAAGCTGAGGGAGACAGGCCTGGATAGCTCGCCGATCACATTGAGCGGGAAGAAAAGGAAGTTTGGCTCGAAGAAACTCTTGATATACCCGCTTTTGCGGAATCTGAACCCTGTAGCCTGTATCATCACAAATGTCCCCAATGCGCAAGCAAAGGTCATGGACCAATCCGCTGTGGGCGCTCTCAGGCCGAAAACGCCAAGCAGGTTGCAGATAACGATGAAGGAGAATACCATAAAATACCAATTTCCGATCTGGTAGAGCTTGTCGCCTGCCGTCGAACGGACAAAGATGTCGAAGGCTTCAACAATGGCTTCAACCACATTCTGAAAACCGCGGGGGATGTCCCGAAACTTTTTGAGGGAAGCATGGGCAATCAAGGAAAATATCGTCAGGGCAAGCATGATGACCCATGTATTGACCATGGTCTCTGTGATCCATACGTCGACGCCGCCAATGGTGAGGACAGCTATGTTGTTCGTTACGACGTCCAGAATCGATTCCCCCTTGTCTTATCAGAATGTCCGATCCAGCGCAGCCTGGAGGCTAGCAGGCATCGAGCACGTTTGCGGCAGCGACGGTGGCTGTGTCAGTGGTTGCGGCTGTGTCTGCGGCAGCGACGGTAGCTGTGTCTGCGGCTGCAACAGTGGCTGTGGCTGCAACAACGACGGTGGCTGTGTCTGCGACAACGACGGTGTCTGTGTCTGCGGCTACGATGGTGGCTGTGTCTGCGGCAACGAAGGTGGCTGTGTCTGCGACAGCGACGGTGTCTGCTGCTGCGGCTGCGATGGTAGCTGTGTCTGCGGCAGCGACGGTGTCTGCTGCTGCGGCTGCGATGGTAGCTGTGTCTGCGGCAGCGACGATGGCTGTGTCTGCGATAGCGACGATGGCTGTGTCTGCGGCAACGACGGTGGCTGTGTCTGCGGCAGCGAAGGTGGCTGTGTCTGCGGCAGCGAAGGTGTCTGCTGCTGCGGCTGCGATGGTAGCTGTGTCTGCGGCTGCGATGGTAGCTGTGTCAGCGATTGCGGTTACGGCAGCGGCTGTGTCCGGGTAGCCTGCACCGAATGCACTAGAATTGTCTTCGTCGGCGTCCTTCACAAAGAGCTTTAGCGCATAAGCCGCTACCGGCCAAATGAGGACGCCAAAGGCGGCGCCCCAGATACTGATGAAGGGCGTCAGGGCGGCTGCGAAGAGAACCACCCCGGTAAGGATGAACCGCAAAAAGTACTGGATCTGTAAATAATGCAGCGCAAGGCCTTGATCCATAGCGACGGCTTTGCCTAAAGCGCTGTCCAGGAGCTTGACCCGGAGTAAATTGAGCCCACCGGTAAGGGAAACACCCAAGACAAAAGGGAGTACCGTGAGAGAAGGATTATAGATGACGCCGCCCAGAATGACACAGAATGACAAAGCCGCCAGGACAAAGACCATTTTTGTTGCCATTTTCGATAAATTCATGTATAATCCTCAACTTGGTTTCGTTTTGGACAGGTCATAGATGACTTTGAACGCGGCGCCTGCGCCTAGAAAAGAGAAGAGCAGCAAAAGCCAGGGCGAGGTATGAAAGATGCTGTCCAAGTATCTGCCTGAAAAGACGCCGATGAATACGCACATCGCAGTCCGCAAACCGATGTATGAGACCTGAGCAAGCGTCCTAAGGACAAGATTGCCAGATTTGCCCTTGCTTTTATCATCCATACCGTCTACAGACCTCAGAATCGGATAAATCGCTCCATGTCAATGACAAATATCGTTGCGCCGCCTGTGGTTATCTCGGCGGACAGATCCGTGGATGCATGTACAAAATTCAACAAATGGGAAGAGGATGGATTCACCGGCTGGCGGTCACGGCAGGAGCTTTTTATCACGTCAAGAAGCTCGTCAAGCCGCCGTTCTTCCACACCAATCATCATTGTTGTATTGCCTGAACGCAAAAAACTGCCAGAACTGGTGAGCTGCGTAGCCCGGAAACCATTTTCCACCAAAAGATCGCTGAGGGTATGCCTGTCTTCGTCCTGGATGATCGCGATGACCATTTTCATGTTGGGCTTTTCCATTGAGCCGACTCCTATATGCATCTTGAAAGCACTGAAAATGTGTATTTTAAATAGGAAGCATCGTTCCGAGCATAAGAATACCAGAAATATGCATTTTGTGCAATACTTCTGGCCAATTTCTTCATATATATATGTTTCATTTCATTCCCCGTGGTTCACCTGGGCGTCAACAATAGCCGTATGCCTTCATCACGATAGAGCCGATCGTACAATCCGCATTGGCGTTGTGCATCCTGCAGACAGCCGAGCGCTTATCATAAACGCTGCAGCTCGTGGTAACGCCATCGGGATTGGTCATAAGCCATGGGCACCTCTCGCCAGCCGGGACAGAATGCTCTCGCGCATAAGCGCGCGCATAGGCTTCCCCGTACTCGCTTGCCAGTGACGCCAAGTGATAAGGGCTTAAGTCAGATTCATCATCTTTCGGCACAAGGCACCCGCCGCAGCAATAGCCGCAACGGTAGCATTTCCCAGTCTCCATGGGTAGGTTACCTCCAGCTTTCATATTGCGTATCTGTGTTCTTGGATCGCTTGGCTATACCGGCAACGCTATTCAAAGTATAACAGTAATGATAATGAAAGGTAAGAACACATTTGACAAAACGACAAGGAATGAATATACTGGGAAACGTATAGGGGCGCTGTCGGCAAGCGGCCAGCCCCTAGGTGGTAGGACAGAAATAGCCGTACACCTAGTGTTGCCTAGGGATTAAGCGGCTATTTCTCTTTGTGCGCCTGTAGGAACAGGGACACGAGGTCTATGGCCAGATGGCACAAGTCCAAAAGGATGTGCAATACTTCCATATGCATCCCCTGCCTTTCAAGAAAACTCGATCTGCAGGAGCAAGCCGCTTCAAGACGCCGACAGCGCCACTCACATTATAACAAAAATGCAATATAATGTAAACGTCAACATTTGATCAAATACAAGAGAGGATATAGGCTAGCGGATGGCAATCAGTAGTGTGCTGCACGAGGATATAGAGCAGATTATCTCATCTGGGATTATCCCATGGAAGGATATGGAGGGCGAGACCTTTTTGATCACCGGAGCGACGGGGCTGATCGGAGGTATGCTCGTACGCGTACTATCTGCTGCCAGCAGCAGGCATGGGTTGAATCTGCGCATGATTGCCCATGGAAGGAATAGATCAGTCGGCGAAGCGCTTTCAAAAGAGTGCGGCGCCTTTTTTATATACGGCGATATTCGCCAGCCGATATCGGCTAAGGATTTGCATATTGCCTGCCAGCGTGAAACCGGGTCAGTAAAACGATCAGCGCAGGGGACAGACTCTCAGGGAGCGAACACACAGGGCGAGCAGGCGACGGGAGTGGTTGCGCCAGGCGTGGATATTCTGATCGACTATATGATCCATTGCTCTTCAATAACAAAATCCGCGGAAATGGCAGCGAAGCCGGTCGAGGTCATCTCCACGATGGTCGACGGGACGAGAAATACGCTGGAAGTCGCGCGTATGTATGGCTGTAAAGCATACGTCTATCTATCGTCCATGGAGGTCTACGGCGCTACCGACCCGGCGCTGGAGCGCGTGACAGAAAACAATCTGGGGACCATCGACCTGCGTAATCCCAGGAGTTGCTATCCAGAGTCCAAGCGGCTGTGCGAGAGCTTATGCTGCAGTTATCATGCCCAGTATGGGGTACCTGTGAAGATCGCACGGTTAGCACAGACATTCGGTGCGGGGACGCCGATAGAGGATTCTCGCGTGTTTGCCCAGTTCGCCAGGCGCGCGCTTGCAGGCGAGGACATTGTCCTTCATACAGAGGGGAAGTCCAGGGGTAACTATTGCTACCTGGCGGATGCGGTGCTTGGGCTAATCCTCCTTCTTCTGCGGGGAGAGCCGGGGGAGGCTTACAATATCGCGAATCCGATAGCAAGTATGACGATACGGGAAATGGCGGAGCTCGTTGCGGAGACAGTCGGCGACGGGGCGGGGAGGAGAGAGGCAAGGGTCAACAAGGCAGATTGCGAGACGAATAGCGAGAATGATGCCGACCAGCCCGGCAACAAGCCAGACGGAAGCAAGCTAGACGGAAGCAAGTCGGACGGCAACAAGCCAGACGGAAGCAAGCTGGACGGAAGCAAGCCAGGCGGAAGCAATCCAGGCGAAAGCAAGCCGGACGGAAGCAAGCCGGTCGGAAGCAAGCCAGGCGAAAGCAAGCCGGACGGAAGCAAGCCAGGCGGCGTCTCGGTGATCGTGGACATACCTGCAGACGTCGCATCCCTTGGCTATGCACCGGATACGACGATGTGGCTTGCTGCGGATAAGATCATGGGGCTGGGCTGGGCACCCTCTTATGGTTTGGGAGATATGTATTTACGAATGATTAGCGACTGGGAAGAAAGCGGGCGTAATTGAGCTTACCAGATACGCTTCACCTCGTATTTCGTAACGTTTTCATCAGCGGACAGGAAGGTCAAATCATCAGCGATTGCCAATGCGATCAACAGCCTGTCGAAGAGGTCGCGATGATGGTACTCGAGCGTCTCTACCAAAGCAACATGCGTATCAAGTAAGTAGCCCATCACATGTAGTCCTTAAAATCTTCTAAGGGCGCGTCGAAGTCATCAGTTATCCATATCTTGTCCCTGGCTAACCCATAGATCGGCGGGCGCCTGACCTGCACTGGCGCTTGCGGTTCGTCAGGGCCTGAGTATGAAGTCCCGATCACAAAAGGCAAATCATTCGCTTTCACTGTCTGCTTGAGAAATAGATTTACAGCTGTAGATAAATCCAGGCCGATGGATTGAAAAATCAGCTACGCCTTTTTCTTGAGCTCGGCGTCTGTTCTCACATTAATATTTGCACTTGCCATGAGTTCACCTCCCTACTCTTGTAGCGTATCGTATACGCATCACATCTTCAATACAAATCTTGCGCTATTCTCACGGTTATCCACATACAAAATGGAAATAAAAGCAAATCAGACGCGTACGGTTGTGCCGGTGCGTTTTTTTGGTATAATCAAGATAAGGCGCTTTCAACATTACAGTGTAGAAAGCAGGAACAGACAGGCGAAAGAGGATGCACAGCAGCGGACTAGCCTGAAAAGATGAACTGAAATAAGCAACGGAAATTTGACATAGGATAATATAACGAATGCGAAAACGCCAGCATCAGCAAATTATGGTAATCCTAGACTCCCTCAAGGAGGCGCAGGCAGCAGGGCTTCATCAGGCATGCCAGGACGCAGCGCTCAATATCGCCGGGTTCATCGAGCAGGCAGAAGGCGAGGGAACGGCAACGGTCGAACTACTCCTGGATTATTATACGATGCTGCAAAACGCAAGCGCCGACAGGGTCAGCGACAGGGCATTGCGCAAACGGCTCAACGAGGTGGAGAGCAGTATCAAGTATGAAGTGAACACGGACACGATAGAGGTGGTTTTCCTTAGCTACAAGGCGAGCATGAGCGATAGCATCGAGTCCATCTACCTGGCGGCGAAGGCAGACCCGAACTGCAAGGCCTATTGGATACCCGTGCCGTATTATGACCGAAAGCCGGACGGGTCTTTGGGGCGGATGCATTATGAGGGCGCGGAGTACTATGACGACGCGATCGAGTGTACAGACTGGCGGGAATATAATATCGAGGAGAACCATCCGGATATTATCTTCCATTTCAACCTCTATGATACGGATAATCTGATGACCAGTGTCCATTCGGATTTCTATAGCCAGCGCCTTCGGTTCCTGACGGATCAGCTTGTCCTGGTACCGTATTTTGTGGTCGCTGATGATGTGCCGGAGCATTTCTGCGCTACCGCCGGATGCTATTATGCCCATAAGGTGGTCGTCCAGTCGGAAAAGGTGCGGGAAACATATGTTCGCGTGTTCGCCAGAGAGATCGGGGGCAAGGCGGGCGATCCGGAAGAGAAATTCGTTGCCCTGGGGTCGCCGAAGTTTGATCGGATATTTAGCACGACGCGGGAGGATTATACACTGCCCGACCAGTGGAGGGAGCGGATCGGCGGCAGGAAGGTGATCCTGTATAATACGACCATCAACGCCTTGCTGCATGGCAATGAGCAGTACCTGGCGAAGCTGCGGCATGTGCTGGGCGTGTTTAAGAGTAGGGATGACGTGGCGCTGCTGTGGCGGCCCCATCCACTGAATGAGGCGGCATACGGGGCGCAGAGGCCGGATCTGCTGGATGCGTATGAGGAGATCGTAGCGGAGTATCGGCGCGAAGGCTGGGGGATCTACGACGACACGGCAGATCTGCACAGAGCGATCGCCTGGAGCGACGCGTACTACGGGGATCAGTCCAGCCTGGTGGTGATGTACCAGGCGACGGGAAAGCCGGTGATGGTGCAGAACATAGGCGTGACGCCGGATGTGAAACCGAATGCGGATGCGGCTGCGGTAGTGGGAGCAGAGGCGGATGCTGCTGCGGTAGTGGGAGCAGAGGCGGAAGCGGCTGCGGTGGCGGTGGTAGCTGTAAATGCGGATGCGGATGAGGGCGATAACGAAGACGCGAAGCAGGATGCGCATACGGTGATTGACGCAGAGGCAGCGAAGAAGATAGCAACAGCGCAACAGGATCTGTTTGATAAAAAACCGGAAGACTTGCGCAGTCAGCGGGACTGTATTTATTTTGAAAACGCAAGTAGGCGGCTGAGTAGATATGCCCGGTATATCGCTGCACAAATCGAAGATACAGATAATCAAGAGGTACAAGAGAGACGTATTGCCATTATCCGTGAAGCTAACATTGTTATGGATGGCACTGCGGGATCGGCAATCTACAGAGCGATTGTTGGGCATGCTGTATAAATTGTGTGGGAAACATGTATGGGTGTGGATATAGCAGTAAAGGAGATTGATTCCTCAAGGAGTAGCCAGTTATGAACACAGCACTGATCTTCGCCGGAGGGACAGGGCAGAGGATGAACGCCCGGGCAAAGCCGAAGCAATTCCTCGAGCTCCACGGGAAGCCGGTCATTATCTATACCCTCGAGCATTTCGAGGTGCATCCCGAGGTGGACGAGATCGTCGTCGTATGCCTGGAAGGCTGGATTCACGAGCTGCGGCACATGATCCGGCAGTATGCCTTCGACAAAGTCAGCCAAATCGTCCCGGGGGGCAGCACCGGCTACCGCTCCATCTACAACGGGCTCAAAGCGATGGAGGATAAGTGCAGTTCGGATGACATCGTCTTGATCCACGACGGCGTCCGACCCTTGATCAATGGGGAGCTGATTTCCGAAAATATTGCTGCAGTCAGGGAATGGGGCGCGGCAATCACGATCGAAGCCGCTTCCGAGAGCATTATTCGCCTGGACGCCAGCCAGCGCGTAGCCGACGTTCCGCCCAGGGCGGAGATGTACGCGGCGAAAGCCCCGCAGACATTCCGCTACGGACTGATCTGGGATCTGTACCAGCGGGCATACCGCGACGGCTTGCAGACGGTGGATTCGGCGCAGTTATGCAGTAACTATGGCGTAGAAATGCACACGGTGATGAGTACGCCGAACAATATGAAGATCACCACGCCGGCGGATTACTATATCTTCCGAGCACTCTTTGAAGCCATGGAGAATGAGCAGATCCTGGGGATATGAGTTGATGCAAAAACATACCGATAGTCGTATCGTGTTGGCAATGATGTTGGTGGTATCGGAGGCAAGTCGATGCAGTA
>Ga0082212_10003788_pt1 | contig 21277 bp, 20 predicted proteins | sample TergutNt197P3_FD_71548 | JGI IMG/M metagenome (GOLD analysis project Ga0082212, IMG submission 71548) | Neocapritermes taracua P3 segment gut microbial communities from Petit-Saut dam, French Guiana - Nt197 P3 | ecosystem: Host-associated > Arthropoda: Insects > Digestive system > Gut ... | reverse complement strand
TTGCCCGGCCAGATCCCACACGAACTGGGTACGGCGTACCTGCCGGGGCTGCCCGCTTGCGGCGGGGCGGATGGCTGTTTTGAACAGCAGCCGGCCCAGCGCGTCGCGCTTGAAGCGTGTATGTTTATAGCGGATCAGCGGGTATGCCCGGCCTGTTGCGTCGGTCAGTGTGAGTTGGCCGAGCTTGCCAGGGAGACGGGTGTCGAATTTTGCCGCGCCGTCGCTAAGAATCGCATCAATCCTTCCGCAAAGTCGCTGCTTATAAATGTTCACCCGCTCTGCGTGGCCTCCATACGCAAGCCCAATAGGTTTATTCCATATATTTCTACAACAATTAATTGGTGCGCCAATTTGCAAGGCGTGATTTGCAATACCGTGCCCATGTGATATAATAATTAACTGGATCGGATTCTTTGTCAAAAAATACTATAAGAGGCTGTCGCAATCCCTAGGGCGCGTTTAAAGACCCGTCTAAGGGCCAGTCCTTAGCGAAGAATTCCCTGCTCCATCACATATGGAGCCATAAGGCCAAAGGGAGGTGTAACGTATGCGGGCATACGAAGTGATGTACATCCTTCGTCCTGATCTCGAAGAAGAGGCAACCCGGGAGTTGATAGAACGCTTGTCAGCCGTGGTGACAACCCATGGCGGCGAGGATCTGAAAGTCAACGAATGGGGCAAACGCCGTCTGGCTTACGAGATTGAGAAATTGCATGAGGGATATTATGTTCTGATGAATTTTAACAGCGAAGCTGAGGCTGTATTTGAATTGGAACGCCACATGAAAATTTCTGAAAATGTCATCCGCTTTATAAGTATCAAGGATGAATAGGTGAAGAATCACCTCAGGTGATGGATAGAATAGGAGAATTGAGTATGTTAAATCGTGTTGTGTTGATCGGTAGACTGACCAAGGATCCTGAGCTCAGATATACGCCCAACGGCGTCCCCGTGACCAGCTTTACACTGGCGGTGGATCGCACCTACAAGAACTCCAAGGGGGAAAGAGAAACAGACTTTATCCCGTGCGTGGTCTTTCGCCAATTAGCGGAACTGTGCTCCACCTACCTGGCCAAAGGGCGCATGGCAGCTATTGATGGCCGTATCCAAGTTCGTTCCTTTGACGGGCAGGATGGACAGCGCCGCTGGATCACTGAAGTTTTGGGCGATAATGTGCGCTTCTTGAGTCCGAAAAATGAAGACTTCTCCGCCTCACAGAATATGCCTGTCCCCGGAGATGAGAATGTACCGTTTATGGATGAAATCAGTTTGGACGATGACGTCCCCTTTTAATTCAAATTTCGCATGAAGGGAGGATCCCTATGGCCAATGTACCTGGCAAAAAAGACCGCAACCGTCGTATCCGCAAAAAAGTCTGTGCCTTTTGCGTAGATAAGGTGGAAAAAATCGACTATAAAGATACCCAAAAGCTGCGCAAATATGTGACAGAACGCGGCAAGATCTTACCGCGCCGTGTGTCGGGCAATTGCGCAAAACATCAACGCCAAGTCACAATCTCAATTAAGCGTTCGCGTAATATCGCGCTCATGCCTTATATTGTTGATTAGAAACCCTTGTTTTGCATAGTGACTCAAGAAACTCTAATAACCGTTTCCCAAATCATTGGGGCGGTTATTATTATTCTTGTAAATCGTTGGAAAAGTTAGATCAACATACCCCGTGACCCTTGTCCCGTATCATGGTATAATTGAGGCGCACACATATCCGGAACATCCGCCCCCTCACCACAGAAAACAGCATGAGAGGAGGAAACCCGTGTCAAACTATTTAGAAATAGACGTCGTGAGAAATTCTCGGGCCGTTGACCGTTTAAAAGCGGAAATGTTAAAAGCCCAATGGTTGATCCATCATGGACTGGCAACAGCCTCAGAAGAAGACATTCTGGAAGGATTAGCCAAATCGGTAGGGCTCAGTTACTTATTAGCCCGCCGGCTGGGTTTTGATTTTTCCCATGTAGATAGAGTATTATATGGACAGGTAGAACAGTGGCTGCACTATGATGAGTTAGGCATCGAACAAGAATGGGGCGACTGCGGACTGCTTATGGATTATCTGGTTCCAAATGAATGACATAAAAACAGGGAGGCTTACATGAAAGTTATTTTGCAGCAAGACGTCAAATCCCTTGGGCCACGGGGCAAAATCTGTGATGTTGCCGATGGATATGCGCGCAATTATCTGTTTCCCCGAGGCTTGGCAGTAGAGGCCACCCCAGGAAATCTCAAAGATATCGGCCATAAGAAAGATCTCCGGGATGCACGTTTTCAAAAGGAAAAGGAGGAAGCCCTCGAACTCGCTCAACGCCTAGGCAAGACCGAAGTATCCCTGAAGGTCAAGTGCGGCGACCAAGGCCGTTTATTTGGTTCTGTGACAACGAAAGAGATCGCTGAGGTCTTAAGCTCTGAGTATGGGATTTCCGTAGATAAAAGAAAAATGGAACTCAAAGCGCCCATTAAATCCTTGGGAACCTATGTGTTGACTGTGCGTCTGTTCCCAGAGGTAAGCTGTGAGATGACAGTCCATGTGCTTCAGAGCTGAAACGAAATTAACACCAGGGAAGGTCTTTAATGAATAAACTTCTTAATCCCCAAGATCCCACACCAACTGACCCGCAGCCCCTTGAGCCACAGCCTGCCGAGCCGCACTTGAAAATGGAGATTGACGCCCTGTACACCATTTTATCCAACCTGTACGGTCCGGATCGTCTCGTCTTAAAAGCCAGCAAGGTTGAGGCGCTGGGGTATTTGCGTTCACAAAATATCCAAGAACGCGCTGCCGGTTTGCAAAAAATTGTCAATGACGACCCGACAGAAGTCGCTTTGCCCCTTTTGGAACACGTGCCTGAACTCATCCATAAGATAGAAGAGATCCTGGCTGAACGCGTTGCCCGCAAAAATATTGAAGACCGGCTGAACCAAGCCATAGCGGAAAAGATGCAAAAGCGTCAGGATCAATATTATCTGGACATGCGCTCTCAGCTCTTGAAAGAATCCGCCGGTCCGGAGAGCGCTCAAACCCTGAAAAAACTCGCCCGCCTGGAAAAAATGGAACAACACAAGCTCCTGTCCCCAGCCGTTCAGGTGCTGCGTCCCCATACTCCCGAGGAAATTATCGGCCAAGACACTGGAATGCGTGCTCTTCTGGCCCGTTTAGCCACACCCTTCCCCCAGCACATCCTTCTCTATGGCCCCCCCGGTATTGGTAAAACATCGGTAGCCCGCGTAGCGTTGGAAACTGTCAAAAAAATGTCCAACAGCCCTTTTCAGCAGGACGCCCCCTTCATCGAAGTAGACGGAACAACCTTGCGCTGGGATCCGCGGGACGTCTCCAATCCGCTGCTGGGGTCTGTCCACGATCCCATCTACCAAGGAGCCAAACGGGACTTGGCCGAGACAGGCATTCCCGAGCCTAAATTAGGGTTGGTCAGCGACGCCCATACAGGCATTCTTTTTATTGATGAAATTGGGGAAATGGATATGATCCTGCTCAACAAGCTGCTTAAAGTGTTGGAGGATAAGCGCGTTTATTTTGAGTCGTCCTATTATGAACCCCATGATACCAATATCCCCCTCTACATCAAAAAAATCTTTGACGAGGGTGTGCCGGCAGACTTTATCCTTATCGGCGCCACAACGCGCGAACCTCATGAGCTGCCTTTGGCCCTTCGTTCCCGGTGCGCGGAAGTGTTTTTTGTGCCGCTGGAACCCTCCCATATTGAAAAAATTGTACGCCAGGCAGCCCAAAAGCTGGATGTCCATATTGAGGAGGGCGTGGCCGAGCTGGTAGCTGATTATGTGATGGAAGGCCGTAAAGCCAACAATGTTTTGCTGGATGCTTATGGGCTCGCCCGGTTTGAACGGAGTGAAGAGACTCTTCAGGAAGAGGGGTCTCATCTCAACAAGAATAAAATTGTTGTCACAGTGGAACATGTGCGCGAAGCCCTGCGCTCAGCCCGCCTGACGCCGTACATACATAAAAACCAGCAGGAAGACCAGATCGGCCGTATCCTGGGACTGGGTGTGGCGGGATTTATGGGGTCTGTCTTGGAAATTGAGGCCCAAGTCTACCCTCTGCCCGGCGGGATCGGGCAGGTGCGCTTCAACGAAACTGCCGGCAGTATGGCCCGAGACGCGGTTTTTAACGCCACCAGTGTCATTCGTCGTATCACAGGCCAGGATATGCGGGTTTTTGACATCCATATCAATGTGGTGGGAGGAGGCCGCATTGACGGACCTTCCGCCGGATTGGCGACAACTATGGCCATTTACAGCGCGCTGCAAAACGTGCCCCTGCGGGCCGATGTGGCCGTCACCGGGGAAATCTCCATCCAAGGCCGGGTCAAAGGGGTAGGGGGGATTCCGGAAAAATTGTTTGGCGCCAAGCAGGCCGGATCACGGACTGTCATTATCCCGCGGGAAAATGAGCCGGAGGTACCGGTGACTCTGAAAGGGCTTGAGGTTGTGCCTGTGGAAACAATTGAAGAGGCTTTGGCTGTGGCGCTGAGGAGTGGGGATAACAGGGGGTGTTCGAAATGTATATAGAACGGCACTTAGCATCGGTCATTAAGCACGCCAACACAACATTCCCTGTTGTTATGCTCACAGGTCCGCGGCAGGTGGGCAAGACCACCCTGTTGGAAAATCTGGCCGAACCGGACAGGGCATATGTGTCCCTGGATTCTCCCCTCAATCGGGAAATGGCCAAAAGCGAGCCGGAACTCTTTCTCCAGCGTCATCCGCCGCCGGTGCTGATTGATGAATTTCAATACGCCAAAGAGTTGCTGCCCTTCATTAAAATCTATGTGGATAAACATAAAAATCCGGGAGATTTTTGGCTGACCGGTTCGCAAATGTTCCATATGATGAAAAATGTAAGCGAAAGCTTAGCGGGGCGGGTTGCTGTCATCCCTATGCAGGGACTGTCGCGAAGTGAGATGATCGGGCTGCCCAGGGCTGTCTTTCCCTGTGATCCTCAAGATTGGCTAGAGCGTTTGCAGACGTACCCGCCTATGGATTTGCTCTCTTTCTATGAGTCTATTTTCAAAGGATCACTGCCCAAACCTCACACCAGCGACGTTAACCGGGAACTGTTTTACAGCTCGTATGTTGATACTTATCTCCGGCGCGATGTCCACGACCTCACCCAAGTGGCTGATGAATCCGCCTTTTTGCGTTTCCTGACAGCCTGCGCAGCCCGGACGGGGCAACAGGTCACTTATGAGGCTTTAGCTCGGGATGCGGGAATTAGTTCTCCTACCGCTAAGCAATGGGTATCCATCCTGGTGACTTCGGGAATCGTCATTCTCGTAGAACCCTATTACAGCAGCGCGCTCAAACGCATGGTCAAATCGCCTAAACTCTATTTTACGGACACCGGGATATGCACCTACCTAACCCGCTTTGAATCGGCTAAAACCTTGGAAGTCTCCGCAATGAGCAGCGCAATTTTTGAAACTTGGGTTATTGGCGAGGTTGTTAAGAGCTACTATAATGCCGGAAGACGTCCGCCTATTTTCTATTACAGGGATACGGATCAGCAGGAAATTGATTTGATTATTGAGGCCAACACTATACTGTACCCTTTTGAAATCAAGAAAACCGCGTCGCCCGGCAAAAACGATATCCGGCATTTTCGTGCCCTGGAAAAAACCAAAAGAGAAATTGGTCCCGGCGGTGTCATTTGTATGACGGATAGTGTTTATCCTATTAATGAGAGGAATTGCAGCATCCCTGCATGGCTGATTTAAGTCTCGGAAAAAATCCTTTTTTCGGCTAAAATAAGATCAAATCTTATTTTAGCCGAGTTTGCTTTCGCATATCTGCATTCAATATAGATATGTGTTATAATATTTATGGCTATTCATTTGCAAAGAAAATTCCTTATAACTGTGGGACCCGCGAGTCGCAGGTTCGATTCCTGTCTAGAGGAGCACAACCACCGTGGATCATCTCAAAGTCCCTCCCCACAATTTTGAAGCCGAGCAAGCCATTCTTGGCTCCCTGATGCTCGACCCGAAAAGAAGCAGTATTGTCTTTGAATTCTTGACGGCGGAAGATTTTTACCGCGACAACCACCGCAACCTCTTCATAGCCATACGCGATATCTTTGAGGCCAACGAGCCTGTAGATCTGGTCACCGTCGCCGAAAAGATGCGCCAGTCGGGTCACTTGGAAGCCCTGGGCGGCATCGGCGTCATCTCCCAAATCGCCAGTTCCGTGCCGTCGGCCGCCAACGCCGAACCCTACGCGCGCATTGTCGCCGAAAAATCCCTGCTGCGCCGCCTGATCAAAATGGCCGATACCATTCAGGCCCAAGGATACGAACCCGGCCAGGAAGCCCTCTCCCTGCTGGAGGAAGCAGAGAGCCTGATCCTCGAAATTTCCCGGCGCCAGACCTCGGAAGGCTTCGTCTCCCTCCACGACCTTCTCATCAAAACGTTCGCCAAAATCGAACGCCTCTACTCCAATAAAAACACCTTAACAGGAGTCCCCAGCCATTTCCGTGACCTGGACAGAATGACATCAGGCTGGCAGGGATCCGACCTCATCATTATTGCCGGGCGGCCCTCCATGGGAAAAACAGCACTGGTGCTGAATATGGCCCAAAACGCGGCTGTGAAATCCGACGTCCATGTAGCTCTGTTCAGCCTGGAAATGTCAAAAGAACAGCTGGCTCAACGGATGCTCTGCTCTCAAGCCCGGGTAGATCAGCAGCGTGTCCGGACAGGCCTTTTGGAGACATCCGACTGGGAAAAACTCGTCCAGGCCTCTGCCCCCCTGTCTTCCGCCTCCATCTTTATTGACGATACCGTGGGCATTTCCCTGTCCGAGCTGCGTTCCAAAGCCCGCCGGCTCAAGATGGAAAACGATATCGGCCTCATTATTATCGACTACCTTCAACTCATGACCTTGGGAACCCGCACCGAAAGCCGCCAACAGGAAGTGGCCCAGATCTCCCGCGGCCTCAAAGGCGTTGCCCGGGAGCTGGGCGTGCCGGTGATCGCCCTGTCCCAACTGAATCGGGGGGTAGAAACACGTCAGGACAAGCGCCCCGTGATGTCCGATCTTCTGGAATCCGGCTCCATCGAAGCAGACGCCGACGTGATCGGATTCATCTACCGTGATGAGTACTATCATCCTGACTCAGATAAAAAAGGCCTGGCCGAAATTATTATCGCCAAGCACCGTAACGGGCCGGTGGGAACAATAGAATTGGGGTTTTTAAAGGAATTTACGCTTTTTGTGAATTTTGACCGGGTGCATCAGGCGCCTTCATAAAGAACAGCGTGACTGTACGCGCCCACAAGGCCAAATGTGGGCTATCCTGTCCTGCTTTATACTTTATACTTCATCTCTGCCCAGAAAAAAAACGTTCCTTGCCTTTATAGAACATATGTGCTATACTCTATAAAGAGCCAGGAACATATGTTTGATTAAGTATTCTGTCGAGGGGAGAGAACAACCCATGGACACCCTGGAAAAACTCACGATCCTGGTCAACTCAGCCAAATACGATGTATCCTGCGCCTCCAGCGGCGTATCCCGGAGAAACAGCGGGGGACTGGGCAACGCCGCTTCCTTTGGCATTTGTCATTCCTGGGCGGCAGACGGACGCTGTATTTCACTGCTCAAAGTTCTGATGAGCAATGACTGCGTGCTGGACTGCCGATACTGCGGCAACCGAAGGACCAATTCTACCCCCCGGGCCAGCTTCTCCGCCAAAGAATTAGCCGATCTGACTATACAATTCTACCGGCGCAACTACATTGAAGGACTCTTCCTCAGTTCCGCCGTAGAACGCTCCCCCGATCATACCATGGAAAAGATGCTGGAAACCCTAAAGATGCTTCGTCACGATTATCTTTTTCATGGGTATATCCATCTCAAAGCCATTCCCGGAGCCGACCCCCGCCTGTTGGAACAGGCCGGGTTCCTGGCCGACCGCATGAGCGTCAATATAGAACAGCCGACAGAGCAGAGCCTGCGGCTTCTGGCCCCTCAGAAGACCATGCAGTCCCTCCTTAAACCCATGAAGCTGTTAAGTGACGGCATTGCTTCCCGGGGCGGGATTTTTAGAGATACAGATCACAAAAAATCTTTTTACGCCGGCCCAATCAAAGCCGCGGCACACGAAAATATAGCCCTTTTAAAGGCGCCAGGACCAGCCTCAGCACAGCAGCCCACTCAGGGCGCCAACCTGAGCTATGGAACAACATCCGCTTCAGCTGTAGGACATCAGCGTGGGGAAGGGGACTCTTTCCCCGTGCAGCGAGCCTCCGGCAAACCACGTTTTCTGCCCGGAGGACAATCCACCCAGATGATTATCGGCGCCTCCCAAGACAACGATCTAAGTATTCTACACGCCACCGATACCCTCTACCGAACCTTCAAATTGAAGCGAGTCTATTTCTCGGCCTACGTCCCTGTCAACACCGACTCCCTGTTGCCGGCCCTTTCAGCGGCGCCTCCCCTCAAACGCGAACACCGCCTCTACCAATCCGATTGGCTGCTGCGGTTTTATCACTTTCAGATCAACGAAATTGTTGATGACGCCCATCCCAATCTTGAGACCGACATCGATCCCAAAATGGCTTGGGCCTTTCGCCATCCGGAATTTTTTCCTGTAGAAATCAACAAAGCCTCCTATGAAGACCTGCTGCGCGTGCCCGGCATAGGGCTTCAGTCCGCGGAACGCATCGTCCGCCAGCGCCGTCTTGCCGCCATCTCTGTTGAAACCCTCACTAAAATTGGCGTGGTTCTCAAAAGAGCCAGGCATTTTATCACCTGCAAAGGCCGTTATGCCGGAGACAATAAAAACATCGATATGCAAGCCATCCGGGCAAAAATCGCTCCGGCGGAGCCGGTGCAGCTCACCTTATTCTCGTAACGAGTGAACTGGAAAGTTAAAAACAGAAGTTATCACATATTTTAACCCTTACAGTTCAGGAGGCACTCCATGGATTACTTATATGACGGAAGTTTCGACGGCTTGCTGACAGCCATTTACCACGATTACTACAGCGGCCGGGCCGGCGGTATTTACCCACAAGACTCCCCCTACCAAGGCAGCCTGTTTCAGGAGGGATCCCACCTGATTGAAACCCAGTCCTCCTTAGCGGACCGGGTTTATCAAGCTATAGAGATCAAGCTCTCCGACGCCGCACTGCCTGCGATTTACCACACTTACCTCAGCAATATTCCCGAGAAGGAAACCCTCATCCTGCACTATCTGCGTTTCAGTTTTTCCGTCGGGCCGCGAGCCGATTCCTACCATACCCATCCTGCCATTCAGCCCGTCCAGAAAGCCGCCCGCCGCGTCAGTTTTGAAAAACAGAGGCTGCTCGGCCTGTTGCGTTTTATAGAGATAAAACAGGAACCCCAACCGCTCCTATATGCCCGTCTGACCCCTGATCACAACATTCTGCCACTGCTGGCCGCCCATTTCGCCGACCGACTCCAAGAAGAAAACTTCATCATCCACGACTGCCGCCGCCGCTTTGCTGTCATCCACCCGGCGCGAAGTCCGTGGCGCCTGCAGCTCCTGGACAATCAGGTAACCCGCTGGCTGGAAAGAGCAGAAAACGCGATCACAGACGATCCCCTCACAGGCAACCCCCAAGAAGTTTGGTATCAAAACCTTTGGAGCCGCTATTTTGACAGTGTGGCCATCGAATCCCGCCGAAATGCGCGTTTGCAAAACCATTTTATTCCTTACAGATACCGCTGTAATTTGGTAGAAATGATAAAACTGGAACAAAAAACAATATAGCACAATATAGAGAATCCTCTTTTCTTTTATCGCTTTTTAGTGTATTATACAGATAAGGAATATATATTTGTCAATTTATTTTAAAAATACTGAAATTTTAATTTGAGGACAGGAGAACACTATGGAATTTATAAAAATTAAGAATGAGCCTGTTGAATATCAATTTGTCACCAATAAACGCGCCAGAACCCTGTCCTATGTTGTAAAAGACGGCTGCGTTAAAGTCACGGCGCCGCCAGAAGTCACGCCCCAGCAAGCCCAAGACTTTCTCACCGAAAAGGAAGAGGAACTCTTTGAAATCATTGATAAAATCAAGACTCAAGACAAAAGTCCTTATCACTATGTGGATGGAGAAAAATTCCTTTACCGTGGCCGCCGCTATACACTGGAGGTTCTGGAAGATAACAAAAAAGCCACCCGTGTGCAACTCGCCGGCGGCCACATGTTTGTATATTTGCCGTCCGGGCTGGACGAAAGTGAGAAAAAATTGGCAACCCGTTCCCTCGTAGACACCTTTTTTCAGCAAAATGCCCTCAGGATTTTAGAAGAACTGACGGAATATTATTCGCGGCTTATGGATATTCCCTACAAACCCATAAAAATTAAAAACCAGCGCTCGCGCTGGGGAAGCTGCTCAAACAAAGGCAGTATCTACCTGAACTGGCGCATCATTATGGCCCCCAACCAAGTCATCTCCTATGTGGTCATTCATGAATTGGCCCATCTTAAGTATAGCGATCACTCTCGTGAATTCTGGGCTCTGGTGGGAGAACATATGCCTGATTACAAGCGCTGGAAAAAGTGGCTCGCGGATAATAGCGAAGGCTTGATCCTATGATGAAGAATAATAAGGGGCTGTACCTAACGACTAAATAAAATCTCCGCCTGAAAGGCCTGAGCATGAGAACCATTGAAGGATTTGTTAAGGCAGTCCTCAAATCTTCCCTCCATATAATACGCCTCTTGCTCTTGGCTCGTTTCTTGGCTCGTTTCGCGGCCATCAGTGGCCCGAAGGTTCGTGCTATGGGGCAGGTTATGCCCACAACACATATTACCTCCTGTCTCTTCGGGATAAGCCCCTTTCAAAATCGTGAGACGATCTCCCGGGGCACACTCCTGCTTGAAGCTAAGGTAGATATGGGAAATTTCCTTTTGGCGCAAGAAGTCCAACCCAAAGCTGTCGAGGATCCAATCCACATAACGAGTATTGTTGGCATGATTGTTTTCGTCAATGTCCGAATAGCGCACTGTTTTGGAATAAGCCGGTGTCAATTCGGGAATTTTGCGCAAGCGTTGACCTTCCAAAGGGCTGGCCTGTACATCGCGAAAAAGTTGCCGGTCAATACCCCATCCATCCAAGCGTTGGGGACGGCGCGTCGCCAGATTCACAATGACCCAATCCATGGACGTCAGCGCAACAACCTGTCCCTGATCATCTGTCACCCGGAAATTGCGCCGGCTGCTCACGCGGGAAATAGAACGCACCCAAGTTTCCACGTTGACATATTCTTTAATTCTGGGCATGCGCAGGATAGACGTCCAAGATTGAGTAACGACCCAAAAACACCCATCAGCCGCCGGATTGCCATACTGAGCAAAAAGCTGTTCCGCATGCCGGAAAGCCGTCTCCTGCTGCATCCCCAAAAGGAGGCTGAGCCTGAGCTTGTTGCGAAAATCCACCATATACGATTCCACAGAAAATCCCGCCTTACAGAGTTCCATCACCATATACCTGCTCGTTTATTAAGAATATTATAAGTTATTAAGGTTATAACATAATACGTCATACCCCTTATTTATATAATTTAAGCCCAATCCTAAACATCGTAACCTTCGCATCACTTTGTGCGGAAATCGCGCCTCCGGCCCGTTCCACAATAGCTTTGGCAATGGACAGCCCCAATCCATACCCTCCTGTTTCATGAGACCGAGACGAATCAGGCCGATAAAAACGATCAAATATTTTCGGCAAATCCTCCCGGGAAATACCGTCGCCTGTATTTTGCACCTGAAAAACCGCCTCTCCTTTGTCTTCAGTGAGAATAATCATGATTTTCCCCTTCTCCGGCGTATATTTGGCAGCGTTATCTAATAGAACCAGCACAGCCTGCTTAAGCTTTGCCTCATCACCGGCCACAAAAACGCCCTCTTCAACGCGGGTATCAAGGCTGATTCCCTTCTCGTAAATCATCGCTTCCATAGAGGTCACAGCCGTCTCCACAGTCGCGCCAAAATCAAAAGGAAGCCGATTTTCCTGTTGCATAATATCCCCAGACTTCGCCAAATACAGCAGATCGCTGATCAGCGTTGATAAGCGTTTGAGCTCAGCGCGTATATATCCAAACCATTCTTGCTGACTTTCCACCGTTTCATCTCCGCTGGCTTCAATGGCATCCAGATTGGAAGTGACAATGGCAATGGGGGTTTTCAGTTCATGAGAAGCGTCTGTAACAAATTGCTTTTGCTTATTCCAGCTTTCTTCAAGGGGTCTTATAGAGCGCCTGGCAAAAATTGAGCATATGACAAACAAGATGATTAGCATGAGGGCGCCCACAATGATAAAGGTAGCGAAAAGGCGCACCAGTATTGTATTCGAATCGGTGATATCTACAAAGACAACATTATAGTACCAGTACTCCTCAGAATCCGGATCCGGGGACGGGCCCCAAAGCTTGACTATGGACCTCTGTTCGCCTGGATACAAGCCAAACTTCCATTTGCGCTCCCCCAACGTCACAGTACCTTTTTCCTGGATCCAAGCCTGAGCCGCCGCCTCTCGATATTCATAGTCTTCATACTCTACATCATTATCATTATCATCATAATAGAATTTTATCTTAACATCACACGCCACCTTGCCTTGGTCATCCACCACTCTGTCATCGCCTTCTTGCCATCTTGGGGTCAGGGTCAAGACAAAAGGGTTGCCAATATCCAGAAAAAGGTTTTGTCTTGTTTCCCGCTCTTCCGGAGACTCCTCATCCCTATACATTGTTTGTGCCCAGCTGTTCCAAGAACGAGAAACATGATAGATCCTTTGATCAATATCATTTTGAATATAGATATTGGTAATCACATATATCGTCACAAAAGCAGCAAGCATCACAGACGAAATAGTCAACATATAGAACCAAAGCATCTTCCGTCTCAGTTTGTTAAACACCAGAGGATCCTCCTCATTTTTTATCTATCTCCGAGAGTCAACACATATCCTATGCCGCGAATACTCTGTATTTTGACATGAGAACCAAGTTGAATCAGCTTTTTGCGCAAAAAAGCCGCATGTACCCGTACATGAGAATCCTCGGTATCCGTATCATATCCCCACAATTTTTCAATAATCGTCGAGGCCGGAACAGTGATGCCCTGATGGGCGATCAACAACTCCAACAGCTGGCTTTCTTTCAAAGTCAGATGGAAAGATTGTCCGTCCTTATAGAGATCCAAGGTGTGGGGATTCAGATCAATATCCCCAAAATGCAGCAAATTATCATGGGCAACTTGTCCTTTCCGGCGCGCCAGCGCCCGAAGCCTGGCCAACAGCTCTTCCGCCTGAAAAGGTTTGGGCAAATAATCATCAGCGCCACTGTCCAGGCCAGCCACCTTATCTTCCGTTTCCCCTTTGGCCGTTAGCAGCAGTACAGGCGTATCCAACCCCTGGCGGCGGATCTCCCGCAAAATACTGATGCCATCCCTTTTCGGAAGCATGATATCCAGAATAATAATGTCGTACAAATTGGTCAGGGCAAAATCAAGCCCATCTTCACCATTATAGGCCAAGTCCACATTGTAATTATTCTTTTTCAGAACCTTTTCTAAAGCCCTAGCCATGTATTTTTCATCTTCGACATAGAGAACTTTCATACAAAGTGTGTTTCCTTTCATCAAGGATCGCAAGCGTGGTACAGTCCTTCAGGATAGTTAATATCTTTCACCACAGTAGAAATCTCTCACCTAAAGTATAGCATAAAAATGTTTAACAGACATTAAATTAGACAAATTTCGAGTTTTTCGAGTTTTTTGCATTATTAGAAAAATTACACAAATGACGGGTGCAAAATGATTCTCCTTGCAACAGTCCCTTTCACTGCCTCCTACACAATCCTCCGCAATTTTCCCGACACATAAAGAAGCAGCGGAATCCCAAATCCCATCCCCAAAGACACAGGATACGCCAGAACGTCCTCCAGCCTGGATACAGCAAAGAAAGAATTTCCAATATAATACCCCCCAAAGAGAAGAGAGACGCCCAACAACACCAGAAAAGGCGTCGTAGCCGACAACGAGAAAAGCGACCGCAGAAGATGCAGCAGGCAGAAAGAAACAATACCCAGGAACATGAAATCAGCCAGCGTAAACAAAATAGCCATAAAACTGTCAATCCGTTCTAAAGAACTGCTGAAAGTAATGCTATTGATCATCGTGTTCATCGCAAAAGGAATCTTAGGAATCAAGGCAGGACCCAAAATGCCCAAGGCAGCCACAACGACCCCCAGCTTGATGACACTGAGAAGAGTCACGCCCCTGAAACTCAGCCGCCGAAGCGTATCACGGCTGGCAATCTTATCCCCCAATACCAGGATCAGCATGGAAAACGCACCCGTATAAAGAACCTTCAACCCGCTCACAGCAATATTGGGCGTATCCAAATAGGTCACAGGCATAAAATTCTCCAGACGAAAAGAAGGAATCCACATCAAAATCAGCAGGATAAGAACAGTCAGCAGCACCGTCAGGCAAAATCGCGCCATACGCGCGACAGGCACAATACCAGATCCGAGTATAACAACAGCAAACAAGGCAAAAATACCAATCAGCGTAATACTGTTCTGTTCCGGATACTGAGAGAGGGTCAGCCGCGCACAAAACATATGAATACTCAAAGCCAGCATCAGAAAGAGCCACAAGATGTACAGAAACACAACAAGCCGGGCAAGAACTTTTCCCCAGATATTCTCCACGATCTGCAAGAAACTCTGTCCCGGAAAGGCAATCAACAGCCTATAAAAGATATGAAAAAACCCCAGCATAACCAAATACTGAACCCCAACCGCAACCCATCCCGCGTATTCAGCCGGCTGCGTCGCAAAAAGAGGCAGAACACGTATATCCATGGATATTGTCAAAATCAGCACCACAGCCACAGCTTGGTGAGCCGTTATAGGTTTCGCCGCAACAGCATTATCTCCGGACATAGACACCCCTCCTTGATACACTGAGCTAATATCCAACAGAAAAAAGATGCAGAATCCACTCAGCAAAGCGGATCTGAGACGGAGTCGAATTGAAAACATTGACGCTGATAAAGACGCCCAATAAGGCGGACCAACAGCCAAAAACCCAAAGATCTCTTTTGTATCCCTTTTTCAGCATATAGAAACACCCCAGGATAAAGAAAGCCAACAGACCGATCCACAGCCCTATGATTTTTGCCCACATCATATCATCTGCCCTCCGAAATCAGCGGTCCCTGTAAACTCTTGCTATGTTGTATCACCGAATTAACCGTGACCTCAAAGGTCACCTGATCATATCCGTCAGTCGCCCACGCATCAGCCAGATTCTTCTTTTTAAACCGGACAGGATAGGCTTGAGCGAACAACTTACCAATTCCGATGAGATCGCAATTGTTATCCTTCGTAAACTGCAGCAGATTTTCAATATCCATTTTGACCACCTGGTTCTGCTGCGCTGTCAAATAGGCCAACATATCCTCGGTATAAATATTGCTGTTGCCTTGACCCTCTGTTATAGCCGTCTCCATATTGATGGTAATCCGGACAACCAAGCCGTTATCATCCCATCGAGGCGTCCATTCCCGCTCACATTTCAGAATTTCTAAAGAGATATTATGTCCATCCTGATCCTGAACCAGCAGCTGCCCGGCATAAATCCGCCCCAGCAAAAAATTAACCGCGCGTCCTTGAGACCCGATAAGATACCCAATCAAACGATCCTTAAACACAGCGTAGCCATCCAGCGCAAACATCTGATTTCCCGGTTTAGCCTCATTAACACTCTTTTGCGGAGAATCCCCCGCACTTCCTCCCGCCTCCGCACCCGAATCCGCACTTCCTCCTTCCTCTTCTCCTTCTTCTTGCGTGTCATCCTCCTTCTCAGGGAGTTCTTCCCCTTGATCTTCCTGTCCCTCCTCTCCCTTCTTGAGTCCTTGCCGCCCCTCTTCAGCATTCTGATCCTTCTCATCAGGAGACACCATGCTCAGGCACGGAATGATCGAAGTCCGGGAAATCCCATTAAGGTCGCGCAGAAAATCAACAGTCCTAATGCGGCTGTTTTGCGTAAAAAAATGTTTCGAGTCAATAGCTTCCGTATGGCTGCTCTGAGAGAGAAGGCGCTCTCCCAAGAATATGTTATCGAGACGTTCAGCCGGAAACGCTTCCTCTGTTCCACTTAGAGTCAGAAACTCTTCCGCTGTCATATTTGAACACACAACAAGAGAAACGGAAGTGCGAATACTAGGATCCCGGAATATCCCGTCCATAAAAACCACCGGATCCAGCTGCGCCACACCCTGGCCCAAAACAATATAATCAAGATATCCAAAAAAAACCTCTTTATCTACACGGTTGCAGAAATTGCGAGTCGCTTCAAAAAAAGTACGTCCTTCCGACGAAAGAATCTCAATCTTCTTAGTCGGATCATCGGCCGACCCTTTGAGAGTGCGGGATCCCACCGTCAGTCGAATCTTATCGTCTCCATGCTCCACACTGTCAACAGCCAGCACCCGTGTAAACATAAGTTTATCCACATCGAAACTTTCCGGAAAAAGCTTATAAGTTGTCGTATTACATCCCGCCGCGCCGGCAAGAAAACAAAGACTGAGGCCCCCTGCCAAAAGTACCCGCTTACATTTTTGCCCTTTTGCCTTCATTCTCGCTTCCCGCCTCTCACTACAGACTTCACAACTTCACACTTCACACTTCACACTACAGACTTCACAACTTCACACTTCACAACTTCACACTTCACAACTTCACACTTCACAGCAGGCTTCCCTTCAGCCCTCTCACATCTTACCTCTCACATCTTACATCACTTCTCAGCAAGTTTCTCACTTCTCTTTGGGGATTTCGATTTCGGGTTAAGCCGAAGATTGTGTACAGGATGCTTACTGAACTTTGACAACAGATGCCTGAACCCAAGCGGGGGAGCGTTAGCGCCGCGCCGGCTATAGGCTTCAAAAGTCTGCACATACGGAATGCCGAGGGTTTCCATACGGCTCAGGTTGTAAAGCAAGATCAGCGCGGCAAAAATGACCCCAAAAAGCCCATAAAAGCTGCCGGCAAAGAGGATCAAAAACTGCCAGCACACTGTCGCAAACATGAGTTCAAAATTCTGCAGCGATATCGTACAAATCCCGACTATGGCCACCACCACAAGGATGCTGGGCGAGATAAAGCGTGCGTTGATAGCCGCGTCCCCCAATACCAAAGCCCCAACAATAGATACAGCTCCCCCGATGGAAGTCCAGGATCCCAAACCGGCCTGAATCAAACCATGAAAAGCTACAAGAATGAGAGCCATTTCAAAGAAAGCCGGAAACGGAACACCCTGACGCGCCTTCGCAATACTCGCGGCAAGATCGGAGGTCATCATTTCCGGATGGAAATTGCATACCGCCACAAACAGGCCCGGCAGAAACAACGCGATATAGAACAAGGAGTGACGCATGATGCGGTAAAATTTTGATGGGAGATACTTGTAATTATAGTCGGCGGGCATACGGAAGAAATCGAAAAAGGAGTAGGGGAGAACCATAACAAAAGGAATCCCGTCCACAATCAAGCCTACACGGCCGTCCAGAATCCCCGCACAAAAACGGTCCGGTTTTTCCGTATAAAGAATTTGCGGAAATACAGAAAACCGGCTGTCCACCAGAGAATTCTCTAACGCCGATAAAGACAGCATATCCTCCACGCGGATACCATCCAAGCGTTTTTTGATTTCCACCAGAAGCTCATCTTTGACACGGCCCCGCATATACACCAAACAGGCCATAGTGTTCGTATCCTGGCCCAGCAGATAATTATCAAAAGCCAGATCCTGAGAACAGATCTTGCGCCGCACTGTAGCCGTATTGACACGCATGGTCTCCACAAAACAATCCTTGGCCCCTTTGAGCGTATGTTCCTCCAAAGGAGGACCCACCGGGCGTTTGTCGAACCCCTTGGAATCGAACGTCAGGGCCATGCCCAGTTGATTGAAGATCAGCGCCACAGAGCCGGTTAAAATATCGTTGACAATATCATCAATCTCTGTTTGCCTTTTCTGCGAGGCCGAATAGACCCCCCCCCAATCCAGACGATTGAGCAAATCCTCCGGGGATACAGCCTCATGCACCCAAGCATTATCGGCCAGAGGACGCACAATACATTCACTGACGAACTGGGTATCAATCATACCGTCTATGTAGACCATATTCACTTGGTAAGATCCCGCCATCAACGTACGTGTGACCATATCGCTGGGCTCCCCCAGAGATTTGATAACATCCACCGTCATCGCGTCATCAAGATGGGGGGCGGAGGAAGACATATTGGACATGACAGCTCTCTCCTCTGAAAGGTGAAGGATATCAACTTCGCTTATCACTATCAACTTCGTTGAAGGGTATCAACTTCACTGAAGATACTTAAGTGAAGATAACGCCCATAGTGTGAGTGGAAAGAGAGCTTTTTATACACCAGCCTTATCTGACTGACATGAAAATCTGGCATGAAAATCTTGACGCAGACCTCGCTTATGGTGTATTTTAGGAGTGTCTCATATGATCATGGTATGAGGTGGGTTAGATGAAAAGATTTAATGTGACAGGTCTGTGCGTCCCTCACAAGCATTATATGGCAGATATAAGCGGAAAAATCGCTGAAATAAAGTCACTTGTTGATAGAGAGTGTTATTTCACCATAAACCGGGCAAGGCAGTACGGAAAGACCACAACACTGTTCTTACTTCAGAAGGAATTGACTGAACACTATATTCCCGTAGCCGTCAGTTTTGAGGGACTGGGGGATGAAAATTTTGAATCAGCGGAAAAATTCTGTTCGACGTTTTTAAAGCTAATTGTTAATGCGCTGAGTTTCACAACTGCCACCGAGGATTATGTACAAGGGTGGGCCGACTACACCCTTGCAGACTTTGACTCCTTAAGCCGCCATATTACAAAAATGTGCAAAGGCAAGAAAGTTGTGCTGATGATAGACGAAGTTGACAGAACCAGCAATAACCGGACATTTCTGCACTTTTTAGGTGTGCTTAGAAAGAAATATTTAGAACGCGAAGCTGGCAGGGATCACACATTTCACAGTGTAATCCTGGCCGGTGTGTACGATATCAAGAACATTAAGCTGAAGATGGTAGAAGAGGGATCACATGTACTTGGTAAGGCTGAGGGCAAGATATACAATTCGCCATGGAACATAGCAGTAAGCTTCAACGTAGATATGGCATTTAATCCGACAGAGATTGCCAGCATGCTGGCAGCCTATGAGAACGATCATCAAACAGGCATGAACATAATGGGCATATCGGAGGAGATATACGGTTATACAAGCGGCTATCCCTTTTTAGTGTCGAGAATTTGCCAATGCATTGACGAGGAACTCGGCGGTGAGTGGACGGTCGGGGGCGTACACAATGCGGTGCAGATCCTGATCAATGAACAAAACACGCTTTTTGATGATATTTTTAAGAACATGGAGAATAACACAGAATTGTCCGACATGATATATGAGCTGCTCATCATGGGCGAGGAAAAGCCTTATGTCGTAAACGACTCAATTGTGGGCATGGGTATCCGCTACGGTTTTTTCAAAAAAGGAAACGGCAGTCATAAATTGACCATATCCAATAAGGTGTTTGAGTTCATAATGACCAACTACTTCGTAGCAAAAGACCTTCGCCGCAAGAAGAGAATTACATGGGTATTGCAGAATGACTTAGTGCGCAATGGCAGATTTGATATGGAACTGTGCCTGCGCAAGTTTGCAGAACATTACGCGGAAATATACAGCGAGCACGACATGGCATTCCTTGAGCGACATGGCCGTTTGCTGTTCCTGTCGTATCTGAAACCGCTTATTAACGGACAAGGGTTCTATCATATTGAGAGCCAATTTACGGACTTGCGCCGGATGGATTTGGTGGTGGATTATGGGCGGCAGCAATTTATCATTGAACTCAAGGTATGGCGCGGCGAGCAGTACCATAGAGAGGCCCATGCACAGCTCAACGCATACCTTGAGAGCAAAAATGCCCATGAGGGATACTTGCTGACCTTTGATTTCCGCAAGGAGGGTCATAAAACCCCCGGCGCACTGTGGAGGAAAATCGGTGGAAAGCGGATATTTGATGTAATCGTCTAATCGTCTAATCGTTTTACCGTTTTATCGTTTTACCGTTTTATCGTTTTATCCTCTCACGCCTCATTTCTATAGGTGCGTCCCACCTGAAAAGCCGCCATATTGATATCCAAGAAGCGGCTCGGCACAGTTTCTCTCAAGGTTTCCTTCCAGACGTTTTCTTCAATGGACAAGAACCGGGAGAGCAAACCCAACAGAACCACATTAACAGCTTTGGGGGTTCCACAAGTACGAGCCAAGGCCAAGGCCTCAATGGGAACAGCTTCGGGAAACGCGGCTTGAATTTGCGCGTCAGCATCAGCAGGATACACGGCGGCTCCTGTGATGACAGGCATCGGATTAATGCTTTGGGTATTGTAGAGAATCGTACCGGCTTTCTTAGCATAAGGCAGCCAGCGCAGAGCCTCAAGTTTCTCAAAAGCCAGGATAATATCGGCCTGCCCCCGGGTGATGATGGGGGAAGCAACAGCAGTCCCGAAACGAACTTGAGTTACGACACTGCCGCCTCGCTGGGCCATCCCGTGAATTTCAGACACTTTAACATCATATCCTGTGCGCAGGGCAACCCCGGCGAGGATGCGGCTAGCCAGAAGGGTTCCCTGACCGCCCACACCGACAATGAGGATACTTAGGGGGGACTGAGATGGAGACCTCCTCCCATGCGTGTTTGGATCACCCTCACTCGTGTTTATATCTGTGTTAGCATATTTGGGTATTGTCATATTAATATCACATCCTCGATTAGTGTTAAGGCTTTGTCTTGAAAATAGCCTGGGGACGACACAAGGAAACACAGAGACCGCAGCCTGTGCATTGTGCGGCGTCCACACTGACTTTGCGGATCTTTGTGTTGGGCATGGGATCTTCCTTGACGAGACACGGACAGCCGATACGCAGGCATTGGCTGCATCCTGTGCAGAGTTCAGGATCGATAGAGACAGGCGGCAAGACCGGTACACGGGACTGAACAGGGGAAGGCCGAACCAGCACACAAGGCCTTTTGACAATAATCACAGAGGGCTCCTCGGCTGCCACTTCCTCCTTAATCACCTCTGTAAACCGTTCCAGATCAAAAGGATCCACTTCGACAACGCGATTCACTCCAA
>Ga0082212_10003787_pt1 | contig 21278 bp, 15 predicted proteins | sample TergutNt197P3_FD_71548 | JGI IMG/M metagenome (GOLD analysis project Ga0082212, IMG submission 71548) | Neocapritermes taracua P3 segment gut microbial communities from Petit-Saut dam, French Guiana - Nt197 P3 | ecosystem: Host-associated > Arthropoda: Insects > Digestive system > Gut ... | reverse complement strand
GTTCCGTGAAACCGGAGATATCACCCTGTATTTCCACATCGTCCAGACTGCGGACGCCCTTTGCGTAACCGCGCTCCATGGCAATCTGCAAATGCGGTACGTCGTCTGTAGAAAGCCCGAACAACCGCGCACCAACCAAATCCGCAGCAACAACATTGCTGCTGCCCAGTAACACTTTAAAGGGCAGTATGCACTGTTCCGCAAAAGCTGTAACCGGGTAATGTCCGTGAATGGTTGCTTCCACGCCTTCGATTAATGTAAAGTCCGGCTGCACATATCCCAGCACGTCGGCAAGTTTATGGGGCAGGTTGTAGTTGTGGTCGGGACGTCGGTCGTTTTGCTGGGGGAATGCCCACTGGTTTTTTACCCCTAGGGTTACTCCTGCCATGGAATGGGTTTTTAGTTTTGGCAGGCTGATATAGAGGTTTTTGTCCGCATTATTAATCAGGTTGTTCACGACGAACAACGGAATATCGAAACTTGTATGACGGTAGCCGCCCTCTTCCTGCGTTTCCGGCGGTTTGCCGCGGAAAGCAAAGGACACGCTTTTTTCTTCGTCCAGGTAGATTTCCTTTACACCATAGCGGCGGCATATTCCGCTGTAACCTGTAATGGCAAACACCATACGGGTAAAATTGCTCTGGGTGGCGTTTTCGAACAGGAAGATGCGCCTGGCTCCGGCCTGCTTCCAGTAACGGATTACCGCTTCTACCAACTCCGGACGTGTATAACAATACGGTTTGCTGTCGATGCCATTAGGCTTGATATACACATCGCCGCTGGCCTTGAGCAGCCCCTTGCCCCCGGCGGCATCAAAAATTTCGTTAACAGCGGTAAACACCTCTTCTCTTAAAGCGTTGTTCAGCGGCTTGAACTGTGTAAAGGGTTCTGATTGATGCGGCGCTTTCAGGCGGCGAACGGTAACAATGGCAGGTTTTGGAACGTTTGTCATGGGAACTCCTTTTTTCTAGTTTACCACGGATTACATGAATTTGGCATCAGGCACTGTTGTGAGACTGTTACTTGCACTGTTGTTTGACGGATTTCCTGTTCTTTGGCGAGAGGATTCTTCAAACAAACCCAATTTACCGCTATACTAATGTGTATGAATAAGTTAATCATCAAAGGCGCACGCGAACATAACCTTAAAAACATCGACCTTGAGCTGCCCAGGGACAGGCTTATTGTTATTTCAGGGCTTTCCGGGTCGGGAAAAAGCTCACTTGCCTTTGATACGATTTTTGCGGAAGGCCAGCGACGGTATGTGGAAAGTCTTTCCGCCTATGCGCGGCAGTTTTTGGGCCGTATGGACAAACCTGATCTTGATTATATCGAAGGGCTTTCGCCGGCTATTTCTATCGAACAAAAATCTACCCACCGTAACCCCCGTTCTACCGTTGGAACGGTTACCGAGATTTACGACTATTACCGGCTGCTCTATGCACGGGCCGGGATTCCCCATTGTCCGCAGTGCGGCAGGGAGATTCGGGAACAGGCGGTGGATTCGATTATCGACACGATACTTACCATGGGGGAGGGCGACCGGGTGCAGATTCTGGCGCCGGTAATACGGGGAAAGAAAGGCGAACACCGTGATATTATCGACAATGCACGGAAGGCCGGTTTTGCCAGAGCCAGGATAGACGGGGTGCCGGTAAATCTGGACGAAGATATCAAACTAGACAAACAAAAAAAACACAGCATAGAAATCATTGTTGACAGACTTGTTGTCAGCTCCGATATCCGCTCCCGCCTTGCGGAATCGGTCGAAGCTGCACTGGATGCCGCAGACGGGATAATGCTGATCCTTGCGCAACGAAAAGGCGATGACAAGGTTTACGAACAATTTGTTTCGCAGAAGAATTCCTGTCCCGATTGCGGTATTTCCATTCCCGAACTTCAGCCGCGGCTGTTTTCTTTTAACAACCCATACGGGGCATGTCCTTCCTGTTCCGGCCTGGGAATCAGAATGGAATTCGACCCGGATCTTGTAATACCCGACAAGGATCTTTCTTTTAACGAAGGCGGCTGTGTTCCCTACAATCCCGACAGCGCATGGCACCGCAGCCGTTTTGAAAGCCTTGCAAAACATTACAAGTTCAGCCTTTCCACGCCGTTTAAAGACCTGCCAAAACCAATACTGCGTGCCATACTTCACGGCTCAAAAGACGAAATAAAAGTCCGTTACGAAAACCGCGACGGTACCGGACACTTTGAATACAATTCACGATTCCCCGGCGTACTGGAAGATTTAAAACGCCGTTATTTTGAAACCCAGTCTACGGGAGTAAAAGACTGGCTGGAAAAATTCATGAGCCAAAAGCCCTGCGAAGACTGCGAGGGGAAACGGCTCAAACAGGAAGCGCTTGGGGTAACAATTGGCGGAAAAAACATCTGGGAACTTTCCAGCCTGTCGGTTACCGATTCATTAAAGTTTTTTGATACCGTTAAGATGAGCCAGAGCGAAAAGATCATTTCAAAACAAATCCTAAAAGAAATTTATTCCCGTTTGGGTTTTATGCAAAATGTCGGCCTGGATTACCTTTCTCTGGAACGGAAATCTGCAACGCTTTCCGGCGGGGAAGCGCAGCGTATTCGGCTTGCCACTCAAATCGGTTCTAGCCTTGTGGGTGTGCTGTATATTCTGGACGAGCCGTCGATCGGTTTACATCAGCGGGACAACCAGCGGCTTATCGATACGCTGCTTTATTTGCGAAATCTGGGAAACACCCTGATTGTTGTTGAACACGACGAACAAACCCTGCGTACCGCCGATCATATCGTAGATCTTGGACCCGGCGCAGGGGTTCACGGCGGCAAGGTCGTGGCCCAGGGTACGCCGCGCGAAATCATGAAGGTTAAGGAAAGCCTTACCGGACAGTACCTTGCCGGTACGTTAAAAATGGCAATTCCCGAAAAACGCCGAAAGGGTAACGGTAATTCGTTGTTCCTTTCCGGTATAACAGAACACAATTTAAAGAATATTGATGTTACTATTCCGCTGGGTATTTTTACCTGTATTACAGGGGTTTCAGGTTCGGGAAAATCAACCCTGTTAAGCGACGTACTGTACCCTGCTTTGGCAAACAGGATCTACGATTCTTCCCGTGCCGAAGGGGAATACGAATCACTGGAAGGGGATGAAAACATCGACAAGGTAATCGACATCGATCAAAGCCCCATTGGCAGAACACCGCGGTCAAATCCGGCAACGTACGTTCAGTTTTTCGGCGCAATACGGGATTTGTTTTCATCGCTTCCCGAATCAAGAAAACGCGGCTATAAGCCGGGCCGTTTTTCCTTTAATGTACGCGGCGGCAGATGCGAAAACTGTTCAGGCGACGGTAACATTAAAATAGAAATGAACTTCCTTCCCGACGTATACATTACCTGCGATGTCTGCCACGGCAAACGCTTCAACAAGGAAACGCTGGAGATACGCTATAAAGGCAAAAACATTGCCGACGTACTCGACATGACCATAGAAGAAGCGGCGGAATTTTTCAGGCCCATACCGCAAGTCGCACGCAAACTCGACACCCTCCTTTCCGTCGGATTAGGCTATGTAAAGCTGGGGCAGTCCGCGCTTACCCTTTCCGGAGGGGAGGCGCAGCGGGTAAAACTTGCCCTGGAACTTTCAAAGCGTTCCACGGGAAAAACCCTGTACATTCTGGACGAGCCTACAACAGGCCTCCACTTTGCCGATGTAAAACAGCTTATGGAAGTAATTCAGCGTTTAACCGATCAGGGAAACACGGTAATAATGATTGAGCATAACCTCGACGTGCTGCTCCAGGCCGATTATATCATAGACCTTGGCCCTGAAGGAGGCGATAAAGGAGGGCATGTGGTTGTTACCGGAACTCCGGAAAAAGTAGCGGCGTGTGCAAAGTCCTATACAGGAAAGTATATAAAGGAAATAATGAACAGTAAGAAATGAAAAGGTTTCTTGCCGTTAATATTATCATTTTTAACGCTCTCGTTCTTTTTCCCCAGAATACAGGGACGGATTCGGCAGCAGAGTTGTTACAGGAAACAACGATCGATTCAGAAGATGAATTATTACAGGAAGACACAGAACATGCAGAACAAGAGGATACAAAAACAGTTCTTAATCCGGCCTATGTGCTGGAAAGGGATATAGCCACCTCCACTCAGGAAGAACTTGCAGACTGGTGCCTGAGCCTTGGTTTAAACAATGAAGGCAGCATGGAAGCCCTTGAATCCCGTCTTCGTGAATATTATAAACTGGAAAAACCCGGGGAAGAAACTATTGAAACAGACGCAGACGGTACTCTTGTTATTACTATAGAAAACGCAAGAACCACAGAATACTTTACCGTTGAATCGGTCCACGAAGACTATGTCCGCCTTGTCGGCAGTGTTTCGATTACACTAAAAGACGGAACAATACTGCACAGGATACAAGCCGATCAAATACTTTACAACAGAACACGGAAACTTCTTACTGCTACAGGGAATGTTGTCTATGTCAAAGAAGACGGTGATAAATTAGAAACTTTCCGCGGAGAAGGAATTACGGTAAACCTGGACAACTGGTCTGTCGCTTTTATGAAAGGCGTATCGGATCATGAACTTTCCGAAGGAGAAACACGGTATCGTTTTGCAGGTGAAGTAATTTCCAGAAGCGGAGAAGACTCTACAGTACTGCGAAATGCAGAAGTTACCAATCCGGATGATGAAGAATCACTATGGTCAATCAGGGCATCCAAGCTTTGGCTGCTTCCAGGTTCGGATTGGGCCGTATTAAATGCAGTAATCAGAGTAGGGGAAATTCCCGTTTTATGGCTGCCTGCTTTTTATTATCCGGCCAATGAAATAATCTTTCATCCGGTTCTTGGACTTAGGGTAAGGGAAGGAACCTATGTACAAACAACAACCTATATTTTAGGACGTTCCAGAGCATCAAGTAGTTCGGAAGAAAGTTCCATTACCACGATAATGGGAAGCGGTGATGATATGGTGAAGAAACGCGAAGGAGTTTTTCTGCGCAGTACGGGTGTCAAACGCAGGGATGAAAATGAAACCCGGCTTTCTTTTATGGCAGATGCCTATGTAAATCTGGGCTATTATCTTGGTTCGGAATTAACTATTCCTTCAAAAGAACATTTCGGCGACCTTTCTTTTGAAGGAGGAATTGGTTTTAGCCGTAATATAGCATTATATATGGGGAATTATACTCCTTTCTTTCAGGATTATGACAATGAAGATAAATGGCATAAATCCAGTTTTTTTAATTACAGAGGTATTCCTTTCCGTTATCGCTTTATCAGTACAGGTTCGGCAAACATTCCAGGAACTGCCGTAAGAATAGCAGATATAACGTGGAATTTGCCTTTTTATTCCGACCCATATATCGACAATGATTTTATGCGCCGTTCCGAAAGTTCCGATCTTTTTTCCAATTTAAAAAGCGCTACTACGCCTGATTTTACCATCAGCGATAACGTACTTAGTTCATATTCATTGCAGTTTAACAGCCATTTTTCTTTCTCCACCGCACCTTTAGAGCCTTATATAAATGATCTGTCAATTTCAAGTGCAGGCATGGCGGTTACATTTGACACCAGAACAACAACAAAGGATCCGCCATCATCACAGCTTTCACATCCGCCAAACTACACTTTTTTCTTCCCGGATAAATTCACGCTTTTTTCCATAACAAGTTCAATAGGCGGAATGCCGGTAATTCTTGGCAATAGAAGAATGGGAACAGGAGAAGAATCACTTGTTGAAGGATGGCCTCGCACTGTTCCGCCCTGGGAGAATTCAAACGATACAGAACCAATTGACAATACAGGGGAACTTGTTCCTCCGTCGATCTCCAGGACAATTAACGCTCGGCCATTGGGAGGATATCTTTTTACCATAGATTATAAATTTGCTCCTGCGGCCGCTTCGGAAATAAGATTCAATTCTGACCTGTGGCGCAGTAAAGAAGATATAGATTGGTCAGATATTGAATATCAGCTCTTCAGTATGAGGATCGATGGAAACATTGGTTTAACGCTTTCTGATAAAAGTGATATTTATACACATTCTTTGCGTTTTTACGGAACAACATCATGGCAGGATTATTTGAAAGAAATAGATGCTGTTGATAAACGAGAAATAGCCGAAAGACAAATGCACAACATGAGATATCTTACCAGTTCTGCTGCTTATGTTTTTACTGTTCGTCCTTTTCTCCAAAATGAAATGTGGCAGACGAGTAATTTGAATTATACACTTAAAGGACTCCTTGGTTCCGGCAGTTACGTATATGATGTTATTACAAAAGATCAAACATGGACTGTAAATGCCGGAAAATGGAACCGTGAAGATTTGGAAATTCACCGTGTTCAGGGAAATTTTAACGCCAATGTAATGGACTATATGCAAAGTATTTCGATTATCGCTGACATTCCTCCCGAAGAAGGAACTCTTGCAGCCGATGCAACTGCACGAGTATGGATATCGGAAACAAATGCAAATGCCAGAGTTCGCAGCCCTTTTGAAAACCCTTATTATGAACCCGTATATTTTACCGAAACCCTGCGGTTTACCGATATAGTTTCCCTCCGCCATTACATGGTTTACGATCCGGATAAATCTGACTGGACAATGATGACAACGAGTTTGACATGGGGTGGTTTAAGTGCATCATTAACTGCTTCCAGATCCTTTGGGTATAATTTTGTTTCTATTCAGGATGATCCGTCCAATTACGGATGGATACAGAATGACATAGGCGCTGAAAGATTTCGACGTCAAAATTTTACTCTGGATTATACTAAAACATATACATTTAACGAAGGCGGAAAAATTAGCTTTGAGAGTTCTGTAAATACAGGTTTTACATTTGATCTTCAGCGTTCAACCAATTCAAAATTCTTTTTTACGTTAAGTACAGGATTAAGAGTAAATCGATTTTTGGATATTGTTCTGAATTCCCATTCGGAAAACGCTGCCGTTTATCGGTATTTTCCAAACGCTTTCTTTTTTTCTACAAAAAATATTGATGTACCGGGAGAAAAAAATTTTATTATTGATCTTGTTAATTCTTTTCGTTTCGATGATGTCAATAAACGTCAGGCATCAGGCTTTAAGCTGAAATCTTTTGGCCTTGATTTTATCCATCATTTGGGGGATTGGGACGCTACCTTTGGAGTTACACTGACGCCTGAACTGGATAGAACTTCTTATCCGTACCAGTACAGATTTCTAAGCCAGATTTCCTTTGTTGTTCAATGGAAACCCATCAAAGAGTTCAAAACCAGTACAAAATACGACAGTGAAGAAGGATTCAGTTTTGATTAATTTCCAGTTTTATTGTTAATATTAAAAAATAATTCACAGTATGAATAAGCTCATCTTACTGTTTTTTTCAATTCATCAAGACAGTATGATTTTACCGTCGAAAATAGCTCAATGGAATTATATAACGGATTTAATCTTCTGAAATATGCAGCAAGAGGGAGCATTGTAGCAGCAATTTCATCTCGTTGCAGCATATTAAAAGAATCCAATTTCTCAACTGCTTTTTTATAATCTTTTAAAAATACAAATACGTCTTGACGCGATGTTCCGGAACAAAAAAGAGAAAGCGTATGAGATTTATTAGTATTTATTGAGTTTTCTTTTTCCCGTACCTTTTTCCGGTAAAATTTCAGTAATTTGGTTTCATAATACCATGAATTCTTATCTTCATATATTTTTTGTAATGATGAATCACGGTATAGGAACGCTGAATGTTGAGCTTCCAGCGGCATATATCGTGATTGAATTTTTTCAAAATAAGGATAGATGTAAGTACCGCGGGCATAGGTTTTTCCTTTTGGATAGGAAAAATCCGCTCCAAATAGAGACAACTCTTTTGCTCCCAGATTTTCAGCCAACGAAAGAGCTGCATAAGTAACATTTGCACCCGAAGTATCCAGCATCGGAAGCGGCCTCCATGACCTGCTGATATATAAAGAAAGAGGATGACCTCCGGAAAAAAAGAGACGGTTTTCAGTACGAGATGCAACAGGAGGCGGACTTGCAATATCCAAAAATAACAGGGTTTTTTTTGGCAGTACACGGAAGAAATGCTGATAACTGATGTGCTGACAATCAATAGAAATAACAGCATCCGGTTCTATATCCGCATTAAGTAAAGCAGGAAGAGAAGTATCGGCGGCAATAATAAAACTTTTATCATTGTTGTTTGTTGATTTTTCTTTTTTTATGCTGGAAATTTGCCCTTCCAGTGAAGGGCCTGCGGCACAGATAAGAGCTTTTCGTATTGGTGCGATTATTGCGTTTTGTCTTTCGGCAAGAGGTAAATTTCTTAAAATATTGGAAAACCATCTTTTCCCAAAATAAGCCTGAACAGAATAATCTCTTGACACAGCATCAATTGCTTCTTTAACAGTATCAGCAGTTAAAGAAAAACGATCATCCGCATCGGTACGTACCCGAAGGGGAAATACCCGGATGCCGCCGTCAATAGCAGGTATATAATTCCTTAATATAAAAGTTTCCAGTTCTTCTGCAGAAGGATCGCAAAGCAAATGAACTCTATCGTCCTGTAATAGCTTGATATAATCTTTACTGCTTAATAGTTCAGCAATACCGTTTATATCATATTCAACTATTAAAATTTTTTTTGTTGTATTCTGTTCCAGGGCTGCTTCTGCGGCAAAAGCACCACCTAAACCCAGAAACAACAGGTATCCCTCTTCAGATAAAGTTGAAACAAGCCGTGTTGCTTCTCGGCGGGGATCTACTGTTGAATGAAGCGGATGAGCAGCACCTTCTTTATCTGTAATAGCAGGAATTATTTCACCTGATCGAGCCTGTAAAAAACGGTATTTACCCTCGGTGGTAATTGCAGATGAGAGCCGTTTACAGAGAAATGGATCATTTTCTGAAAGGGCCAACAGGTTCCTTTCAAAAGTTTGCTTATTCATCACTTAATTCCAATAGTACCTTTACTATTTCATCGGAATAATTGCTGCTTTCCGGTAACATATCGGGCAGTAATAGTTCTCCCAATTCTTTTTCCAGTTGTTTTGTCATTAAAGGGTTTTTAATTGAATTAAATAATATATCAATACAATCCTTTTTGGTCGTTTTTTTCTTTTTATTTTGTATGGCAAAATGCATTCTTGTCCCGGAATCATCCAAAAAAGGTTTTCCTGCCGGAAGTTTAAATATGGATTTTCCAACAGAATAAAGACGGACATCAAATGATGAAAGATGAGTGGAAAACCATGACGCATAAATATTGTGGCTTCCGGAATGATGTATCATATTCTGTCGTTCAAAAAATTGCGAATACAGAGGATTTTTACGATTTTGCTTTTGTTCCGATATTTTTTCAAAAGCATACGGTCTTGCATGAGTTAAAAGATCCCGATGTGAAAAATCCATACCGCAAATATATACATTGCCGGTAGTTAAATAAAAAGCAAAATCCAAAGCGGATACGCTTACCGTTCCCCGTTGCGGAAACTCAAGTGAAAAATATCCCGCCTGCTGAAGCAGTATATTCTGCCAAAGACTTCCGTCGCGCAAAACAATAACAGGATAATTATCAATATGTGATGGAAGATTGGCTGTTAAAGCAGCAGAAATATAAGGCCTTTCGCCTATATTATACTTGCAATGTCTGATAAATTCAATTAAATGAAAGCCTGCCCACGATCCTCCATCTGTTGTTATTACAATATCCGGCTTAATTCCGTTGAAAAGAAGGACAGGGGCTGCAGAAGATACAGCAATAATAAAAAGTGACGGTGATTTTTTTTTCCATAGAAATATATCGTTTATGGAATCTTCAAGACTTGGACCTGATGCACAAACAAGAATTTGCATAGACCCGGTTTTTACAAAAACAGTATTATTGATCAATTCCATATTATTAAGGGCATTCTTAAACCAGCGTTTTCCGAAATTTTGTATTGTTTTCCTGCCTGCACTGACACGTTTAATAAGCTCCACTGTTACAGATATTAAATCAAGACAGGCTTTACCATATGCATTTACAGAAGGTTTCCAATCAATTAATTTAACTTCAGAAGCATCGGTATTAAAAAGCAACCGTTCAAGAAAATCTTCCAGTGTTTCAGCAGAAGCAGGATTCCAGCTTAATTCGTTGTCTGAAAAAAAAGAAGAACAATGCAAAGAAATAATTTGTGATGCTGAAAATTTGTTTTTAAGAGAAAAAGCAAGATAATTAAGCCCAGGTTCAATTAGAATAAAATATTTATATGGTTTTAAATTCAGTGAATCTATATATTTTTCAGCTTCAGCTTTAGGATTGTATATTGAATGAATCGTTATTTCTCCAACCTTGACGGTAAAGTCATTTTTCGCGATAATTAATTTTTCATTAAAACCGGTATCCATTAAAGAAACCTAATTCGTGTAATTATGCAGGTTAAAAGAACGCATTTAAAGAAAGGGTTTAATAAGGGAAAAAGCTTCACGTGGTGTATTTGCCTGAAAGCCAAAGACGTTGTTGCCAGGAATAGTCCTTGCAAGATGTTTCCCAATCAGCTCGCCATCCTGATCAGAACCGAAAATGACCAAAACACGGCCCATTGCCAAATCATGAGCAGTGCCAAAACCCGAAACCATATTGGAAAGACGGCCCTTAAACTCACCCGCAGACTGTTTTATTGCTTCAAAAATCAGGCCTTTAAAAACACCGAATTTAGAATAACTTTCAAAAAGATTCTCCAAATCCGTTTTTTCTATAGAAGAAGAAATAACAGATTTTTTTTTCTCTTCACGTATTGGGACAATGTTTTCTTCGTTTTTTTGCCGATGTTTCTGGCTTATTAGTTTTAAAAGACCGCCCCGGGATTGTTCGTCCGACGAGAGAATAGCATCATCTTTTGATGTACCTTCTGCAGCTTTGCTTAAAAGCCCCATTTACACTAATCCCAATTCCTCGAAAAGTTTTTTATACGTATCAAAGTATTCGGATTTTGCAAATTCTTCTATTTTGTCCTCGGGCAGGGATTCCAGCAGTTGATCCATATATGATAGGACAATTTTTAATTCCTGTTTCAAATTGTTCGGAATTCCATCATCTGAAGACGTTTGATCATAAAGTCCTTTCGGTACTGTTTCGGCAAATTCCAAAGCGTCATCTGCTTCGGAAATAATGTCTTCTTCGGTATTTTCAATAACAGGAAAATCTTCATCTATGTCCGGCAGATCCGCTGTTGGGATCTCCATGGTTTCTTCAGTCTCAAAAACAAAATCATCAGAACCGGACACATCTTCAGGTGAAGTATCATGAGCTATTTCTTCCATATCCAGATCAATTGAAATATTGTCTATTGACGGTTCGGTAACCGGGTTTTCAATAATACCGGAACTTAAATCAGGTTCGTCAATTACAGCTCCGGAAAGATCGACCGCATCGGTAAATGTTTCATCAATTTCTGCGATCACACTGCCCGCTTCATCCCCTGTTGAATCAAATGAAGCAAGAGGATCTTCTTCCAGATAACTGGTATCTTCCGGTGCATCGGTGATGGGCATGGCTCCTTCTTCCCTTAATGCATCCAACTCAACGGAATCATCCATAGAATCGGTAGTTAAGTCCAAAGAAATGTCAAAGTCGTCGGTATTTGATATTTTAACCTCGTCTTCTACCTTTATGGCTCCATCAAGTTCGGAAAGATCTTCATCAAAATCTATGTCAACACTTTCTGATTCTCCAGAACCGGTTTCTTCGGTAAAGTTTGCAGTGTTAAGAATGTTATCCAGTTCATCTCCTGTAAGGGCGATTTTTTCATCATCCTCTTCATCAAAGAAACCTGTAGACTCAGTGCTTTCGGAAGTTTTAATCTCTCCGCGAACTACGGAAAGTTCGGATTTAAGACTGGATATTTCCTTTTTAATGGAAGAAAGCTCATCGGCAATACGTTGCAGAAGCTGAGTAGAAAGGTCTTTTCCGCCTGAAGACTTACCGGAAGCAGGTACTGTATTGTCAATACTTTCAACAACTTCAACTTCAGGAACCGAACTGTCCAAATTGCCAAAATCAATAGTTTCCTGTTCTTTTGGCCCTGAAGATGAATCCAGGAAATCTGTCATTGATACTTCCATAAAGCCGTCTCCATCAACAGAAGTAGGAGCAGGTCCTTCAGGAAGATCCAGATTTTCCGGGATTTCTTCAAATTCAATTTCTTTGGAATCTAATGAAACATCCTCTTCTTCCTGATCCACATTGTTATCAGATTCTTCATTGTCCAATAAATCATCAAAGTCAGGCAATTCTTCAATATCAGGAACAGAATTGGAAAGATCCTGTGGTTCACTTTTTACCCATACTCCATATTCATCCAGTTCATCTGCAGAACCAATTGAACTTCTATCATCGTATATTGATGGATCTTTTTTACCAGCCATTAGCCGCTCCCACTATACAGTTATATTACACAATATCGGTAAAAATACAGAAATTTCCACAAATTTCTTTCAATTTTATACTGTAACGTGCATAAACATGGATGTCAAGATTCATTTTAAAGAAGACGAGAAAAAAAACCGTTAAATATAGTAATGAAGCTCGGCAAATATCTCCTTGTCCCATGGTTTATCCTGGCCGTTTATACTGTACTTTCCATATATAATGGCCCGGCCGGTGTTATTTCATATAGAGAATTAAAGGGTGAACGCCAAAAAATCCTTGAAAATCTGGAAAAATTACGTACTATCAACGGGGAACTGGAAGGAACTATGGATGCCTTGCTCTATGACCGGGAAGCAATAAGTATTAAAGCCAGGGAACTCGGTTATGGAGAAAAAAATGAACGTTTTATCAGAATTGTCGGGCTTCCCGGGACCCGGCCCAGCGAAATGAAACCTGGGATGATTAGGGCCTTTATTCAGCCTGTTTCTTCCGGCAAGGCATATCGTCTTATTTCTTTTTGTGTAGGAATGATTCTTTTTGCCCTGTTTTTGGCCGGCGACATATTGTTTAAAAACGATGATTCAACGTTAAAATACTAATTCAATTTTCCTCTGAATTCCCTGGATACTTCTCTTTTTATATCCCGTTCTCGGATATCAGCCCGTTTATCATAGGCTTTTTTACCTTTGCACAGGCCTAATTCTACTTTAACCCGGCCGTTTTTGAAGTAAAATGACAATGGAATAAGGGTATATCCTTTTTCTTCGGTTTTTCGTGTTATTCGTTTGATTTCTTCTTTGTGAAGAAGCAGCTTTTTTTTTCGATCCGGATCGTGATTAAAGATCGAAGAGAAGGGGTTTTCGGCAATACGCAGGGATCTGAGCCATACTTCTTTGTTGATTACCTCCGCCCAGGCATCGGGAAAAGAGATCTTTCCGTCCCGGAAAGATTTAACCTCAGTCCCCAGAAGTTCTATACCGCATTCAAAACGATCATCAATCGTGTAGTCAAACCGTGCTTTGCGGTTTACGGCGATTGTTTTTACCCCGGAGTGATTCACCGATCGGGACATGATTAGTTGCTCCGTTTTGGGACAATTACCGGTCTGAAACCGACAAAAGGAGAGGAAGTATCAGGGGGCAGGGAACCGCGGCTTTCCATATCTGCTGAATATATATTATTAATCCACGAACCTCCCCGGAGCAGGCGATCAAGAGGATAGTTTGCAGAGAATAATGCAGCCCGTTCAAAAATAGCAAGGGTTTCGTCATTTACCGGAAAAAAGTCGAGCGGAGCAAACGGATCGCCGCACCATTCCCAAAGCAACCCTGTATCAATTTCTGCTCTCCGTGCCGCATATTCCCATTCCATTTCGGAGGGTAACCTTATTTCCCAACCTGAGAGGAAAGACGGCAATTTGGTATTAAGCCAGTTGCAATACGCATTGGCTGCGTACCAGGAGATTCCTGACACAGCGTCTTTTGGAAAGGCGGGATTATCCGGTTGAACGAGATAATCTTCGCCAACAAGACCATTGGCAATCAGATTGCTGCGGTTTGTAACCGCCCATTCACTTTTTTCCCTGGTAAAAAGCTCCCAGGCTTCCTGTGATACAAGAAAACGTGCAATGAGTATTGGGGGTAAAATTTCTTTCCGGCCAAATTTTTCCAAATATCCTGTACTAACGGAAATAAAGCTTACGGCTTCCAGATTAAGAGAGGAGGGGATTTGTACGGGGAAGTCAAAATCACCTGTACTGCCCTGAAAATCGCTGCTGCCTATAAATTGGTCAGGCAGGATAAATTTGCCTGCAATTTCTGTTGGAAGTATTTCAGAAAGCCATATCGCAGAAGCACCATTGTTCCACATTGCAGTAACGATCCTTTGCAGAGAAGGAACAACCGTTACCGGCGACGGCGATAGACCGTTGTTGTCCAGAAGGAATTGAGCGCGTAAAATATCCCGAACCGAAGCTCTGGTAACCGCATGCCGGAGAGAATTGTCCAGAATTCCCTGCATGGATTTCCGGGTTGCAGGGTCTTTAGCGGCCGGTCCAACCCTGTAAAGTCCTTCTGATAAATTCATAGGATTTTGAAATCTCTCTGTAGGCTCCCCTGCAGCAGCCCAGTACATATATTCAAGAGCAGAATTAGCCAGAGTCCCGACAGGATCCTGACAAATAAGGTTTCCGGTAATGTTAATCTTTGAAGGAAAAAAGAGGGAACCAAAGACACTTCCTTTTGCTTCCAACACCTGCATGTCGGCAGTAAAACCCGGAAGCACAAATTCAATACTATGCTTTCCCTGCGGAATAAAAATCCTGCAAGGAGTATAGCCCAGCGTTATATCGTCAATTCTGACGGCTGCCCCCTGCGGCTCGGAAATAAATATGCCAATAACACCGGGGTTTGAAATACCGGGATAAACAAGCACCAAAAAAAGAACAAAAAGAACTGCCAGTCCGTACAGGACGGCAAGGTAAACCGGAGGTTTAATGCCCAGGATAACAGGTAAACTAACTCTGTCCTGATCCTTAATTTCTATTTTTTTAAAAAAACGGATCTTTCGCCTCACAGAATCTGCCATATTCCTGAGTATAGGACAAGACCGGGTATTGTTCAACCGCCGATTATCTGATAAATTTACTGTAAATGAGCGTAAAATCCTATTCTCCCTTTCTTCAAAAACTTCAGCAATTTACCGAATCTGTTTTAACAAAGCGAAAAGCACGATTACGGATAAAAAAAGAAAAACAACAATCAAAAAACCCTATATTGGACTGGATAGAAGCATTTATCTGGGCGGCAGGGGTAGTATTGCTTATCAATCAATTTCTGTTCCAGGCCTACCAAATCCCTTCCGGTTCGATGATCGATACACTTCTGGAAAGAGACCGGATATTTGTCAATAAATTGATCTATGGTCCCGAAGTGCTTCCGGGTATAGGAAAACTGCCAAGTCCAATCAAACCAAAAAGAGAAGATGTTATTATTTTTGAAAGTCCGGAATATTTTTCCAATGGCCCTGTTTTTGACATTGCCCAGCGGATTATTTATATGCTGACGTTATCCCTTGTAGATATTGACAAGAACGAATCCGGAGGGCCGAGAGTTCATTTTTTAATTAAACGTGCAGCCGGTATGGGCGGCGATTTAATACAGAACCGTAATGGAGAATTCTATTTTCGTTTTAAGGGAGAAGATCGCTGGACAAGCGAACGTGACTATCTGGCAAAGCAGGGATTTACCCACAATTTATCCAGATTGATCCAGGACAACCACTATCCGGCTATGGAAGCAATCGGGAAATCCAAAGCTTACCTCGATTTAGGCCTTATTCCTCCGCCGGAACTGTCGGAAAAAACTGACAGTTTCAGATCACCTTATTTTGATTCTCTTTCCATGGAAAAAGCACGGTATGCATTTTTAAGATGCGCTTATCCCCAGGATCCCCGGTATCGTTCTTTGTTTATCAGGCAAGAGAGTATTTATGTGCCTGAGGACAGCATACTTCCTCTGGGAGATAACCGGGATTTCTCCCATGACGGACGTTTTTTTGGTACGGTTAAAGCTTCCAAAATTCTTGGCAGAGGGGCATTCAAATACTGGCCGCTTTCCCGGCTGGGGGGGATACACTGATGGCAAAACGATGGCGGCAGTATTCGTACGCAGACCAACAAAATTATTTACGTAAAATACGTATAGTTTCAATCTGGATATTTTCTTTTTTTATCATTCATACCCTGGTTTCCGGACTGGTTGTTTCCAACAGGGCAGTGGAAAACAACACCATGCGCCCGGGAATTCTGCCGGGAGAACGTTTTGTTTTTTTATCATTTGCCGTTCAGCATATGTTCCGCACCGGGAACGAAGGTTACCTTCCTTTCCAACGCGGACAAATAGTCCTGGTAGATCGAAATACCGGAAAAAAACCGGTTTTCCGAACCGCTTTGGATTTCACAGTCCGTTTTTTTTCGCTGCAACGTTACAGTCTTTTCCCAAAAGAAGATAACCTTTATGTAAAACGTGTCATTGGTTTACCCGGGGATACAATCAGTATGAATAACTATGTAATGAGGATTAAACCAGCAAGTGATACTTATGAGTTTACCGAATTTGAATTATCAACCCTTGACTATACACCGGAATTGCCGCAGCTTTCTCTGTTATGGGACGAATCAATACCTTTTTCCGGTTTTATGGACAGTATTGTTTTGGGGAAAGATGAATGTTTTGTTCTGTCCGATGACCGCAGTGTTACCAACGATTCCAGAACCTGGGGGCCGGTGCCGGCAAATACAATCACAGCCCGTGCTTTGGTTCGCTACTGGCCGCTGACACGCCTTGGACACCCTTGATCTTTCACTGTACCTTCATATCCCATTTTGTACCGAAAAATGTGATTATTGTGATTTTTATTCTGTCCCAATAAACAGTCTGGGAAGCAGTGCTGAACAGGACCTCTTTTTAACTCGCTATGCAGAAGCGCTTCTTTTTGAAACAGAACGCCGATTAAAAGAAACGGTGTCAGAAAACAGAATGCCGGTTTTTGTCCCTTCTTTATATATAGGAGGGGGAACTCCTTCGCTCCTTGGAGAAAAAAGAATAGTCCGGCTTCTTGAATGTCTAAAGAATATAGTTGGAATACCGGAAGAAATTACTATTGAGGCAAATCCCGAAACAACAGTTCCTTCTTTTTTACAGTCGTGTGCCGATCATGGCGTAACACGGCTTTCGCTGGGTATTCAAAGTTTTAACAAGACGGTATTAAAAGCTGCCGGAAGGCAAGGTTATCTATTAAGTTGTACCAATGAACAGGAGGACAATATTGCGATTGATAATCTTCTTAACAATGCAAAAACCATCTTTGGGCAAGGTTTATCATTGGATCTGATGAGCGGACTTCCCGGACAAAATATAAATATTCTTTTAAAGGACATCGAAAAAGCGCTTTCTTACGAACCGGGTCATATTTCACTGTATGCACTTACAGTAGAAGAAGGTACACCATTGGCGCTTCGCAGTAAAAACAATAAAACCGGGAAAGATCAAAATAAAAAAATTACCTTAAAAGAAAACTCTGACGATCTTTGGCTTTCAGGAAGAGACGCATTAAAAAAAGCGGGATATGAACATTATGAAATATCAAATTTTGCACGATCTTCCGCCTGCAGATCGATTCATAATATCCGTTATTGGCGTATGAACAATTGGCTAGGGATAGGGCCTGCGGCATCGGGGACTATAATCAATAGCAATGGAACAGGCCGCCGGATTAGTTATTCAACAGATATAGATAAATTTATTAATGCTGTTCAAAATAATGATTGTCCGCCTGTTGTAATTGAAGACTTGGAAAGGAATACCCTTTTAAAAGAAACCCTGCTTATGGGATTTCGTTATTGTGAAGGGCCTGATCCGGTTTTATTTGTACAGCGTTTAGGAAAAACCATTGAAGAAGTTATTCCGCGTACCCTTTTTAAATGGCAAAAAAAAATCGGAACTCAATCAATACAGGAAACAATAATGAATTATTTAAACCTTTTTTTACTTGATGCATTTATGGAACTGGAAAAAAATAATTAAATATTTTTTGAATTTCTCTCTCGCCAAGAATGCTAGGGCGCAGAGATCGCAAAAGAAAGAAACTCTAGGGAAGCACTGATTAAATCAGGATATGCTGCTTGCGATGGCAAATATGCTGCGATTGGGTTGGAAATAACAGGGAATAAATCCGGCACGTAAGATATAAAATATCGCGTAAGGGTGTTGGGTAATCAATAAAAACATTTGACATTGTATCAATATCGTGATACTCTATAGCATTAGAGAGGTTAGGTATGCAGAAGACACAGATAAGGCCTGTACGGGATTTGCGCAACCGGTATGCTGAAATAGAAGCACTTGTGGAAAACCACGATCCTGTAATCATTACAAAAAACGGACGGGGAGCGGCAGTTTTAATCAATATTGAAGACTATGCTGAGGTGGAAGAATATCTCCATATAAAATATGTCAATAATAAACTCGCGGAAGCCGAACTGGAAGCAAAAAAAACCGGTGCAAAATGGACAGACTCTAAAAAGATTCTGAAAAGACTACGGGACAAATACGGTGATTTATGAGGTAAAACTGCTTAATCTTGCAGAAAGGGATCTTGATGAAATTTGCCAATACCTTTCCCAATTTTATCCTGGTACGTCGAGTAGATTTCTTGATTCACTTGAAAAAGATTTTGATAATTTATGTCTCAATCCAAAAATGTTCCCTAAATATAAATATAACTGTGAATACCGAAAATTAGTTTCAGGTGATTTTCTTGTATTTTATAGAATAGACGAAGAAAACAACATTGTCCGTATTTACCGTATTCTGCATGGGAAGCGAAGTATCAATACAATTTTAGAGGAATTACAAACACAGGATTAGTTTTCCGAAAGGATACGAAGAGTTGGCTTTTCCGTCATTTTGTGTTAGCATATACAAAATGCAGATAACAAGGAGGAAAACCATGGAGGGTAAAGATGTTAATTGTCCGGCCTGTAACGCTGCTCTCAATTGTATCGACGGAAACGTGCCGAAGTTTTGCCATAATTGCGGCGCAAAAATAGAAGTTTCAGAAAAGCCGTCGGGTTCTGCGGCGGCAACGGATAAAAATCTATGGATAGCAACAGGTAAAGAGCCTGTTTACATGATATCCAAAATGGTAAACCGGCACGGCCTTGTAGCAGGAGCTACCGGAACCGGTAAAACCGTAACAATAAAGGTTCTGTCAGAGATATTCAGCGATATGGGCGTTCCGGTTTTTATGGGCGATATTAAAGGCGACGTTTCGGGACTGTGCAGGATGGGCGAAACCAATCCGCGAGTGGAGGAACGTGTGGAGAGCATGAATATCCGTGACTTTGCTTATGGCAAATATCCCGTACAGTTTTTTGACGTGTACGGTAAAAACGGGATTCCCGTACGTACAACAATTTCCGACATGGGGCCTTTGCTTCTTGCACGTATCCTGGGGCTTAATGAAACCCAGACCGGTGTCTTGCAGATAATATTCAAAATCGCCGATGACAACGGCCTTTTACTGCTTGACTTAAAAGATCTGCGGTCAATGGTGCAGTATACCGGAGAAAACGCGAAGGAATTTACGACGACTTATGGTAATATAACATCGCAAAGCGTGGGCGCCATTCAACGGAATCTTTTGACACTGGAGACAAACGGAGGTGACATTTTCTTCGGCGAGCCGTCGCTTGATCTGCGTGACTGGCTGCGCTGTGATGAAAAGGGACGCGGCTTTATCAATCTTCTGGATTGTGTCACGCTCTTTCAGAACCCGATGCTGTACTCAACTTTTCTTTTATGGATGCTTTCATCCCTGTACGAGATGATGCCTGAAGTTGGCGATCTTGATAAACCAAAAATGGTATTCTTTTTTGACGAAGCCCACATATTATTTAACGACGCGCCGAAAGTACTGCTGCAAAAGGTCGAACAGGTAGTGCGTCTTATCCGCTCCAAAGGCGTGGGTATTTACTTTATCACACAGTCGCCGTCTGACGTTCCTGACGCCGTCTTATCGCAGCTTGGCAACAAGATCCAGCACGCCCTTCGTGCTTACACGCCAAAGGATCAAAAGGCGGTAAAAGCAACCGCAGCGTCTTTCAGACCCAACCCCGATTTTTCAAGCGAAAAGGTTTTGGGCGAGCTTTCCACCGGCGAAGCGCTTGTGTCTGTGCTGGATGAAAACGGCGCACCGCAGATGGTACAGCGGGGGTTTATCCTTCCGCCGAAGAGTTTTATTGGCCCTGCCGAACCACAACAAATAAATGAATTGGTAAAGAAAAGCCCTCTGTTTGCAAAATACGGTCAGGCGGTTGACCGCGAATCCGCGTACGAGGTACTGCTGGACAGACAAAAGCAGGCCGCTGCGCTTAAACAAACAGCAGCGCCGCAGCAAAAACAAACCGCTCCCGTAAAAAAGACCACCTCAAGGAGAATGAGTCCTGCCGATAAAGCCCTTTCAAGTGCAATGACAACAGTTGGCAGGGAAGCGGGGAAGGCGTTAATACGCGGTATACTGGGAAGCATGAAAAAATGATTCTACTTCAAGCGTAACGGCGACTCAGCGCCGCATGTTGCGCATTGATAAAACGCAGGCGCTTTTTTTTGTTGTGCTGTTGGTAAACGAATTCCGCCCACATCAATACTGTATCCGCGGCGCTTAACCAGCGTTGCCCCGCATTGTCCGCACACCGTATCGTTATGCTCGCCCGCAATATTCCCGGTGTACACATGGGCGAGGATGTTACGGGCTTTGTTGGCAATGGCAGTCAGGGCTGCTGGATTGGTTGGCGGCGCATCCCATTTCCAGTCCCGGTGATACGCGGACAAATGCCAGGGTATGGATACGCTGTGGTTTTTTGCAGTAAGCGCCGTAATAAACTCGGCAATTTCCATTAGTTCAGTTTCGTCGTCATTTAAGTCCGGCACTACCAGGGTGGTAATTTCAGTGTGAACTCCCAGCGACACAGCCAGTTGAATAAAGTCCAGTACCGTATCTAGATTACCGCCCAAGATACTTGAATAGGTTTTTTTGGAAAAACACTTCATGTCTATATTGGCCGCATCGGTACGCGACAGGATCGCTTCGGCTGCTTCCTTGTTTACGCAGCCGTTGGTAACCAGCACATTTGCAATGCCGTTGTTATGCGCCGCTTCCATGCAGTCAAGCAGGTATTCGGCATGAACCAGCGGTTCAGAATAGGTATAGGCGATTTGGCTGTCTTCGTTAAATTTGGTATTGGTTTGTGTATTGGCAGTTACTTCGGCAATTAACGCTTCCGGCTGTAAACGAAACC
>Ga0082212_10003786_pt1 | contig 21282 bp, 17 predicted proteins | sample TergutNt197P3_FD_71548 | JGI IMG/M metagenome (GOLD analysis project Ga0082212, IMG submission 71548) | Neocapritermes taracua P3 segment gut microbial communities from Petit-Saut dam, French Guiana - Nt197 P3 | ecosystem: Host-associated > Arthropoda: Insects > Digestive system > Gut ... | reverse complement strand
CAACATCAGCAAAGGCGAAAACGATGAGCACGCCTGTCCTCTCTGTTCAGTCCTTGGATCCCACAAGGGATAAACCTTCCTGCCAACCATAATATTACAGAGATGTGGGAGTTTTCTTAACGCGGATCAAGGAGCCGCGCGGTCAAGCGGCAGAAGCAGCGGCAACAAGCCGCATGGTCAAGGCCTAATGGTATACTTCTCGGATGAATACGTGGTTGATCAAATACTTTGTGACCGCCAAAAGCGGGGACGACAAGGCCAGGCAAAGGCTGCTGAGCGGCCGGCTTTCCGGTACGGTGGGTATCTTGCTCAATATCCTGCTTGGGCTTGGTAAGGTATTCATAGGGGTAGTGACCGGGAGCATCGCAGTTATCGCCGATGCAGTCCACAACCTGACCGATGCTGTCGCCTTTGTCATCACCTTTCTGGGGTTCTCCCTTGCAAGCAGGAAAAGCGACGCCAAACACCCCTTTGGCCACGCGCGCTACGAGTACATGACCGGGGTCATCATCTCCGCCATAGTCATTACCATCGGGGTCAAGATGATCAGCGTCGCCTATGAGAAGGTGTTGGACCCAACGCCGCTGGTATGGGACTATCTGGCAGTGGTCCTTTTGGCAGTGATGGCGTTGATCCAGATCTGGCTCTACCGTTTCAACCTGAGCATATCCAGGAGCATCAACAGCGCATCACTGCGTGCCACCAGCACGGAATGCCGCAACGATGCCATCGCGACCCTTGCCGTACTCGCTGCCATCATTGTCGACCGGTTCCTGGCGTTCAACATCGATGGTTACATGGGCATTGCTGTAGGCCTCTTCATCATGTACTCGGGAATCATGCTGGTCAAGGAGACCGCCGGCCCGCTGCTCGGGCAAAGCCCGGATCCTGAGACCGTCCGCGAGGTAGGCGAGCTCATACTCGAGCAGGACGGTGTCTGTGGCATCCACGACCTCATCGTCCACGACTACGGCCCCGGCCACATCTTCGCCTCCGTCCACATCGAGGTCGACTCCCGCACAGACATCTTCGAGTCCCACGCACTGGTCGACGACATAGAGAAGCTGGTGCAGGACCAACTCAACATCATGCTTGTGGGGCATATGGATCCTCTTGATACGCAGAACCCTCGGCTCACAGAGATCAGGGAGGCGCTCGCCCGGGCGCTCAGCCGCATAGAGGGGGTTTGCGACACGCACGACTTCCGCATGGTAGACGGCCCAGAGCATGTCAATGTGATCTTCGACGTGGTGGTCTCCCACGATAAGCCCGAGCGCACATTCGCGCAGGTGGAGCGGGCTGCGCAGGAAGTCCTCAGCAGCATAGACCCCAAGTACTTCGCGGTGATAAACCGCGATCTCGACTTCGGCACACGCGAAACGGGGTAGAGGAGGCGACCACTTTCCATGGGATGGATTGGTTATATAGTAGAACTCATAATAGGCATTATCGAATGGATACAAGACCGTGATTGGCGAAGAAGTGGAAGGGGCAATCGCTCAACATGGAACTGATAGAGCTGCTTAAAGCGTTGCTGATCGGCATCGTGCAGGGAATCACCGAATGGCTTCCCATCTCAAGCACAGGCCACATGATCCTGGTCGACGAACTTGTCACGCTCAACGTATCAGAACAGTTCCTCGGGTTGTTCCTGGTGGTCATCCAACTGGGCTCCATCATGGCCGTCCTGGTGCTTTACTTCCACCGGCTCAACCCCTTCTCCCCGCGCAAGGATAGGCCGCAAAAACGCGCTACCCTCACGCTTTGGCTCAAGGTCATCGTCGCCTGCGTACCGGCTGCAGTGGTCGGCCTGCTGTGGGACTCCTGGGTCGAGGAGCACTTCTACAACGTAGTCGTCGTCGCCAGCGCCCTGGTCCTCTACGGCATCGCCTTTATCGTCATCGAAAGGCTTAAGCGCAGCACGAGCAGGACGCAGCCACGCGGCAAGCACGCTGCCCACAGGCTACCGGTTGCTGCCGATCCCACCCAAGAGCTTGCAGATCTCAGCTTCCCACGCGCCCTGGCTATAGGCGCCTTCCAGTGCCTGGCCCTCATCCCGGGCACCTCGCGCTCCGGCTCCACCATCCTCGGTGGGCTCATCTTGGGCGTCTCCCGTCAGGTCGCAGCGGAATTCAGCTTCTTTCTGGCCATACCGGTGATGTTCGGTTGGAGCGGGCTGAGAGCCGTCAAGGCCTTCCTCATAGACAAGCTGACCCTCACCGGCACAGAATGGGGCGTGCTCGTCGTGGGGGTCATCGTCGCCTTTATCGTCTCGGTCTTTGCCATCCGCTTCCTCATGGGCTTCATCAAGAAGCACAGCTTCGAAGTCTTCGGCTGGTACCGCATCGCCTTGGGCGTCTTGGTGCTGGGCTTCTTCGCACTCACCGGCTCCCTGCTCGGCTAGCCGCGACAGGCACGGTCAGCTATGCGCATCGGCATCCTCAGTGACACCCACGGCAGCCTGCCAACGGCCATCCACCAGGCCTTTGCGGGCGTTGACCACATCATCCACGCTGGCGACATAGGCGGACAGCACATCCTTGATGAGCTGGAGCTCATTGCCCCGGTGACCGCCGTCTATGGTAACTGCGATTATCCCGGCGACTACCGCTCTGCCAATCAGACCGCCAACATCACCCTGACCGGCACCCGCTTCTTCATCGCACATACCCCGCAGCTGGTACGTGAGGCACTCAGCGGCAGGGGAGAGATACCCCCTGGTGCGCCTCTACCGCACGTCGCCGTCCACGGTCACACCCACATCCCCCGTAACGAATACGCCGGCGCCGTGCTGATGCTCTGCCCCGGATCCCCCGTCCGCCCCCGCGGTGGCTCCGTCCCCACTGTCCTGCTGATGGAGCTTTACCCGGGCACCCCACCGCAAGCCATCCTCCACCCCCTTTGTCACAGGTAGAACCACAAGACAAGTGGGAATAAAGCCTGTTGTCATGCTAGAATTCACAAAGGAACTAAAGCGCAGTCTTACAAGAGATATACAGGGGAGAGACTATGTTTTCGCGGTTCGGCAAGACAATCATAAGCCTGCTCCTGTGCTTCTCGCTTGTGCCGCTTGCCGGCATGGGTTTCGCCTGGGCCGATGAGGCCGCAGAAGAAGAGGTGGAGCTGGGATCCGTCGAAGGGGACGTGACCGAAGGCGCTGATGACGACGAGCTCCAAACCGATATCGAGGGGCTTGAAGATGGCGAAGACGGCCTTGGGGAGGAAGGGCCTGACGGGCCTGACGAGGACGACCCCACCCTCATAGACCCTGAGGACGACCCCTTGGGATCCGAGGGGTCCGCAGACGGTGCAGAGGGCACAGGATCAGTGGAGGGCGCAGACGGCGAGGAGCTCCTTTTGCTGGCAGCCGCCTATTCGGTCAGGTACCGCACCCACGTGCAGAACCTGGGCTGGTTGGGCTGGGTCGCAGACGGGAAGGTGTCAGGGACATCAGGGCGCTCCTTAAGGCTGGAGGCCATAAACATCGAGCTTGCAGGCTCTGGCCTTACCGGTTCCATCGAATACCGCACCCATGTGCAGAACGTGGGCTGGATGGGTTGGGTCGCAGACGGGAAGGTATCCGGGACATCGGGGCGCTCGCTGCGCCTGGAGGCCATAGACATCCGCCTTACCGGAGAGTTAGAGCAAGCCTATGACATCTACTACCGCGTGCATGTGCAGAACCTGGGCTGGTTAGGCTGGGCCAAAAACGGCGGGTCCGCCGGTACCGCCGGCTACAGTTTGCGCCTGGAGGCCATCGAGATACGTCTGGTGGACAAGCTGACGGGAAAGCCCCCGGCGCTGGCAGGGGATGCCTTCAAGAAACCCGCCATGCAGCTGCAGGCGCGCGCCCATGTACAGAATGTGGGCTGGCAGAACTGGTCAGGGGCCGCCAACGGCAAGATACTCACCGCAGGCACCGTGGGGCGCTCGCTGCGCATGGAGGCGCTTTGCGTCCAGGTGGCAAACACCGACTACGCCGGCGCCGTGCAATACCGCGCCCATGTCTCGGGCATAGGCTGGCAGGGCTGGAAGTCAGGAGGCGCCGTTGCCGGCACCACCGGGCAGTCGCGCCAGATAGAGGCCGTAGAGATGCGTCTCACCGGTGAGCTGGAGGCGAACTTCGACATCTATTATCGTGCCCATATCCCCACCATTGGATGGCTCGGCTGGGCTAAGAACGGAGAGCCTGCCGGTTCTTCCAGCCTTTCCACCCGGATGGAGGCCCTGCAGGTTTCATTGGTGCCCAAGGGTGGCAAAGCGCCTGGCTCTGATTCAAACCGCTATCTGACGGTGAGCTACACCTCCGAAGCCAGCATTTCAGGCACTGGGTGGCTTAGCCCAGTGAGCGGAGGGGCGACCGTGGGTCTCACCGAGCAGAAGAAGCCCTTGGAGGCTTTCAGGGTCACTCTGAATGGCAGTTTCCCGGGCGACATCGAATATCGGGCGCATGTCAGCCATGATGGCTGGCAAGGCTGGAAGTCAGGCGGCACAGTTGCTGGCACCGTAGGCACGGGGAAGCACATCGAAGCTGTGAGGATGCGCCTCACCGATGAGATGGCGAGCTATTTTGACATCTATTATCGTACATACGTAGAGAACTATGGCTGGCTTGGTTGGGCCAAGAACGGCGCGAGTGCAGGCACCACCAAGGTGGGGTACAGCTTGCGGGCCATTCAGATCCTTGTGGTGGTAAAGGGCGCTCCAGCCCCGGGGGCAACAGGTGGGGCGTATTATGAGACCCCCTTCCTTGCTTCCTATGTTGCTATGAGCAACAGAGCCGCAAGCATGTCCAGCTCAACGAACTGGTTGATTGTCATCGACACGGGCAATTGCATCCTGGGTGTTTTCTCTGGTTCAAAGGGCAATTGGTCTAACAGGTATATGTGGCTGTGCTCTCCTGGTACCTCGGCCACCCCCACCATCAAGGGGACGTATCGGGTTGGCAGCAGGGGTTATGTCTTTGGTTCTGGCTATTCCTGTTACTACTGGACCCAGATCTCTGGCGACTACCTCATGCATTCGGTCCTGTATTATCCCGGCACCAACACCATCATGGAGGGGACCATGGGTGTGCCCGGTTCGCACGGTTGTGTGCGCCTGGACATCCAGAATGCCAAGTGGATATACGACAACATCCCCACCGGCACGGCGATCCTGATCTACTGAGATCCTTTACAGAGGGTTAGCCAGAAGGCTAGGCCAGAAGGCTAGGCCAGCTCCTCATACACTGCTATGAAGCTCGTGATGATGTAGGTCACCTCATCATCACTGAGCTTGGTGTGCAAAGGCAGGGTTACCTCGTTTATATACTGGGCAAACGCGTTGGGGAAGTCCTTGCTGTCAAAGCCCAGCTCCTTGTAAGCCGTTAGCAGGGGTAGCGGCTTGTAGTGCACGTTGCAGGAGATGCCGCGTTCTGCCATACCCTCGATGAAGCGGTTGCGGAAATCCTCGCTTTTCCCCAGCAGGCGCACCAGGCAGAGGTGGGCGCTGGAGGCGCTGTTCTCGTTGTTGTGCTGGAGAAGCTCGATCTTATCGTTGGAGAGTTCCTTGTTGTACCGCTCAAGTATCGCGCGCCTTTTTATGAGCATCTGGTCATAACGCTGTAGCTGGGCCAGGCCCAGCGCGGCGAAGAGGTCGGTCATGTTGCACTTGTAGAGCGGCGCTATGATGTCGTATTCCCAGGCGCCGGCCGTGCTCTTGGCTAGCGCGTCCTTGTTCTGCCCATGCAGGGAGTACAGCATGATCTGGTGGTAGAGTCCTGTGTTGTCTATGCCGCTGCGTGGGCGCCAGGTGAGCGCTCCGCCCTCTGCGGTGGTGAGGTTCTTCACCGCGTGGAAGCTGAAGGCCGTGAAGTCGGCAACGGCGCCGCAGGGAGTGTCCTGCCAGGTGGCTCCAAAGGAGTGGGCCGCGTCTGCCACGATGATGACGCGGTCGAAAGCCTGCTGAAGAGTGCCCGGAGTGGGTGTGAAGCGAGCCGCAACCTGTGGGTGTGTGAGTTGTGCAGTCAGCTCTGCGTAGTCGCACATGACGCCGGCGATGTCCACGGGAATCACCGCCTTGGTGCGTGGGGTCACCGCCTGGGCGAGCGCCTGATAGTCCATCTCATAGGAGCCCGGCTTTACGTCGATAAGCACAGGGGTTGCCCCCACGTGGCAGATCACGCTGGCGGAGGCTGTGTAGGTGTAGGCAGAGGTGATGACCTCGTCGCCAGGGCCTATGCCTAGCAGCCTGAGGGCGCATTCCAGGGCCGCCGTTGCCGAGCTGAGGCAGGCGACCTTGGTTGTCTGGCACCACTGCGCCAACTCCTGCTCGAACTGCTTGGTGCGCGGCCCGGTGGTGATCCAACCGCTTCTCAGTGCATCGACAACAGCCTGTATCTCTGCTTTGGTGATATCTGGTGGCGAGAACTCTATGCGCATAGCAGCCTTGCTTTCCTTTGTTGGAGCTGACTCTGCCTGCTACCAGCCGCTCCCTGCTTACATCCCGTATTGTACTGTATCGGTGTTTATGACAAAGGGGACGGTCCCTTTTGTCACATCCGTCCCCCCTTATGACAAAGGGTATGACAAAGGGGACGGTCCCTTTTGTCACATCCGTCCCCCTTGTCCCGGTTTCCAGGCTACCTAAATTGCCACTGTTTCAGTTACAATCATTCCATCGAGATCAGGCGTCTTGATGTGTGTTGCTTCCTACCCGGATTTGATTGGGGGCTTATCGTGAGACAGAAGAACAGTTCTACCAGGGGCTCTTTTTCTATGAAGCTTGTGTTGGTTGCGGTCAGCTTTGTCCTGGCCTTCTCGTTATTGCCAGCTGTTGGCGCTTTTGCCACAGAGCCGCTGGAAGACGACCCTGTTGCCGATGAGATAAATGCTACTTCAGACTGTTTGATTGGAGAATCTGCTTTTGCAGACTTCTCTGATGGGGAGGCTCTCCAAGAACAGGCTGAGAACGGTGAGCTTCTCGAACCTCTTGCAACCGGGAACATCAGGCTCACCGGTACGCAGCGCTATGACTACGCATATCAGGTATTGCAGATCATCAATCAGGAGCGCAGCAAGGTTGGTAGGCCTGCTTTGACTATGAACGCGTCGCTTATGAACGATGCCATGCAAAGGGCTTCTGAGACAGCGGTCTATTTTGACCATGAGCGACCCAATGGCCAATCTTGCTTTACCGTCCCCTCAATAGTGAGCCTTGGTGGCTATTCTGGAGAGAATATTGCAGCCGGACAAAGGACGCCTGCAAGCGTGATGACAGACTGGATGAATTCGTCGGGTCATAAGAATAATATCCTGAACAGTGGTTTTAATTCAGTTGGCATTGGCTGTTTTGAACATGGAGGGGTACTTTGTTGGGTCCAGTTGTTCAATAGCAACCCATCCACTACTCCAGCGCAGCCTGCGAATAGAACCGCTACCAGCACAATAGCCATCGACTCAAACACGTGCATGTTCTCGAACGCCTCCCTGCAAGCAGACGCATCGCTGAATGTTGGGGAGACAAAGAGCTGCAGGTTGGTGATCACGAATCCCGAAGCGACTTTCATCAACTTCTCGCCAGACTCCAACTATGGCATCACTTGGACCTCTTCTAACACGGGGTGCCTGCAGGCTTTGTCCAACGGACAGATGCGGGGGGTCGCACCGGGAACGGCGGTACTCACCGGCTCGATAACAGGGTTCATCTCACGTACAAAGAGCATAGCGGTCAGCGGGCTGCCGGTTGCCCCCACCATCACCACCTCCTCGCTTCCTGGCGGCACGGTGGGGACGGCCTACAGTCAGACGCTTGCAGCCACCGGCACTGCACCTATCACCTGGAGCCGCACAAGCGGAAGCCTTCCCGCAGGGCTTACGCTCTCAAGCGCCGGGGTCTTATCAGGGACTCCCACTACAGCAGGAAGCGCGACCTTTACCGTGCGGGCGGCAAACAGCACAGGAAACGCGTCTAGATCCTATACCGTCACCATAGCTCCTGCCCCCATCCCCAAGGGCTCACTGTCCGTCTCCTACACCACCCATGTGCAGAATGTGGGCTGGCAGCCTTTAGTGTATGACGGGGCTGTGGCAGGCACCTCAGGGAAGAGCCTGCGCCTTGAGGGGCTTAAGGTAAACCTCACCAACAACACCGCCTGGGCCGGAGGCATCAGGTATCGCACCCATGTGCAGAACAAAGGCTGGATGGGCTGGGCCTCTGTGAAGACTGCGGGCAACTCAGACAAGGAGGACAAGGGGACGATGTCTGGCACAGAGGGCCAGAGCCTAAGGCTTGAGGCCATGTGCATGGAGCTCACCGGCACCCTCGCTACACACTACGACATCTACTATAGGGTGCATGCACAAAACGTGGGCTGGATGGGATGGGCCAAGAATGGCGAGGAGGCAGGCACAGCCGGGCACTCGCTTCGCCTTGAGGCCATGCAGGTAATCATCGTGGCCAAGGGCTCGCCTGGGCCTGCCGATGCCTTCAAGGGCGTCACCACAGCTGCGGGCACACCGCGCATGATAGATCCCGCAGCGGTGTCAGACGGCCTTTCCTTTACCGCCACCGTCCATATACAAAATGTAGGCGACAAGCGCTATGCCACGGCCCAAGGCGCCACCTCACTTGGCACCTCGGGCAAGAGCTTAAGACTCGAGTCGCTTTCCTTGTCCCTTAAGAGCCCGCCTTATACAGGGGGCATCCGTTACCGCACCCATGTGCAGAACAAGGGCTGGCTCGGCTGGGTGGCAAACGGTGCGCCTTCCGGCACCTCTGGGGAGTCGCTTCGCCTTGAGGCGGTGCGCATAGAGCTCACCGGCACCATGGCTTTGCACTATGATGTCTACTACCGCACGCATATACAGAACATAGGCTGGACGGGCTGGGCCAAAAACGGCCAGGAGTGCGGGTCTGCCGGGTATTCCTACCGTATGGAGTCCATGCAGATAGTGATAGTGCCCAAGGGAGGGACAGCGCCCGGGCTTAACAGCGGGTACTTCTATAAGAGGTAGAGGCATCACCAGAGTTTTGAGAAGCATTCCTTGAGCTTTTCGGTTGCGGGGGCTGGCTTGCTGGGGTTGTCCTTTATGGCGATAAAGCCGAACTCGTTGGAGATGAGGAAGGCTGCGGCAGCGCTGTCAAAGGCTTCGAGCGACTGCGGTTTGACTTCCAGGGGAAGCTTGAGGGTTGTGCAGAGGTCGCTGGCCAAGGTTGCGGTTGCGGTGTAGAGCCTTTCACCGCTTGCCTGGAGTGTGCCATCAACGCGCTCAAGCCAGACGGTGCCTTCCAGGGTTTCTCCTCCGCTCTGCGCGCCCACTATGAGGCCGTCTTCCACCAGCAGGTCCTCCCTGCTCAGAGCTGGCGCTTCCCGTACTGCGTCAAGCAATACGGTGACCTCCTGTGCGGGGTCGATGTTCAAGACCAACACGCCTTCTGTATCGCTGCCCAGCATGTTGAGCGCCGCCCATTCAAGGCGCTCGTGAATCCAACCCATCAGAGGCTCAGGCAGGTTGAGGGGTTCCAGCGAACGCAGGTGGCGCTGCCTGAGTGGCAGCTGTCCCTCGTGGATGCGCCATCGCAAGGTGAGCGGGGCGATGCTTGTTGTGTCGACAAGGCCTCCCATATCAGTGCCTGAAGTGCCGACGCCCGGTAAATACCAGTGCGATGTCTGCGGCGTCCGCTGTGGCGATGACCTCATTGTCACGTATCGAGCCCCCCGGTTGTATGACTGCTGTGACACCGGCAGCGATGAGCACCTCCAGGGAGTCCGCAAAGGGCATGAAGGCGTCAGATGCCGCAACGGCGCCTGTGGCGCTGTCGCCTGCCTGCTCAGCGGCGATGCGCGCGGAGTGCACCCGGTTTGGCTGCCCTGCACCCAGACCTATGGTCACGTTGTCCTTGGCGATGACTATGGCGTTTGATTTCACCGACTTGCAGGCCTTCCAGGCAAACAACAGGGCTTCCAGCTCATCTGGGGTGGGGCTGCGCTTTGTGGGCACAGTGAAAGCGCTGGGGTCCTCGGTGACGCTGTCTGCCGACAGCGCGAGCAGGCCGCCCTCTATGCTGCGGAAGTCCAGGTGGCCTCCCGGCGGGTTGGCGCCTCCGGTCTGGAGTATCCGGGCGCTCTTCTTCTGCGCAAGCAGCTCCAAGGCTGCTGGCTCAAAGCCGGGAGCGACAATGCCCTCAAAGAACTGTCCGTTGGCATAGATCGCCTCTATCACGGCCCCGGTGACCGGCCTGTTGAAGGCCATCACCCCGCCGTAGGCGCTGACCGTATCCACTGCGTGTGCGCTCTGATAGGCAGTGACAAGGTCTGCGTTGCTCGCCAGGCCACAGGGGTTCAGGTGTTTGACTATGGCGCAGGTCGGCGCCTCGAACTCGCGCACCGCGTTCCATGCGGCATCAAGGTCGAGGTAGTTGTTGTAGGAAAGCTCCTTGCCTTGCAGTTGCTGAGCGTTTGCCAACTGGTATTCCGGCACGGGTTTCTCGTCGCCTGAGGCCTCGCTGGCAAGACGATAGAAGGCTGCCTGCTGGTGCGGGTTCTCGCCGTAACGCAACTCGCTGACCTTGTTGAGGTAGAGGCGTTTATGCCGTTGAAAGGGCGCCTCACCTTCCCAGCTGGATACCTCGCGGTTCAGCCAGCTGTAGATCGCGTGGTCATAGGCGCTGGTCAGCCAGAAGGCCTCGAGCGCCAGGCGTTTACGCGTGGCAAGCGTGGTTGCTCCACCGTTTGTGCGCATTTCCTCGAGTATCTCCTCATAGCTCGCGGGGCTGGTCAGCACGGTCACAAACGCGTGGTTCTTGGCCGCACTGCGCAACATGGAGGGGCCGCCGATGTCGATGTTCTCAATAGCCTCCTCATAACTGACGCCTTGGCGGGCAACGGTGGCCTCAAAGGCGTAGAGGTTGACCACCACCATGTCTATCATGCCGATGCCGTGCTCAGCGGCGGCATCCAGGTGCGCCGCGTTGTCGCGCCGAGCGAGCAGGCCGCCGTGCACGCGTGGGTGGAGCGTCTTGATGCGGCCGTCCATCATCTCGGGGAAACCGGTGAGGTTGTCGATGGGCCGCACAGAGATGCCGGCTTCTTCCAGGGCACGGGCCGTGCCGCCGGTGGAGACGATCTCTGCGCCGAACTCCTGTATCAGGGTGCGGGCGAACGGGACCACCCCGGTTTTATCGGTAACAGAGATCAGAACGCGTTTGATGGGCGGGTCAACCATTGCGTGGGTCCTTTCCTTGTGCCACTGGGCCATTTGTGCAGCTATACATACTACAACAGCAATGTCGCGCGGGCAAAGAGTGCGCCTATGCGGCGTTGTCTGCGTACTACAGCAGGATGCCGATAAGGATGAGTGCGACTGCACCGAAACCGCCTATGGCGAGGTCGGCTGCCCTCAGCTGGGTGGTTCTGAGGTGGGTGCGGCCTTTGCCTCTGTAGCAGCGCGTCTCCATGGCGCTGGCGAGCTCGTCCGCGCGGCGGAACAGGCTGACGAACAGGGGGATTATCACGGGCAGCCAAGCCCGGGCGCGCTTGATGAGGCCGCCTTTGTTGAAGACTGCGCCGCGCGCACTTTGGGCGACCATGATCTTCTCGGCCTCCTCCGCAGTGATGGGGATGAAGCGCAGCGCGATGGAGAACATCATGGCGATGTCCTCTGTGGGGACGCGGAGTTTGGCGAGTGGGCGCATGAGCGAGACCATGCCGTCGGTGAGCGAGACGATGGGGGTGGTGTAGGTGAGCAGCGAGGTGACACAGACCAGCAGGACTATCCTGAGCGCGAAGTACAGGCCGCGCAGAGCGCCTGGGGGTTTGAAGCCAAAGCCGCCGCCAGCGGTAAACGAGATGCTCTCGGGCAGGGCGAAAGGGCCTGCAAAGGGGTTGGCGTTTTGGATCAGCGGGGCCTCGCCCAGCGGCAGGGCGCTTAAGGTGAGCGCGTTGGCAAGGAAGGTGAAGGTCAGCAGGATGAGGATGGGTTTGAGGCCTCTGGCGGCGCGCCTTAAGGGTATCTTGGCCGTGAGGTACAGGGCCAGGAGCAGGGCGGTGCAGATGAGCAGGCCCAGCCAGCCTTGGGCGAGGAACAGCGCGAGCACAAAGGTGACCACCACAAGCAGCTTCATGCGTGCGTCGAGGCGATGCACAATGCTGGTGCCGGGGACGTACTGGCCAAAGGGGACTACAAGCGCCATAGTCTGCCATCCCTGAGTGTGAGGTGATCTTGGGCGCGCTGTTGGAACTCCTCAATGTCATGGGAGACCACCACAAGGCCGGCGCCGGACTCTTGCAGCTGTGCGATGAGTCTGTGGATAAAGGCGCGGCCCTGTGCGTCGAGCCCGGCTGTTGGCTCGTCGAGCAGCATGAAGCTGGGGTGCATGGCGAGGACGCTCGCGATGGCGACCCGGCGCATCTCGCCGCCCGACAGCGTGAAGGGCGAGCGCTGTGTGAAGGCCTGGGGGTCGAGGCCGACGGCTGCAAGGGCCTCTGTTACCAGCTGGGCCCTTTCTTCCTTGGTGGCGCCGCTAAGCAAGCCAAGGTTGTTGGGGCCAAAGAGGATCTCCTCCTCAACGCTTCTGGCGAAGAGCTGGGACTCCGGGTGCTGGAAGACTATGCCCACATCGCCAGGCTTGATCTCCTTGCCGGTGGAGAAGCTCACCTGGCCTTTTGTGGGCGCCAGCAGGCCGGCCAATATGCGGAGCAGCGTTGACTTGCCGCTGCCGGTGCTACCCGAGATGAGCGTGTAGCTGCCGAGGTCTATGGTGAGGTCGACGCCTTTGAGCACCGCGCGCTCTTCTGGCGTATTGAAGTTGTAGGAGTAGTGGACGGCTTGAAGTTTCAGCGATGAGGAGGGGATGACAAAGGGGACGGTCCCTTTTGTCATGTTTTCACAAGCATGACAAAAGGGACCGTCCCCTTTGTCATCCCCTTTGTCATCCGCTTTCAAGCCAAAATCGACCAGCAGGTTGTCTTCGCTGAGCAGCGCTGCAGGGTTGCCATCATAGACAAGCTGCCCGTCCTTGAGCGCCAGCACTCGATCCGCCTCATGCGCATAGTGCAGCTCGTGGGTGATGTGCAGGATGCCGTGCCCCTGCGCATGGAGCTTGGCGATGGCCTCGCGCACCTCTGCGCGCCCCTCGGCGTCAAGCATCGAGGTTGGCTCGTCCAGCACGAGAAAGACGGGGTCCATGGCCAAAAGGCCCGCGATGACCAGGCGCTGCTTCTCTCCCCCACTCAGGCTATTGGGATCGCGCTCCTCAAAGCCGACGAGCCCCAGCGCTTCCAGGGCCTTGGTGACGTTTGCGCGTATCTTCTCGCGTTCGAACCCCAAGTTCTCAGGCCCAAAGGCCACTTCATCAAGAACCGTGGTGCTGACGATCTGGTTGTCCGGGTTCTGGGCCACAAAGCCAACCTGGGATCTCAGCTCCCTTATCGTCATCCTATTGTCTGTCTGCAGGTCGCCTATCCTGACCCTGCCCGCCTCTGGCAGCAGCAGGCCGTTTGTCAGCTGGGCAAGCGTTGACTTGCCCGAACCGTTGCTGCCCAGCAGCACCACGTACTCGCCTGGTCGCAGGGAGAAGCTGATGTCGGTGAGCGCCTGGCTGGGTGCGTCGGGGTAACGGTATGAGACGTGTTCAAAGGAAAGCATTGGCCTAATACGGCTTTTCCAGGTCTGATTGGGCAAAGGCGTCATCGGCCAGGGACATGAAGTTCTTCTTGTTGTAGCGGTCAAGAGCGACAAGCGCGATCATCGCGGCGTTGTCTGTACAGGCGCTGTTGGGGGGCAGGACCACGTTGAACCCCTTGCTGTCCATGGCCTGGCAATAGGCATCGCGCAGCGCCCGGTTGGCCGCCACGCCGCCGCCGATGCAGAAGGTGGTGCAGCCTGTCTCCTCCAGCGCCATCAGTGCCTTGGCGACCTGCACGTCGATGACAGCCTGTTGGAAGGAGGCCGCGATGTTGGGCAGGTTGAGCGGCCGGCCGACCGCCTGCTCCGCCTTGATGTAGGTGATGACTGCGGTCTTCAGGCCCGAGAGGGAGAAGCGGTAGTCGTGGCTGTGGAGCAGCGCGCGCGGGAAGTCGATTGCCCGCGGGTCGCCCTGCGTTGCCAGCTTTGAGATGACGGGCCCGCCGGGGTAGCCCAGGCCCAGCGCCTTGGCGGTCTTGTCGAAGGCCTCGCCTACTGCGTCGTCAAGGGTCTGCCCCAGGATGCGGTAGTCGCCCCAGGCGCGCGCGTGCACCAGCATGGTGTGCCCGCCGCTGAGCAGGGCGATGACGAAGGGCGGCTCAATGGGCGCATGACAAGGGGTCGGTTCAGGACAGAATGGGGACGGTTCAGCATGACAAGGGGGACGGTCCCTTTTGTCATGCTGAACCGTCCCCATTCTGTCCTTATTGTCGGCGAACCGATTTGCGTAGATGTGCCCTTCCAGGTGGTTGACCCTGATGAGCGGCAGGTCGGTGGCCCAGCTCAGCCCCTTGGCAAAGGCGACACCCACCACCAAAGCGCCTATAAGCCCCGGCGCGTAGGTGACTGCCAGAGCGTCCAACTGCTGCCAGTTGCTCAGGCCAGCTTCTTCCAGCGCGGCGTCTACCACGCCGACTATCGCCTCGGTGTGCTTACGCGACGCGATCTCAGGGACAACGCCACCAAAGCGCGCGTGGAAGTCCACCTGGCTGGCAACCGTATCTGCGAGCAGAGTGCCGTTGCCGTCGATGACCGCAGCCGCTGTCTCGTCGCATGAGGTCTCTATGGCAAGAATGAGAGGTGCATGACAAGGGGTCGGTGGGACAAAAGGGACGGTACGATTCGTCCCACTTTTCACAGAAAAGTGGGACGAATCGTACCGTCCCTTTTGTCCCACCGACCCCTTGTCATGCACCCCGCCCTCATCAGTCGTTCTGTCGCCCAGCTGCTTCTCCATGATCACGGCAGCCTCGCGCTGGGCGCCCTCCAGAGGCGCGTAGTAGTCCGGGCGTGTGCCCAACTTTGCAAAGCCCAGCGCCACATAAAGCGCCTGCGCCGCCGCGTTGCTCTCGCGCACCTCAAGCGTGGCGCTCTGTGCGCCCAGATCTATGCCGTCCTGCACCACGCGGGCAAGCAGCGCCTGCGCAATGCCGCGCCGCCGATGCGTGGGCGCCACACTCACATCAAGTATCTCCAGCGCTCCGCTGACGATAAGTCCGCCGGCAAAACCGACCAGAACTTCTCCCGCATACGCAACCCACCAGGTCCTGTCTTTGCGCGCCAGCTCATCGGCGAACATCTCCTGCGACCAGCGCTCGCCGGATACAGCTGACCCGCCAGAGAAGCTCAAGGCCTCCAGAACGCTGACCTGCTCCAGGTCGACGCTTGCCATGGGACGATACGTGACCGCTTCCAACTGCGCTGGGTCAGCAACGCCGCTGCGTGGCACCTCGACCAGAGCGCCCTGGGCTATCTGGCCACCGCTGGCAAGGCGTTTGCGCTCATTCTCCTCGGCATCTGAGAGCCGCGTGTAGACGGGCAATACAACTCCCGCCTCCCCGCTACCCTGCGTGCCGCTGGCGCATGCTGCCTCAAACGCGAGCAGCAGGCCTCGGCCGCTGGGTGTCCATAGTTCCTTCTGGGCAAGCTCAAAGGGAAAGCTTGCCGCGAACTTCCCGAGCCCGTCACCCAGCAGCAATAACTGTTCACCAGCATCCACCCACTGCTGCGCGATCACCTCCGCCTTGGTGACGGCGTGCGAATCAAGACGCACGACTCCCTGGTCGCCCAGGTCAAAGCGCGCCGGATACACCTCGCCACGCATCGCGTCCGCTATCACACCAATGCGACCCCTGAGCCCGCTGACCCAGGTTTCCCAGGCAACCGCATCAAGCGTGGAGACACCATAAAGCGGCACGCCCAGGCCACGGGCCATGCCCTTGGCCGTTGCCACCCCTATCCGCACGCCGGTAAAAGAGCCGGGCCCCAGACCGCAGACCACGCAGGCCACATCGGCCTTGGAGAGCCCGTTATCCCGGAATAATGAATCGACAGAGGGCATGAGCAGCACGTTCGCCTGCCGCATGGCCGCATGGTTGTCCTCAGCCAACAGCTCGATGTGACAAAGGGGGTGACAAAGGGGACGGTCCCCTTTGTCATCCCCTTTGTCGACAAGCCGCCCAACGGCCAGAGCGATGTGCTCGCTGGCGGTATCAAAGGCCACTACAAGGTCAGCAGCCATCGGTCGCCTCTTCCATTGTCATCAGCAATTCCTGGCTGCGTTTGCCAGCCGCCTCAAAGCGCAGCGCCCGCGTGCTCTCATCCTCAAACGTGAAAGCGATCAGCAGGTAGTCCAGCGGCAGGGCCTGGGGAAACTTATCGCCCCATTCCACCACGCTGACCACGCTGTCCTCCAGCAGGCCAAAGTAGTCTATGTCGTCAAGCTCTTCTGAATGCTCCAGACGATACAGGTCGAAATGCCTCAGCAGCACCCGCTCGCCCCGCGCGTCCAGATACTCATAGATGAGGTTGAAAGTGGGGCTTGTGATGGGCCTTTCCACGCCCAACACCCGGGCGATGCCCTTGGTGAGCTGCGTCTTTCCCGCTCCCAACTCACCGGTCAGCAGCACCACATCTCCCGGGCGGAGCAAGGCTCCCAGCCTCTGCCCCAGCTCTTCGGTTTGCTCCGGTGATGACGAGAAGAACGGCTCGCTCATAGCTGGCCGCTCCCCCGCTCCACGCGGCGTTGTGCGATAAGCCGCCCCAGCAGCCTGAAGTCATCCTCCATGATGGCCTTCTTGTTACTGTCATAGATGGCGGCGGCAGGGTGGAAGATGGGCAGCACCGAGAAGCGGCCGGTGATGTGCACCTGCCCACGCAGGCCGGTGATGCCGCGGTCGGTCTTCAAGATGAAGCGGGTGGCAAAGTTGCCCAGCGTAACCAGTATCTCAGGGTTGATGGCCTTGACCTGCTCGCGCAGGAAAGGCGTGCAGGCCTCGATCTCATCAACCAGTGGGTCGCGGTTCTCCGGTGGCCGGCACTTCAACACGTTGGCAATGTAGATGTCCTCGCGCTTTAGCCCCGCCAGGGCCAACAGGCTGTTGAGGTACTGCCCGGCGGCGCCAATGAAGGGCTCTGCTCCCAGGTCCTCCTGTTTGCCTGGCGCCTCACCTATGAACATCACTTCAGCTGTGGGGTTGCCCACGCCAAAGACCAGGTTGGTCCGCGTCTCGCTCAAGGCGCAGCGGCAACAGCCTTCCAGCTCAGTCGCAATATCTACCAGGGATTTCGCCATGCATCACTCAGCGCATATCACTCAACCCGGGTCACTCGACAAAGACCCGGTCAAGACGCAGGCCAAAACGGCAGGCCAACTCATAGTTTATCGTTCCCACTATCCTGGCCATCTCGTCGAGCGTGATCTGCTCGTTCCCGCTCCTGCCCACCAGCACAACCTCATCCCCCATCTCAATAGCCGGCCGCGGATTGAGCGCCGATGCGCGCTGGTTCACCTCGAACATGAGCATATCCATGCAGATGTTGCCCACCTGCGGGTAGCGCTTGCCGCCAACCAGCACGTCCATCCGGTTCGACAGGACGCGCGAGATGCCGTCGCCGTAGCCTATGGGCAAAGTCGCGATCAACACGCTGCCTGGCGACCGGTAGGTATGCGAGTAGCTCACGCCCTCGCCCACCGGCACCGACTTCAGATAGCTGATGCGCGCGCGGACGCTCATTGCGGGACGCAGCTCCATGATGGGCCGCGTCACCTCGCTGGGATGCAACCCGTACATGCCAATGCCCACACGCACCATGTGGTAGTGCGCCTGTTTGTAGCGTATCATCGCGGCCGTGTTCGCTGCGTGGATGATGCCAGGGTCAACGCCCATGTAGCGGATGGTCGAAAGCGCCTCCTCAAAGCGCCCCATCTGCTGCTTGAATATAAAGGTGTCCACGTCGTCGGCGGTCGCGAAGTGCGTGAAGACGCCCTGCAGCTCCAGCCCTCTATGGAAATTGATGGTCCTCAGAAAGTCGCCGGCATCGCTGTAATGGACTCCCACGCGGTTCATGCCCGTGTCCACCTTGAGGTGATACGGAGAAACCCGCCCCATTGCGTCAGCCGTCTCACCCAACGCCAAGGCAAAATCCATGTTGTAGACCGCGGGGATCAGCTGGTACTGCAAAATCAGCGGAATCGCCTCCTGGGGCGGCTCGGCAAGGATCACCACCGGTGCGGCAATGCCCACACGCCTCAGTTCGATGCCCTCATCCACACTGGAAACGCCCAGCATGCTCGCCCCCGTAGCCAGCGCGGTGCGCGCGCACTCGGCGGCCCCGTGGCCGTAGCCGTCCGCCTTGACCACCGCCATGATCTTCACGTCGGGCCCCAGATGCTTCCTGAAACGCTTCAGGTTGTACCTGATTGCCTCGCGGTCGATCTCCACCCAGGCCCACCGCCGCTCCGGTGCGGCAAACTCCCGGTTCTTCTGGACAACGCCATCTTCCAGATTCCGCTGCATGGTCATGCGTCTCCTTCGTTCAAGCTCACCCTCCCAGTTTACCACTGCCCACACGCTTCAAGCGCTTGTAAAACAGTGGACAGTGCATCCAGCAGGTCTTCGGCGCAGACGCTGCGTCTGCCCAGCTTCTGCTCTGCAATCCGCCCCGCTCTGCCGTGCAGTTCTACGCCGAGAAGGGCGGCGTCAAACGGAGGCGCACCCTGCCCTAACAGCGAGCCGATGATACCGGAGAGCACGTCACCCGTCCCCGCCTTGGCGAGCGCCGCGGTGCCTACCTGGGAGTTGACGCTCTGCTCAGGTGAGACTATCCGCGTTACGGGTCCTTTGGCAACCACAATGCAATTGAGGGCATGCGCCAGCTCCTCAACGCTGTTGGTCTCTGTTGCGTCATAGAGGCGCTTCAGTTCCCCCGCATGCGGGGTGAGAATGACAGGTGTGACAAAACACTCCGTCCCCTTTGTCACATAAAGTGCAGCCACAGCATTCAGTGCGTCGGCATCCACAACAATCGGAACAGCTGCACCCTGAAGCACAGCCGCAACAAACGCGCTGGTTGACGGCGTAACGGTCAGCCCTGGCCCCAAGACTATCGCGTCCACATGGTTGACCTGGGCCCTGATGTCCTCCCAGGCGTCGCTCGTGAAGGCCCCTTCCTGCGCCGGCGCTGCCAAAACGGGGATAGAAAGCAGATGCCCCTGGGCTACCTGCGAAACGGATTTGGGGGTTGCCAGCGTCACATAGCCCGCGCCGGTGCGCGCTGCTGCCTGTGCGGCCAGAACGGCGGCGCCAGGATAGCGGGCAGAACCCGCCAGCACCAAAACGCTGCCCCGCGTGTATTTGTTGGCGTCGTCAGGGATCGGCGGGAGCAGGGCTGCCAGCTCCGCGTCAGTCATCGGTGTGTTCCGCGTCATCTGATGTGACAAAGGATATGACAGAGGGGACGGTCCCTTTTATCAAGTCAGTTGACTTGACAAAAGGGACCGTCCCCTCTGTCATATCCTTTGTCACACCCTCATCCTCGTCCAGCGCCTTGATACGCTCGTCCATGTCGTCGAGCAGAGCGCGTACCTCCTTGAACTGCCGGGCTAGCTCGGCGCGCGGGTCGATCTTCTCGTCCTTCTTTGGCCGATCCGCCTCCTTGATGGCAACGGCGGAGGCAACGCCCACCGTGTGGGTGTAGGAAAGCGATAGCTGCAGCTCCACCACATCCAGCTCCTTGGCTAACTCCTTGGCGCGGCCATGCAGAATAGGCACCGGTCGTCCAAAGCGGTCATGGTCGACCTCAACGTCGGTGAAACCCATGCCGGCAAAACCCGTCCCGAGGGCCTTGAAGACGGCCTCCTTGGCCGCGAAGAACAGTGCGTAGTGCACGGCAGGGCGCGCCTTCTCCTGCGCATAGGCCCGCTCCCCCTCTGAGAAGATCCGCTCCCGTATCCGGGGGGTGCGCCTCAGGGCCCGCTCCATACGCTCGATCTCGATGATGTCCACACCAAGCCCGGCTACCGGCGCAATGGTTGCAGCTTCGGCGGTTGCGCCAGCCTCGGCAGTTGTCGCTGCCTCAGTAGCTGCACCGGACGCCACGGCCCCAGCAGGCGCATTATCGGTGTTCCTGGTGTTCTCTACGTCATTCACATCCATCATGCTACCATTGTACCGTCATTGCGCTGTCCCGTGTAAATCTCATACAGCAGGAGGAACCATGGACATCCGGGAGACAACCCTCACCTACCCCTCGCACGACGGCATCTCGCAGATCCGCGCCCTGCTCTGGGACGCGGACCGGGACGCGGACCACACCACCGAGAACCAGCGCCCCAAAGCCATCCTCCAGATCATCCACGGCGCGGCGGAACACTGCGAGCGCTATCGGGACTACGCCCGCTTCCTGGTGGGCGAAGGCTTTGTGGTCTGCGCAGAAGACCACGTCGGCCACGGGCAGACTGCCGCCAGCAAGGATCAGCTTGGCCACATGCCGCTGAAAGGTGGCATGGATGCCCTGGTTGCTGACGTCCACAAGCTGCAAGAACTGGTCTCCGCTCAATACCCTGACACGCCCTACTGCATGCTGGGGCACTCGATGGGCAGCTTCATCCTCCGCGTCTACCTCGCACAACACGGCCAAGAGCTGACGGCAGCCGTCCTCAGTGGAACCAACCAACAGCCCAAGGCCATCTCCGTGCTCGGGCATGCCCTGGCCCACCTCATCGCCCTGTTCCGCGGCGCCACCTACAAGAGCAGCCTGTTGCACAACATGGGGATGGGCGCCTTTGCCAAAGCCGTGCCCAATGCCAACACGCCGTTTGACTGGCTCACCAATGACCCCGCTGTGGTCGACGTCTATATACATGACGAGAAATGCGGGATGCCTTTCACTGCGGGCGCCTATGCGTCCCTGACGGAGCTCACCTCGCAGATGGTGACCCCCACCTGCGCACAAGCCGTACCAAAAGACCTCCCGCTGCTCTTCGTCGCCGGGGCAGAGGACCCCGTGGGCGTGCGGGGCGAGGGTGTCAAGGCGGCAGTCGAGCAGTACCGCAAAGCCGGCATCAGGCAGGTTGACCTGCAGCTCTATGAGGGGCTTCGCCACGAGGTGCACAACGAACCCAGCCGCGACAAGGTCTATCGCAACCTGGTCGACTGGCTGAAACTGCAGTTGTAATGCATCTGTCCTCAGGCTAGCATCTGTCACCCATACAATGTCGCACACACCGCCAAGGCGGTGTGTGCTTCTCGGCGGCTTGCGCCGCCTCGGTATTGAAGATGTCACTGTATCGCCTTCGGCTCACAGTGACTAAGAGAACTACGGAAGCGTTTCT
>Ga0082212_10003785_pt1 | contig 21286 bp, 22 predicted proteins | sample TergutNt197P3_FD_71548 | JGI IMG/M metagenome (GOLD analysis project Ga0082212, IMG submission 71548) | Neocapritermes taracua P3 segment gut microbial communities from Petit-Saut dam, French Guiana - Nt197 P3 | ecosystem: Host-associated > Arthropoda: Insects > Digestive system > Gut ... | reverse complement strand
TGAGAAAGCTGGCGTTCAATCCACTGGGTATCAAGATGCAGTCTTTCGGCAATGACAGTCCTTGCCATCGCCCTGAATCCATGACCTGTGATCTCCGTGCGTGTGTCGTAGCCCAGACTGCGGAGTGCCTTGTTGACTGTGCCATCGCTGATGGGCCTTCCAGAGGTCAGGCCAGGGAACACGTACTCGCCTTTGCCTGTGACTGTGTATAGTTCCCGGAAAATCGCTACTGCCTGTCTGGACAGGGGGACTATGAGTTTCCGTTTTGTCCCCATGCTTGCCCTCTGTTTCAGATAGCAGAAAACCCATTCGGCATTGTCCAGGTCGATGTCTGCCCATTTTGCGTGTCGTAGTTCACCTGGTCGTACGAATACAAGTGGGGCAAGCATCAGGGCACCTTTGACTACTTTGGTTCCTGGGTATTCGTCAATGGCTTGCAACAGCAGTGAGATTTCTTTTGGGTCTGTAATGCTTGGCATTGGCTGTGGTCTTGATGGTTTCAATGCGCCTCTGAGGTCGGGGCAGGGGTCTCTATCTGCACGGCCTGTCACTATGGCGTAGCGCATTACCTGTGAGATGACCACTTTGATCCTATGCGCCATTTCGAGTGTGCCTCGGCTTTCCAAGTCCTTGCACACATCCAGTACGTCTGGGGCTTTGATCTCGCCTACCTGCCTTTTGCCAAGCATCGGGAAGACGTGCTTTTCTAGGCGGCCCATCGTGTAGTCTGCGTGTCTTTCTGTTTTGTCTTCCCGCCAGACTTCAAACCATTCCCGTGCTACCACTTCAAAGGAATTGGCAGGAAGCCCTCCTTTGGTAAGCTTCATTGCCTTCTTTGTCGCAGAGGGGTCTATCCCCATTGCAAGCTGTTCCCTGGCTTCCTGATGCCTTCTTCTGGCTTCTGCAAGGGATACGTCTGGGTACTTGCCTAGCGCAAGTGCCTTGCTCTGCCCGTCAAAGCGGTACCTGTACCGCCAGAGCTTACCGCCTGTCGGCTCTATCTGGATGTACAGGCCGCCACCGTCAAAAATCTTGAACCTGGTGTCACGCGGCTTTGTCCTCTTTATGCCGATGTCTGTAAGTGCCATGAAAACCCCCTAGCTGGAACTTGTTGGCCAGGAGGTACTGGATTTTCGGAGACCGTAAGGACTCCGATAGTACCTCCCTCAAGTGGTGGTTTCCAGTTTACAGCATCGGACAGTAAAAGACCAATATTCCATCCAGAACCGCGTGGTTATTAAGTCTGCTGGTCTGTATTGGTCTGTATCGGTCGGTATTGTGCTTTCCATTGGCGGAGAGAGAGGGATTCGAACCCTCGGTACCTGGATAGGTACACTCGCTTAGCAGGCGAGCCCGTTCGGCCACTCCGGCATCTCTCCGAATATATTAGGTTACACGGAATGAGGCGGTGTTGGCAAGGTGAGTTTTTTTCTTAGGTAAATATTTTAGAAAATGCCTATTCCTGCCTTGGCTGTTTTACAATTCCAATGGGAAATAATCAAATTAGATATTGTTGCCCATCGCTCATGCTCATATTGTCTGTTTTGACAATTCACATCCGCAGGGCTTTATGCTAAGGTTTGGGTGCAACCTGGTATTACTGCCTGGGTAAGCGAAACAGAAAACTGGCATTTTGATGAGATTCCTGTAACCTAGTAATACCAGTTTCTAGTTACAGGTTACTAGTTACTAGACGAAAAACCTTACATGATGAGATTTTTCCTTGGTCTTTCATTAAATTAGCAATTGGAAACGGTATAACATGGTTGCTCCGATACATCCTCAAAACGTCATTGCTTTGGTCTGGGATTTTGACAGGACGCTTATTCCGGGCTACATGCAGGATCCCATCTTTAAGGAATTTTCCATTGATTCAGCGCAGTTCTGGAAAGAAGTCAATTCGCTTCCGCAGTACTACAAACGCTTTGGAGTCAACGTAAGCCCGGATAATGCCTATTTAAATCACATGATTAATTATGTTACTCATGGCCTGATGCCTCGTCTCACAAATGCAAAGCTACGTGAGCTTGGGTCGAGGATCGTGTTTTATCCGGGGCTACCAGAGCTGTTCCCGCAACTGCAAAAATCTTTAAGTCAGGTGGTAGACGCTGACAGGTTTGAACTGCGCTTGGAGCATTACATCGTTTCCGCTGGTCTCAAGGCCATGATCGAGGGTAGTGCTATCAGGCAGTACGTAGAAAATATATGGGCCAGCGAGTTCATCGAAGGGCCTGCGCACCCAGGGTTTGATCCCGATTCTACCCTAGACCTCGATGAGGGCAGAAAGTCCGATCCGCTTTTTCCGGTTGATGGCATTTCGCAGATTGCAATTGCCTATGATAATACAAGTAAAACTCGTGCACTTTTTGAAATCAACAAAGGTTCTAATAAAAATAAAGCTATAGACGTAAACGCCACCATGCACACAGAAGATAGGCGCGTCCCTTTTGAAAATATGATTTATATTGCAGATGGCCCAAGCGATGTCCCAGCTTTTTCAGTTATGAGGGCAAATAACGGCACTGCCTTTGCGGTATATGACGACAATGATCCTTTGAGTTTGGAGCAAGCCGATTACTTGCGAAAGGATGGGCGGGTTGATCATTTTGGCCCAGCGGATTATCGGCCGGAAAGTTCTACGGCTAGGTGGCTGGGTTTGAGGGTGAGGCAGATAGCAGAGGCCATTATTGAGCAACGTCGCGAAACTCTTAAGAAAAATGTGGGAGCCACCCCTAGGCACCTGCAGTGAAAGCCTCACTACATACTGCAAACTGATTTATGAAAAGGCTAACAGGATTTGTCAGTTATAAATTCAAGGAGAAGGCCTCTGTCTTTTTGACAGAGCTACATCTGGCCGAGAACAGTGCCTCACGGGCCTCGATACTTTCTGCTGTGCGCAAGCGAGACCACGATGCTACACACCACTGCACTGCTTGGAGGGAGGGTGTGCCGGTACATTCATTTGGCTCAGACGATGATGGCGAACCGTCTGGAACTGCGGGCGCACCAATGTTGAAAGTTCTCGAAGGATGTGAAATTACTGATGTTTTAGCTATATGTGTCCGATGGTATGGAGGCACGAAACTAGGTACGGGTGGTTTGGTTAGGGCATATACCCAAGGAGTCCAAGGGGCGGTATCTGAGGGCCAAAGGCTTGGGTATTTTAAAGGAGTGAGGGCAATGGCTGAAGGTATCATTGAAGTACCTGCAGAATTGTCGCATCTACCATTTGTCGTATTAGACTGCTTCAATGATGTCCAGATTTACGATCAAGAATTTAGTCAAAATGTCTCAAAACTTCGTTTTAAGATACCACTGGAAGAACACAGGGAATTGGAGTGTGTTTGGCGGGAGCGGAGTAGGGGGGGAAACATCAAATGGTTAAATATAAATAAATAATTTTTTTGACAATAACAAACCCAATTTTGGCAATCAACAAAAATTTAATATTTTTTTTGTTGCGAAAGGCTAAAAATGGCCTATATTTAATATTGTGGTTTGAACTAAGGAGTTTGCTATGGCAATGGAAATTCAAGCAAGCATGGGGATGAGCATTTCAGCGATGAATGCCTCAGCTCAGAATGTCCTGGCGACTGCTAACAACGTTGCCAATCTTCAGTCAGAAGACTATCAGGCCAAGCGGTTCGAACAAACCGAAGAGGTCGCTGGTGGCACTCGAAACAATCAGCTAAGGATTTCAGAAGAGCAGGCAATTCCTCCGGGTGGTTCGAATGTCCAGTTAGAGAGGGAAATGGTAAATCTCATAACAGATCAAAATGCCTTCAACGCCAACACAGGCCAATTTCGCACAGCCGCTCAGATGATGGGTACGCTTTTGGATATGAAGGCCTGATACACCAGATACTCTCTTACGTTTGTGTATTGATAAACCCGCTGTGGAGTCATTGTCGTTCTCGTTTTCCCATTTATCGAGTAAGTGGGGGCGTTCACCGATTTGCACGTTTTTTTTGCATAGAATTGCCCTAGATTGAATATGTAAGGCGAAGATGTTTTCGCGATTCAATCTGGGGGTTTTTCATGTCGCGCAATACTGAACATTCCGGGAGGCCAAAGATTCCATCAGGGATAATCTCTGGCTTGGCACTCATTTGCCTGGGCGTAGCCCTTGTTCTGGAAAATTTATACGTTATTTACATCGATGATGTGCTGAGGTTTTGCCCTGTAGTCATAATCGCATGGGGACTTGCGAGGCTATGGAACAGGGGTATATTGAATATTTGGGGCAATATCCTAGTTGTTTGTGGTGGAATGCTCCTGATTGGTTCTTTGGGCTACTGGAGGGGAAGGGTATTCGAAATATATTGGCCTGTGCTAATAATTTGGGTTGGGGTAATTATTAGCATTAGGGCGTTCATGCCTTCAAAACCTCAGCAAACCAAACCCTCGCAGACGACCAGATCGGAATCTGCGGGAGAGGACGGATGGCCGGGGTGGGAGGCCGACCATACTGTTGATTCAGGGGAAGAACACCCAAATGGTATGGAAGTTGAAAATGTAACACCAGAAACTGGTATTGGAAAACAAACGGAAATCGAATCAGAAAAGGAAGGTAGCAAAAATGGATGAATACAATCAAAACAACGGAACACCAAGGCGGGCGGTTAATTCCACACTGCTAGTTGTTGGGATTGGCTTGGTGATTTTGGGTTGCCTGACAGCTCTTGATACCCTTACTCCAACGTATTTTTTGCGCAAATATTCTATACTGCGCTTTTGGCCACTGATTGTAGTTGCGCTGGGGGTGGTCAAGACAATTGAGGGGAAATTTAGGGGCTTCGGCGGGTGGATGATCACCATTACCGGAATCATCTTATTTGCCAGTACTGTCCAAGGGCGTTCAGTTGCCCACCTGATTGGCCCTGCAACATTGATTGCAGTTGGTATTTTCATTGTGTTACATGCACAAAAAAAACAGCGTAAAGTTCCAATCGAATTACAGAAGTCAGGTGGCTTTGCGCGGGGGACGGCAATCCTGAGCGGATATAAATACAGACCAAGTGGTGGAAACTTTGACGGGGGGGAGGTCACAGCCATTTTTGGCGGGTTTGAATTAGATCTGCGGCAATGTACCATGAACTACGAAACAGCCAGAATAGATGTTTTTTGCATGATGGGGGGCGGAGAAATTCGGGTTCCAGAAGGGTGGGATGTTTCCATACATGCTCAGGCCGTTGCTGGCTCTGTGGACGATAAGACAATTGCTTTGCCAGTTGCAGAGGCAAAGCGTCCAAGGTTATTGATAACCGGATCGGTGCTACTAGGTGGCGTAGAAGTGAAGTAAATGAGATAATTTCAATAGAAAGATCATATAGCGAATGCATCCCATACTAGCGAGTCGAACAAATTTAATTGCCTACACACTGGGGTGGATGGTAGCCGGTGTTATCTTTGCGTTGCTAGCAATTGCTACTGAAGAAAGTCTAGTAAACTCTCTGGCATTTGGAGTTCTGACAGCCATCTGCGCGGCTATAGTATTTTTCCCACTCTACTACCCATGCCTGGCACTAAAGCCAGACAAGACACATACAGCCATATTATTGCCTTCACTGGTTGCCTTAGCTGGGCTATTTGGTTCAATTTGGGCTACAGCTATATTTTTTGCGCTTGATTTGGTACAACGAATAAGAAATGAATCTGATCAATTGCCGAGTTTTTTGAATCTGATATTGATGGGGTTCATTGTCAGCGTTATTACTGAGGCAATTTATTACATATATATTTCACGCGTCCGTTCAGCGGAGTCAGAAAAGTTGGAACAAAAGCTCAGGGTGATGGCCAGAGATGCAGAGCTGAGGGCCTTGCGAGCGCAACTAAATCCACATTTTTTATTTAATAGCCTTAATTCCATAAGTGCTCTGACAACTGCAAACCCTTCGCAGGCTAGGGAGATGTGTATATTACTTTCAGATTTTCTGAGAAAGAGTCTTCGTCTTGGTGAACAGCTAACGGTTACGCTTTCAGAAGAATTAGACCTGATGAAAAATTACTTTGCTATTGAACAGATTCGGTTTTCGCCCAGACTATCTGTTGAATGGGAAATCGATCTAGAAACGTCTTGTGCAGAAATCCCTACGCTACTGCTTCAGCCCTTAGGCGAAAACGCGGTTAAACATGGTATTTCACAGTTGATAGAGGGTGGTGTTGTTAGGGTCAGAGTCGAAACTCTTGGCGAAAATGTTTTAGTTCAGATAGATAACCCAATAGACCCGGAAACCGAAGCCCCTAAAGGGCTTGGTCTCGGAATCAGGCAGGTTAATCAGAGACTTGCTACATTTTTTGGAGCAGATGGAAGAATGGAAATAAATTCATCTAGTGGCATATATCGCGTTAAATTATTTTTTCCCATGATGAAAAAGGAAGTCAACGATGAATGAAAAATCAATAAAAGCCATTGTGGTTGATGATGAAGAACTAGCCAGGCGCGTTATCAAAGAGCATCTAGCAGTACATCAAGAAATTGATTTAGTTGCTGAATGCACAAATGGGTTTGACGCTGTAAAAGTGATTAACGAGCTGAAGCCTGACCTGCTCTTTCTTGACATTCAGATGCCAAAGCTGGATGGTTTTGAGGTTATGGAACTGCTTGACTATCAGCCAGCAGTAATTTTTGTGACAGCCTATGACCAACACGCATTGCGGGCCTTTGAAGTCCATGCTGTAGACTACCTGCTAAAACCGTTTAGCAGTGACCGTTTTGATGAGGCCATATCAAGAGTCAAGACACGGCTAGGAGGCAATGCCAGCGCAAAAATTATTCAGGTCACAGATATCAGCAACATAGCAAAAAGTGACATGACATTGGAGCGCATTGTGGTAAAGGATGGCACAAAAGTGACGTTCATCCCCCTTGCTGACCTAGATTATATCCAAGCTCAGGGCGACTATGTTCTACTCAAAACCCCTGAAAAAGGCTACTTAAAACAACAGACCCTCACTAGCCTAGAACAACGTTTAGACCCCAACCGTTTCTTGAGGATTCATCGTTCTTTCATCATTCAATTAGACAAGCTTATGCGGCTAGAACAGAAAGATACAGAGAGTTGGGTGGCTGTCCTAAAGCGGGATATCAGGCTTCCAGTCAGCAAATCAGGATACGCCAGACTGAAGGAAAAGATGTAGTAGGAGTGTAAATTCTCCTTGTCATAAATTTTCATTGAACAGTCTTGTTTTACCTGCGATCATATATTTTTTCTAAGGAGTTTTTATGTCTTCGATGCAAAAAACATTTACCCTGATTGGTGCGGCAATAGTACTACTATTTGCTGTAGCCCTGTATTCCCAGTCCAAGCCTTCACTGAAAGTCGGCTCAAATGCACCAGCCCTTCAAGTGTCTCGCTGGGTAAAAGGTGAAGGGCCTGATAGCCTTCAAGCAGGCAAAGTTTACGTTGTGGAATTTTGGGCAACATGGTGTGGACCATGCCGTACCACCATACCCCACCTAACCGAGTTGGCTCATACATACAAAGACAAAGTTACATTTATTGGTGTGAGCGTTTGGGAGTCAGGTTCCGGTAAGGAAGTGGAAGACAAGGTAGACGCTTTTGTAAAGGAAATGGGAAATAAAATGGATTACTTAGTTGCTAGAGACACTGCATCTGCAACTATGGCAGGGACATGGATGGCCGCCGCAGGGCAGAATGGCATCCCAGCCGCTTTTATTGTCAATGGAAAAGGAAAGATAGCTTGGATAGGACATCCGATGAGTTCAATGGAAAAGGCGATTGAAAAAGTGCTTGCCGAAAAATAACAACAGATGCTTTCGCCCAAACAAAAGCAAAAGCTCAAGGCAGAGGCTCACAAACTAAAGCCCGTGTGTCACATTGGCAAGTCGGGCATTACTGATGCACTTGTGTCGGAGCTTGATGTTGTGTTGGACAGCTTGGAGCTAATTAAGGTAAAGCTGAACCAAAATTTTACAGACAATGCAGACTTGGCAGTTGCGTCCTTAGTTCAAAAGCTACCCGGCATAGAACATGTGTGGACAATGGGGCATACCCTATTGCTATTTCGTCCAAGTAGAACCCACTCAACGAAGTATTCGATTTGACAGATGGGCGTTATGCTTTTAGTTTGCAGGGAAAAGCAAACTTTATTGTATTTCCAGCCTCGTTGAAGCTGAGGTGACTCGCAGTCATTTTTATTAATGCCAGCCCGCGTCCATATATTTTTTCAGGAGCTGGCATTGCGATGTTGGCGAGATATTTTTGCCAATCGAAGCCTTGGCCAGAGTCCGAAACTTCAACTGAAATTGTTTCGATAAGGCCACTATCGCTATGGCAGAGTAGTTGTATTTTTAACTTGACCTGGCCAGGGGTGAACGCTGTCCGACAATCTGCAATCTCTTTTTTTAGTGCATAATTCATATCCTCTTTTCTGGAGGATGGCAAGCGCAAAACACCGTGTTCAAGTGCGTTTGCGATAGCTTCCGAAATAAGAAGCCGGAAGGTTTGTATACATTCCGTGTCGACTCGATGGGACTCTAAAAATTCAATACATTCATAAATAGCTTCGCTGGGAGAGTGTATTTTAGGAGTAATGTCTATTGATATTTCGAGAGGCAAACCCAATTCACCACCATGATACATTGTGACCTCCCCAATGTTCATGCTGTGTGAAACACATTTTGTGCCCCCAAAAACCAAAATAGTTATCCTTCAATTGAAATTTTATAATAAATTATTACGTTTTTGTAATTTTTTTACAAAATATTACGAATTTTGTCAAAGTGACATCGTAACGTAACTTCCAACTCTTTTTCGGATTTGATAACCAAATATATGGTAGTTGCAGGTTGGAAATATATTGTTGCCCTGGTCAACAAATCAGCCACAGAGCGAAATATTCGAGGTAATTGCAAAACCATGTAAATGGCTCATTCCCAAATGTATTTGAACTTGATATACCAAACCCCAAGAAAAAAAACCAATTTTGAAATAATATTGGAATAGGTAACGAGGTGGTGTTTAATGAACCATTCCTTTCAGTCAGGGAGGTTAGTTGTTGTCGTACTCAGAGACCCCAGAGAGAGGTACTGGGGGATGTTGCTTGACCTAGAATCTTCGGGCATTGCACATCGAGGGTTGGAAATATCACAGTGGGAATCAGCACTTTCCTTGATAAAGGGCGGCGAGGGAGATCAGGTTTCGTTGGGGACAAGATTTTTTCCTATGCACAGGGTAGAATCTATGTATGAAGATGAAGCTCATTTGGGTGTAGAGAGCATGGGCGATTCGTTTCTGCAAAGGACAGGCATCGAACCATGTATATTTCTTCAATTAAAATCAACTTTTCAGCAAGGAGAAGGTTATGCACGCCACCCATGAAAAATGGTTTACAGTTTTCCGCTCTAGGGCGATAGAACTTAACAGACACATAGTCCTCCCAGAGGGCGTTGATGACCGCACCATACAAGCAGGTGCAACTATTCTAAAGGAAGGCTATGCCAGAATAACTATTTTGGGTGAACCTAAGGCGATGATGGCTAGGGCGGCTGAGTTGGGTGTTAGCCTTGATGGTGCAAAGTTGCGCAACCCCTTGGATGATTCCGATGCCAGTACCTTCGCAAATGCTTTTTATTCAGCCCGAAAACATAAGGGTATGACGATAGAGAAGGCAGAAGAAACTTTGCGCTCGCCCCTTTATTTTGGTGGGATGATGGTTAAAATGGGGCAGGCAGATGGCTTTGTTGCAGGAGCACTAAATACAACAGGTGAAACTGTGCGCGCATGTTTGCTAACTATTGGATGCGCCCCTGGCATAAAAACTGTTTCTAGTGCATTTTTGATGATTCATCCTGATGAAAAATTTGGTGAGAAGGGTGCCATGATGTTTGGAGACTGCGCAGTTATGCCAGACCCCAATCCGGAGCAGTTAGCAGACATAGCCATTGCCAGTGCAGATTCTGCAAAGGCAATGCTGGGCGTAGAACCAAAAGTTGCTCTACTCAGTTTTAGCACCGCCGGCAGTGCCGAGCATGAAAAAGTAAACTTGGTGCGCAACGCCCTGACCCTTATCAAGGCAAACCGCCCTGAACTCAAGATAGATGGAGAGATACAGTTTGATGCGGCAATGATTCCGGTGATTGGACAAAAAAAATTCCCCGGCTCAATAGTGGCTGGTAGTGCAAATGTATTGGTATTCCCAGACCTTAATGCAGGAAATATCGGCTACAAAATTGCTGAAAGATTTGGTGGATGCAGTGCCAACGGCCCTGTGCTACTTGGCCTTGCCAAGCCAGGTAACGACTTAAGTCGCGGTTGCTCCGCTGACGATATAGTTAATACTGTTATCTTAACAGCGTTGCAGACGGCCTAACCGAACATGAAAAATGCCATCTTACCTTGGTGTGTCCTGATACTTGCAGGGCTATTGGAAACAGTGTGGGCGGTATGTATGAAGGCATCCAATGGCTTTACCCGTCTTTGGCCGTCTGTTTGGACATCTTTGAGTATGGCGGCGAGTGTTGGTGGTTTGGCATGGTCTCTCAAATGGTTGCCGGTTGGTAGTGCCTACGCTATTTGGACAGGGGTTGGAGCGGCGGGAACTGCGGTATTCGGCATGGTGTTTTTGGGCGAGCCAAAGACTGCCCTGCGGATGACAAGTCTTGTCTTGCTATTGGCAGGAATAGTTGGTTTGAAGGTATCTACCACTCATTAGCTTGTACCGGAGACACTGGAGAGTAAATGAAATAAATCCAAAACCCTAATCTAGCTTTGTTACTCTAAACTATTTACTATGGTGCGGCTGGCATTTTTAATTTCTGGCACGGGTGGAAATGCCCTCAACTTGCTTTTGGCATGTAGGGAGGGGAGGCTAGATGCACTTCCTGTAATTGCTGTTTCTAGTTCAGCAAAAGCGGCTGGGGTAGAGAGGCTCCGTGCCGCAGGTCTACAAGTCGAAGTAGTGCTCAGGAGCTCGTTTGCTTCAGACGATGATTTCAGCGGTGCATGTTTTTCTAAATGTGAAGGCAATACGGTTGATATTATCTGCCTGTGTGGCTTCCTCAAAAAATTAGTTGTTCCAGAAAATTGGATGGGGCGCATCTTAAATATTCATCCCGGCCCATTACCGCGCTTTGGTGGTGTGGGAATGTATGGTCATCATGTCCACAAGGCAGTTTTAGAGGCGGGTGTTTCTGAAAGCGGGCCAACGGTGCATTTGGTCGACAATGAATTTGACCACGGCGATATTTTAGGATTTGAGCCAGTGCCAGTATTGCCTGGAGATAATGCAGAGTTGCTTCAAAAGAGGGTATATGAAGCCGAGATGAGGATATATCCTAAAGTGTTGCAGGAATTTCTAAACAAGTATTCAGCTAAAGGAAAATAGTATGACAGTGCTAAAGGTTGCGGTGTGTGGAGTAGGGAGCTTGGGGCAACACCATGCTCGGATTGCGGCGGCCTCTGAAATGACGGAATTAGTGGCTGTTATAGATACAGATGGTGAGAGGGGTAGGGAAATTGCCGCCAGGTGCAATACCGAATGGGGTGCTGACCTAGGGCAAGTCCTAAATGACATAGACGCTGTGCAAGTAGCCGCTTCTACCGGTGCTCATCTGGAACTCGGCCAACAGATATTGAAAGCCGGAAAACACTTGCTGATGGAAAAGCCCCTGGCCGGAAACCTAGAGCAGGGTAGGGAACTCCTAGAACTCTTTAATTCTATAAAAAACACAAAACCAGACATAATAGGGGCAGTTGGCCATTTGGAAAGGTATAACCCAGCGGTGATTGCGTTGAGGACTTCAAAATTTCGTCCGCGCTTTGCTGAAGCAATACGAGTATCACCTTTTCCGATGAGGAGCCTAGAAGTTGATGTTGTGATGGATTTGATGATCCATGACCTTGATCTATTGTTAGCCCTCTTCCAGTGCAAGGTCAAAAACGTGGAGGCTGTAGGGGTGCCGGTGCTAACGCCATTCCCAGACTTGGTAAACGCACGGATTAAGTTTGAAGGCGGCGGTTTTGCCACTGTTACTGCCAGTCGTGTGGCGCGTAAAAAGGAAAGGATGTTGCGTATTTTTGGTGAGGGAGAGTATGCCGCGCTGGACTTCGCAGAACAAAAGTTAGAATGGCTAAAACTTGTTAAAACTCCCCAAGGGCCACAGATACTGCCTGATACCACAGAAATAGCCAAAGACGAGCCATTGAAGCTGGAGCTAGAAGCCTTTTATAGAGCTTGCTTGGGTCAGACTGTAGACATAGTTTCATTCCAAGAAGCATTTGAGGCAATGGAAGTAGCTGACCAAGTTCAACAGGCAGTAGTGTCTAGCCTTGCGGAGGCAGGGCTAAGTAGCAGTCCCTAAAAAATCCGTAGTGCCGCAATTGTCCCATTTATTCCTTTCAGACCAGAAATATCTGAATGTATTCCTATCCCAATATCTGCTCTGAGAATAGTGAACCACTTAAAGCCGGGAATATCGGCGGCTACGCCCATGCCTGTAAATCCATAAGTTTTTTGGTTGTCAATGCTACGTGCGCGCGAATGGTCGATGTGCCAAGAAAGTCTAAACAGTTGAGAGGCAGGAAGGACGTAACCGATACTGGCGTGCTGAACTTGGTCGGAAGTGACGGCATTGTTGCGAAATCCAGGAGCTCGGATTGAGGCGACAGACAAAAAACGATCACTTCCTGTGCCTCTTTCCATACCTAATTCGGTGTGAATCCATGCTTTGTGCTGTAGCCTGTAATCAAAGGCAATAGCTCCGCCCCATCTTTTGAATTGACCGCCATTTGCTATAGGTTTTATGTCCTCTGGTGATCCAAAAAATCCATCCGGACGTTTGCCTTCACCAAAGTTTCCTCGAATCATGAAGCCGTGATACATCCAGGTTATTTCACCGCTAAGGCTGGAAGTAAATCCTGATGGAGGGATGATATAATCCGGTGTTCGATATTTTTCTTCTTTGGCCTCTGTATAGCGAATATAAGAAGTGAATCCATCTATTCGCATTCTAAAGCCATATCGCAATGTGCGCCCGATGCTGACCCTCAATTGCCCTGATTGGTGTGATACTCCATCTTTGTCCGATATTTCACCATTTACCGCAGGTCGGTTAGTAGAGGGAAGCAGTCGGGTAGAAGAGTGTACCCCGAGGTCAAAGCCCCAAGGCAGGTTAGGCACAGAGAGAGTTCCCATATTGTAAAGCCCCATCGGCAATAAGGCGTACTGAATTCCCTTTCCGAAAGCGTCGTAGTCAAAGAAAGCCAGTGCGGCACCAGGAACGACAGGGAACTGCATTTCGGGGTCTACTACTACGGCCATCCCCATCATACGGGCAAAACTTGGTTGCTTATGCTGAATTTGTCGATTCCCAGTCTCGTCCCTTACCAGATAACGCATCCCGTCTTCGGTCTGTCGCAACATAGCACTATTTGAAGCTCTTGCCGCCTCGCGTCTCTGCAAAAAATCATCTTGATTGATAATAAAACCGCTATAGGAAAGATATCTTTGCACTTGGGTGACACCTCCGGCCATCACCCACTGCTCAAATGATTCAACCTCGATTACCCTCCAAAACCCTGGGGCAGGTTCGCCATAGACCAGTTTTCTCCTTTCAGATTTAACAATGCCTGGCAGGTTCGCTCGTTCACTTCGTTCCTCAAAAATGCGACCAGATAGCTCGTCAACCAGGATTTGTCCAGTGAACATGTCCGAATTGCTGGATATTGGAGAAAACCTAATCCAGCGTTTACCATCTCCACCTGATCCTCCATCGGCATATCGGTATTTTTCAGTTAGGTTTAGCAGTATTGGAGGGCTAATGCTACGCTTACTTTCAATAATGGGTAGCTGAAATTTACCAATGATGTTTGCCTTTACCCCGTTGAGCAACACTTGCTCCTGTAAAAGTTCCTCTGGTTCACCTGCTGTTTGAAAAGAATGGAAAATATAGCCAAACTCTCCCCCGATTCCCCCTCTACCCCTGCCTCCCGCACTGCGGGTAGATTGAGTATGTATGCTGATATTTAGCTGACATTCCTGATTGAACAGGGCTGTACTGTCTCGCAATTGGGTTGCTCTTACCTTCGAGAGTATGGATTGTACATCGTAGTCTGCCTTGCCTTCGATTGTCACTGTCTCTTGGTCTTGGGCAGGAGTGGTAATTAACCACCGGTTATCCATGAACACCCAATGTAAGGATTCTTTTCCGGATGCTGAACTCACAGATATTTTTCCCAGTAGTCCCTCTACTTCGGTCATCTCAGTGGGGATTGATTCAGCCAATTTTGCAGTAGGGCTTGCAAATGGGACAACCAGTATGGCACCTCTTCCAATGAGTACTCCTGCAGTTGCACCTGGGTCAATGGGACACCAGATAGTCCAAGGGCGAGCAGGAAGTTGCGATTGCGCCCGGTCTAAAACAGATAGCCACAGGGATGGAGATTCCTTCAAGCTATCTGAGGCTATTACTCCCCCATCAAATGCCCCCCAAAAAACTTCATCCCAATTGGGAGGTGCATCTTCATCGTAGCAAAGAAATAATTTGATGGATGGATTTTGAGCCTTTAGAGCTTGGTTTGCGGCAAGCGCGATTGCTGTTCTCACTTCGTTTTTTGGAAGTTGAACTCTAATGGAATCCTCGGCAAAATATGGCTGAATAACTTTCAACCATGCAACGCGCACCGCCTCGACCTCGGCCTCGTCCAGAACATTTGTGGGGATTAGCGTTCTCGCATCTGCATTCCTTAAATCTAAAATGGGAGGCACAGAAATCCCAACCTTTAGGAAGGGGCAAGGGTGTTCTTGAAAGGAATAAATCCAACAAACGAGATATACAGGTAAGAAAAATATTGGCAATGTCATAAATCGATGAACATAGACTTAACCAGAGTCGAATTATTTTGTGCTATTGCACAACGTATAGCTAGTTATTATACGAGCTATTTTCTATTCCTGCTAGGGTTTGAACGCAACTTAGTATAAGACAAGTGGCCGATGTGCATGGGCAGTGAAAACCGGTATAGGTCAAAAATACTTTCGGATTCCGTTTTGTGTAGAATGATTAGAGTGCTTGATGGCACAGTATTGATTTCCATTCAAATTCCCAAGGAGGGATTTATGTCAACCTCTCATAAACTGGCGTTTGGCCCCACTGTGATAGAAGCGGTGACTATCGGAGCCACGAATGCCATCCCGATCATGGTAAACGTTTTGCTTTGGGGTTTGACCATCTGGATCCCCTATCTCAACGTAGGGACTACGATTGGGTTGTTTACTGGAGTCATCGCCAAGGCCTCCAAGGGAGAGCCAATACCAGTTATCGAAATTTTTGATCCAAGCTACCGCAAATACATAGGCGAATTCTTTGTCACCTTCGGTTTAATGCAGGTAGGCATTCTAGCAGGCCTGACATTTTTTATCGTCCCGGGCATTGTGATTTACCTCGCTTGGTGCTTCGCCCCCCTGCTACTAGTAGATAAGCACATGAACCCAGCAGAAGCGATATCCGTAAGCAACGACTGCACATATGGATACAAGTGGGCAATGTTCGGCATCACACTGGCTGTCGAGTTTGCATTCTTCATCGTTGGAGGGAGCGCGGGAGGAGTGTTGATCTACATTGTTCGCAAGTCTTTCTCACTTCAGTTGTTAGTGTTGCTTCTCCTTGTCGCTGTCTTTGGTTTTTTGATGGTCGGCCTTAAGGCGAGCTTTTATAGGCGGTTGACTGACGGTCATTAGCCTCCTGCTTGCCTAGGTCAGCGAAAACTTCGCCCAGATACTTGCGCTGACTTCCAAAACACCTTGCTCGGGGGCTTTAGAATCCATGCCACATGGCACTTGAGCTCCCGCAGACTATGGAATAGCCGGTTTGCGTCAGCTGACATTAAGCCGGCTCTCTACTAGACGATGAGACAGGTAGCTTCACCATCGGTAGCGTTTGGGCACATTAGCCGTTATTGTAGCTTAAGGGTGCGAATTGTTTTGCTTGAGCCATACTCACCCCCTCCCTGAAATTCTTGCTTTTCTTCCTGACGAACCGCCACAAGATGGTCGCCAATATTTTCATAGATGATAGTTTCCTCTCGTGTTTGCTCCATCGAAATAAAAATAAAGGCTCGCCCCTTCATGCTCGTCCGCTGAGTGATACCCAGAGGTCGGCCATCAGAATCAATCCATATTTTTATAGTTGACTCAAAACCTTTGAGCCACTTTCGGAGTCTCTGCGACTCACCAGATAGAGGTGCGGAAAAAAGTAATGCTCTGGCCTGTCTACCGTTGAATTTCTCTGGTACTTCCCCCAACAACTTGGCCACTTCAAGTGTTCTTTCGATCTCCTGTACAGGGTTTAATAAACTGGATGTCTTCCGCATTTCCATAGCCCAAATGGTGTTGAGAGCTTGATCAGCAAGTGGAGTACTGTTCACAGCCCTTGCCCTCGTCTCTCTATCTAACTGCTGTAAAAATGGGCGACTCCAGTGCATTTTTAGTCCATGTGGCCCATATTCAATCTGAACTACAGCATGTCCTCTAGACTCAATACCTTCTTTGCCCTGCTTGCTCCAAGTCTGCACATCCATGTCTCCGTTTAGTGTTGCCTTGGCAACATAGTTACCCAGAGCGGTCTTTAATTCCGACAGGCCATCGGCTGACATGTAGCATAAAACAGTAAATAACAATGGTAATCTAAACATAAGCCACCAAAAATGTAGGCGTTGAAGAAAAACTGATCGATCAATAAACCCCTCACAAATTTTACCATTCAGATTCTGGAAGGGGGCACAGTACTGTGTTGGCTCGACCTAGTTTTAGGCATTTGTCCAATAGTTTAGCTAATTTGGGTGCGTTGCCACACCAGCTACATCTTTTTCTGTAGGTGGCCGTAGCTACCTTTCTGGGTAGGGAAAGAAATTTCGTTGTATACTGCTCATTAGGCTCAAGCTGTGCGTCTTCTACCTTTCTTCTTTCTCTAACGAGCCACATAACAAATATCTTCTGTAGCCTATTTGGCTAAATAAAACCCACCCTGTGGTCGAGATTTTGAAATTGGCTCATTCTTTACACCAATCTTTAGTACACATGTTTTATGACCTTGCATCCCTCACAAAGCCTTTGGTGACAGCACCACTGGTGCTTAAATATTTAGATTTGGATTTGGATTGGAGGGGTAGACTCAAAGTGGATTGGCCTGGCCAATTGACACCGCGCCATCTGCTATCACATGCCGCTGGACTGCCGCCTTGGCTACCCTATATTGGTAAACCAATTATTGAACAGATTACGGCTTTTTCTGGCTGGAGACGACATCCATTATTGAAGGAATCTGTTTGGGGTGAGAGTACATATTCCGACTTGAGCTACAGACTCTTGGCCGAAATGCTACAAATTGAAACAGGGCAGGATTGGAGTAGTTTAGGTAAAACCCTCACTGCTCTAGAATACCATCCTTGGAGTGAATCCCCCATCTCTATGCCTCCTGGAGAAGACAGAGATGCTTGGAAACTCGCCACCTCAAAGCCATTTCCGGAGCCAAAGGCTGACTTTTCGCATGATGCAAATGCAAGGGCGGGTATGCTTGGCCATGCCGGGTTTGGGGCTACTGTAGAATCTGCACGTGACTTTCTCCATGTCTGGGTTCCGGAGTTTTCAAAACGAATGGCTGTTGAAACCAATTACTCCAAGGATGGCCAAATATGGGGACTTGGTCTCCAGAGGCTGAAAAATGGAAACAATGGGTTTGTCGAAGTGTTAAACAAAACTGCGCGTAGAGGCATCAAAGTTATCTCATACGATGGAATGGCAGAACCACCACTAATATCGCCCCATTTTCCAACTGATCCCTCGAATTGGTGGTTCCATACTGGATATACAGGGACAGTTCTATTTGTGAGACCAGAGGATTTGGCCTGTGTGATGATTCTCTGCCATAGATTAAAGGAAAATGGTACCTTGATGACCGCGGAGGAATTGAGAGCAAGAAGAATGCAAATATTAAAGTTGTCATAAAAAATGTATAACTGGTGCTACGAGGTTTAAATCGGGAAGGCGGAACGTGTCAACAATTTTGAGAGACAGTTGTTAAAAGAATGAGTGTAGATTTTTTGGCAGAGCATTTCGAGCCCCCATTGGAAGTTGTCGGTTATGGTAGGCACTGGTATTGGCTTATTAATCCACACTAAATCAGGTATAAGATAAACCGCTATATTTAGCACAATTTGATATAAAGTAGGTTCTATGGAAAGATGTTTTCGCATTCTGGCATCTATCAAACTGGCGGTACTGCTACTAGTTCTGCTCCTCATTGGTCTGGCCTTTGGGACTATTGTCGAATCCCGCACCAGTACTGAGATAGCTGGTTGGCTGGTCTATTACTCATGGTGGTTTATTGGGCTACAGGTGCTACTGGTAGTAAACGTGGCTATGTCTTTGGTTAATATATTGCCGTGGACAAAGGGACGTATTGGGTTTGTGATTACCCATGCTTCTATTGTGCTTATTATGCTAGGTGCTATGGTTACATTTTTTTTTAAGACCGAAGGGAAGCTATTTCTCTGGGAGGGCGAGAGCAGTTCGATAATTTATATGCAAGATGGCAATGGAAACATTAAATCTATGCGCGACCTGCCATTTACTGTAAAACTTGATGATTTTGTTTTAGATACATATCCCGGAACCAACAGACCGTCTGGGTTTGCAAGCTATGTTCAGATAACAGACAAGCAAGATAATCATTCTTTTACTGCAAAAATATGGATGAACAATCCGCTAAAATTTAGAGGTTATAGCCTTTTCCAATCCAGTTACCAGATAGATCATGAAACTGGGAGGGAAGCAAGCGTTCTGACTGTTTCAAAAGATCCCGGACAGACAATTGTCTTTGCTGGTTATATTTCAATATTGTTAGGGATGGTTTGGATGCTAGTATGCAGGGCAAGGCTGGCAAAAGCAGTTGTTGCAGTGGTGATATTGTTCTTGCTGGTGGCTCCATATTTGAGTAGCCAAGGCGTTGAACAAACACAACTATCATCGGCTGATATAAGTCGCCTAGAACGATTGCCGGTGCAGTATGATGGCAGGGCAATGCCCTTAGATACCTTTGCTAGAGAAATGGTTATAAAAATAACTGGCTCAACAAAATGGCAGGGAAGGGCACCGATATTAACTTTATTGCAGTGGATTGATAACGTAGAAACAACTGTAATCGAAGGAAACATTAAAATTGACAGTGCCGATTTTGCAATGGCCATAGGCTATCCTGCTACCACCAAACATGCCTCATTTATGGCACTCATTCATAATCAGGCATTTATCCAACATTTGAATATCTATAACCAATGCTTCGCCCATGGTGTACCTGTTACCAAAAACGTAGCTACGGCGGTAGAACTAGAAAAGCGTCTGGATTTGATGAAGGGGATTGTCTTTGGAGTAAACATATTACCCATACCTGTTTCCGGTGATTTTTCTGCGACATGGCATGGGCTTGAAGTTGTTTCATCCCAGTCCTTACTTAGGTTGATGGATGGCCAACGGATAGATGGGTGGCCAGCGGAAGGAAAAATCAACAACGAGGTTTTTTATAACAAGCTAAATCCAGTGAGACTCTCATGGATCATCATGTTTTGTTCCTTGATAATCTCAATTTTTGCATGGCTCAAAAAAAACAAGTGGATGGACATTGTGGCCTTTTTGATATTGGCTTGTGGCTTTGCGATGATGACTTGGGGTGTTATTTTGCGCTGGCAGGCTGGCGAGAGGATACCTGCCGCAAACATGTATGAATCTATGCTATTTTTAGCCTGGGGAGTAGGGTTGTTTGCCGTTGTTGCCTATGGCCTCCTACGCAGAAGGCTAGTGGTAATAAATACGGCTATACTTGCTACTCTAACTATGTTTCTGGCAGATGTGCTACCAATGGATCACTTTATCCATCCAATAGCCCCTGTGTTGGCCGGTACGCCTTGGCTGGCTATTCATGTACCGATAATCATGGTTGGTTACGCAGTGCTTGCCTTGGGCATGGTAGTAGCACATATACAGATTGGGGCATGGATATTTACACCTAATCACAGTAACCTAACCGACCGCTTTTATGACATGCTCTACTGGTATAACTTTATAGGATCAATCTGCTTATTGGCGGGTATTCTGACAGGCTCTATGTGGGCGGCTTTTTCTTGGGGGAGGTATTGGGGCTGGGACCCAAAGGAAGTTTGGTCGCTAGTAGCATTTTTAGCCTATATGGCAATCATGCACGCCATGGCAGGTGGCATGATAGGCAAGTTAGGCGTGGCTATGATGAGCATCCTGGCATTCCAAACAGTCTTGATGACCTATCTGGGAGTAAACTTTGTCCTTTCTATTGGAATGCACTCCTACGGAATGGGTGACTCACCCATTGCTATATGGATGTTTACGGTTGCCATTGCAGAATTAATGTTCCTAGGCTTTGGGCTGATGGCCTATCTAAAGCAGAAACACTGATGATAGATACACGAGATAAAATGAAAATTTACTCCACTCAAATATCTGCCGATGCTACCGAGGCCATCAACACCTGTATTGGTAGCTTGAGTAATGATGAGCGGTTGCGGTCTGAGGAGCTGTCGGACAGGGTTAGGACACGCTATATTGTATCTCGCGCATTCCGACGACAAATTCTTGGAAAGGATGCAGAAATACTGACTGAGGAAAAGGGTCGTCCATACCTAAAGGGCGATCCTTTTTTTTTCAGCATGTCGCACAGCGGCGATTTGGTTGTCATGTCTGTGGGAGATAATCCAGTTGGCATTGACATCGAACTGATGAAATACCGTAGCTTTGCTAAACTTTCTGAATGGTTTTTTGGAGAATCTATCTCAGACAGAGAAGCATTCTATAGGCGATGGACACAATATGAAGCTGGATTGAAGCTGGCAGGGCAAACATTGTTTTCACAAGATGTTCCAGAGCCAAAATATATCCATTCAGAAATAATTGGCGGCTACATGTTATCCATTGCCTCCAATTACCCTATAGCTCTCCCACTGGTGGTTGTACCGATGTAATACCAGTTCACAGTTTTCAGTTTTCAGATAAAATCCAGATTTGGCGCGCCTTTATAACAGGTATTATTTGCGTTGGAAAGGTGGAATGGCATTTATAGCAGTTCAACTACAAAAAGTTGAGCCGCTATAAGACACCTGCCTAGCACACCGTGCTTCTGGGAATTGCTCTAGTACCATGTAACGCTTTAGATGCTTGCTTAACGGCGTAGCAAGTCCGCCTTGCAAGCATCTAGCGGTCGTGATTTGCGAGCAAATCCCGACCCTAGTGCAGTGTAACA
>Ga0082212_10003784_pt1 | contig 21294 bp, 15 predicted proteins | sample TergutNt197P3_FD_71548 | JGI IMG/M metagenome (GOLD analysis project Ga0082212, IMG submission 71548) | Neocapritermes taracua P3 segment gut microbial communities from Petit-Saut dam, French Guiana - Nt197 P3 | ecosystem: Host-associated > Arthropoda: Insects > Digestive system > Gut ... | reverse complement strand
TGGTCAATGTCAAAAAAGATGATGCCCAGATGGGACGAAATATTTTTTTGGGAGCTAAATTCCAGTTTTGCAATTTGCATAAAATAGTGCCTGTTTCTTATGCCTGTAAGAGAATCACTGAACGCAAATTGCTCTGCCAAGTGTAGCTTGGATGCTTTGTCTTTAATTTCCCTTAGATCACGGATATAGGCTGCCGCAATGTATTCGTGGCCATGGAAAGACCTTACTATGGTCACTTCACAGGGGATTGCTTCGCCACTTAGTTTTTGGTGTATCCACTCCAGAACGATGCCCCCATATTCAAAGGTGTATTCCAGAAGTTCCATAGCCATTTCCTTTGACGGTTTTTCTCCACCCTGTCGCTCTGGCGAAAAGTCGAAGAAGTGCTCCATCAGTTCCTCTCGGCTTGAAGCTCCAAGCATGACAATGGCTTCATTGTTGCAGTCAACGCAATTTCCGTTTCGGTTCCACAATGTGCAACCAAGGGGCATGACATCAAACATGATCTTGATATACTCGTTGGCTGCCTTAATTTTGGCCTCTGCCGCTTTTTCTGCTCGCAGGTCTCTGGTGTATGAAGCAAGTCCTTTAGCTCCATTGCCTAGATTTACTTTTACCAACGTTTTATGGGCGGGAAAAATCTCGCCATCAGAATTCTGGTGTAACCACTCAAATTCGGCACGCCCTGTTTCCATGGCTACCTTCATTTTTTCAATCAACCTTTGGGCAGAGGGAGAGCCATCCGTCTGACATTGTGGCGAGAAATCGTTTAAAAAGCGATCAATAAACTCCTGCCTACTATGTGCGCCGAATAGATTTAGAGCCTCTAAATTGCAGTCGAGGGCTTCGAAGTCTGCATTCCAGAGGCTGACCGAGAGTGGCGTGGAGTCCAGCAGTATTTTTGTACGCATGTCTGCCACTCTGATTTTGGCCTCTGTTGCCTTGATTTGCCTCAAATCCTGGCTGAATGCCGCTACCCCTGGACGGCCATCGCCAAGGTCAACCCTTACCAGCGTGACGAATGCGGGAATTTGTTCACCCATGATATTTTGGTGTACCCATTCAAAGGATGCTTTCCCGCATTCGAATGCCTTATTGAACCATTCGATGCCCTTTTCCCTGGAGAGGGCACCGTCTGGCTGGTATTCTGGCGAAATTACATTCCCTATCAGAGCCTTTGCCCCTTCCTTTGCCAGATGTCTTTTCTGGTTGTGTTCTTTTGATGGGCTTGGCTCGGGGGAAGATACTTGATCTTGACTGGCAGAAATTCCAAACAACTCCATAGCTTCATAATTGCAGTCAATTAGATTTAGCTCTTCATCCCAAAGGCCGCAAGATATGGGCATTGCGTTCAGCAGTATATGGGTTCGGTATTCCGCAGCTTTGGCTTTGGCAGTTTCAACTTTTTCAGTCCTCAGATCTCTGGTATAGCCAACTACGGCCTTCCGCCCTACACCACTATCCACACGGACTAGCGTTACATAGGCAGGGATAGCCTTACCTTCCAGGTTCTGGTGCATCCATTCAAATGTATGATGCCCCAGCTCGAATGCCTTACTGACCATTTTTGAGAATGTTTCTTTTGAGGGTCGCCCATCAGGCTGGTACTCTGGCGAAAGCTCATAAAATAACTCTACGAAATCCATCTTGTCTCGAAGTTCAAATAGCTCTGCTGCCGCTTGGTTGCAGTTAATGATGTTCAATTCTTCATCCCATAGGCTGCAAGATATGGCCTTCGTACTCAGCATTAAGTCCGCATACTTTTCTTCGGCCCTGGATTTTGTAGTTTCCAGTTTATCTACCCTCAAGTCTCTTGTGTAGCTAACAACCGCATTGCGCCCATCACTTGTCTTGACCCTTATTAGAGTAACTTCGGTTGGTAAGTACTCCCTATCCAACTTCTGGTGCATCCACTCAAACGTACATTTCCCTGTATCTAAGGCATACTTGAGCAATTCTTGAGCTTTTTCCCTGGATTGCTGACCATCCAGCTGATATTCAGGAGAAAGATCGAAATGCCTCTCGATGTACTCCTGCTTACTCCTTAACCCAAAAAAACTTACAACCCCATCACTGCAGTCCACCACGCGCAAGCCATCGTCCCAAAAAGAACAATATACTGGCAATGCCCCATACATCAGATTCTGTCGTTCGTTTTCTGAGATGCAAGGTGTTACGCTCACTGCAGACCTCCCAAGGAATCAAGAAAACGGCACAAATAAACCCCCCTCAAAGCCTTGAATGCGAAACATCAAAGTTACTATTAATTCCAACAAGTTTTTTGGTAGTAACATTTGTATAACTGTGTTACATCTGACAATCAACAAGTCATTATTTATCAATTATTTACGATTTGAACAGTTTTATGGTCGCCCAGTAATTGTCACATGCTACAAATCGCAATTGGAGAGCAAAATTAGATGTGGATTATCAAAAACAAAATTGGTAAGTTAACTTAGGATGTAATTATTTTATACAAAGGTTACAACGGTATGTTTATCAAGATTATTTGTTGTAATAACAAGAGTTATTGCGGCTATGAAATTGTCTGACAGACAATGATTCAGATTTTTTCGTTAGTTGAGAGTGGCCGCTGTTATTCAGGGCTGTCCCTATTTGTTCATCGAAAAGGCTTTAGGGCGCGCTCAAGTATCCCCAATGAATAAGCAATGGCCAGACCGTAGTTGGTAATTGGCACACCGGCTTCACGACACTTGTGTATGCGGCTGAGCATTTCCCGCCGATTGCCTGTGCAGTTGCCGCAATGCACAACCAGACTATATGGTGATAGGTCTTCAGGGAAATCCTTACCGTTGGTGTGAACAAAATTTAGAGTGGCACCAACATACTTTGTGAGCCATTCGGGAATCTTTTCGCGCCCAATGTCATCTCCTGTGGGGTGGTGGCTGCAAGTCTCTGCCATCAAAACAGTGTCACCTTCCCTCAATTTAGAAATTGAAGCTGCCCCTCTTGCCATTTCGTGGAGGTCACCCTGAAATCTAGCCATCAGTATGCTGAATGAAGTCATTGGGATCGCTTCAGGAATTTGACTGGACACCTTACCGAATGCCTGGCTGTCGGTAATGACGATTGCAGGTGGAGTAAGGAGGCTATTGAGTGCTCCGGCAATGCCATCAAGTGGGCAAACCATTGGGATGGAGCCGTTATCCAGCAAATCGCGAATAGTCATGGCTTGGGGTAGGATCAGTCTGCCTTTTGGTGCCTGGCTGTCAATTGGGACTACCAATAATGCTACTTGTCCGGGGTTGGCCAGATCCGATGCCAGGCGGCGGTTTTCAAAATGGTCGGTAGGGGCTAGGCGTAACATAGCTTCTCTGACATCTGCGATACCATCACCCTTGATGGTTGAACAAACGACTACGATATTTCCTTTGAGGCGAATATCTAATAGATGATCATTTGTAGGGGCTTTGATGTCGGATTTATTTATGACTATCAAGGTAGGGACTTTACGTTTCTGCAACTCTGATAACAGGCGGTCTTCGTGAGGCCCCCATTGATCAGCCTCAGTTACTACAATGCCAATATCCACCCTATTCAACACGGACTCGCTTCGTTGCATCCGCAACTTACCAAGAACCCCTTCGTCATCCATTCCCGCTGTATCAATAAACAGCACAGGCCCAAGGGGGAGAAATTCCATCGGTTTTTCTATTGGGTCGGTAGTAGTCCCTGTCTGGTCGCTCACTATCGAGACTTGCTGACCCACTAATGCGTTCAGGAGTGAGGACTTGCCGACATTTCTGCGGCCAAAGAGACCTATATGTAGTCGAAATGATTTTGGGGAATATAGCATAATATGTGCAATAATTTATTATTTATTATAATTACTGCATGATTTTATCAACAATAATACGATCGAGAAACCAACCATGGGATTGGAACCCAGGATTCAAGACTGAATTATTTCGGCTTTTTCAATCCGATCCATAGCGCAGATTGACATTACTACATCAATATCATCTTTAGTACAACATTTACCAAATACCGTATGCTTCCCATCCAGGTGCGCGACCTTCTTCTTGTCCCCATTCACGATAAAGAACTGGCTTCCGCCAGTATCTTTTCCGGCGTGGGCCATGGATAGGGCACCGAGCGCGTGGGTGTGGGGGTTGTTCTCCGTTTCACATTTGATCTTCCATCCAGGGCCACCTGTGCCTGGTAAATCTGTAGCACCTTCCCTGGTATTGGGGCATCCGCCCTGAATAACAAAATCTGGAATGACTCTGTGGAAAGCCAGGCCGTCGTAAAAACCCTCCTCAATTAGCTTCACAAAATTGGCCACGGTGCCTGGGGCCTCCTTAGGAAATAGCTCCAGATTGATATTACCTTTGCTGGTTACTAAACGCACTTGGGTCATCGTAATCTCCCGTCATAAGGTTTTATTGTACATTATTGCCAGACGATGATGTGCTAGTACATTGTAACGCTTTAGATGCTTGCTTAACGGCGTAGCAAGTCCGCCTTGCAAGCATCTAGCGGTAGTGAACTCTCGGAATCCTTCGCTATGCTCGGATGTCCGAGGCTCCTACGCCAACCACAATAAATTTGGCAGACTTGGAGGCACGCTAACAGGTTCCTTTCCAGCTTCACCTTCGTCCTGCGAGCAAATCTCGACCCTAGTGCAATGCAACATTTAAGTGTTACATTGCACTAGGGAAATGAATGCTTTTGGAATCAGGAACAAAAGCATCCATCAAAGCATGTTTAGGGTTGTAAAGAGCTGCTAAGAAACTGAGGCTCAAATGGGCAACTACACTGAATGCGGGCCGGTTTCTTTTTTTTCTGATAGAATCAGCTTCAGTTGGCAGTATCTCGTAAGGCTTTGTGGGGGAAGTTCATGAAAGTAACAATGCGACTATTTATTGCGACTATCGTTGCACAAACACTTATGGTTCTCATGTTTGGTTGCACAGGTGTGCGTCCCATCCTGCCTAGAAATACGCTGCCTCCTGGCACACTCCAAATACACTTCGTAAAAAAAATATCTGGCCCGCTGGACATTACGATTGACGGAATCAGGATACCTGTGAAGCAAAAGAAAAAAAAAGCTCAGCTACTTACAATTAGTGGACTTTCGCAGGGGAAACACTATTACTTTTTTGCCAGTCATTTTGACGTAATCGGCCCAGATTATGGAGAATTTGAAATCGGGCCTGACGAAGGGGTATTCCAGATACACTTTTCCAACAGGCTCAAGGCGGCACTTATTGGAGCCGGAAGTTCAGCACCTGTACCTGAAGGCATCCCAGGTGTAGTCGCTGTGCTAGAGTAACTCAATGTCTCACAAAAATACACGCAAACAAATTCGCCCCAATAATGATTACTGAGCCGTTTTCAAAACCGGGGGTTTTGAAAAATGGCTCAACAGATAATTACATTTTTTTTACTAATAAATTCAATAAATTGGCCGATAGCAGGATAAGTATGGAAATTACACTGGGTAGCTTTTCGTCTCCTAATCCGGACACTCATGCCCGGCAGGGAAGCCTTGATCCCAATTATAACTATGCAAATGTTGATAAATCTATAGTTGTTCGCACTAATCAAGGCATGCTGGCTGATAGAGGAATCCAGCGAGGGTCTGCTCAGTCTGAAGCCAGCTCAGGAGCAGAAGATACTTTTGAGTTGAGCCGAGATGCAAGACGGATGTATGGGGTAGATGAGCCGAATTTTGAAGCCACAAATTCAGACCAATCGAAGGTCGGTAATGGAGTTGAAAAAGCGATCGGTGTAGGACTCGAAAATCAAGGTGACGATTCTTCACAAAGAGCCGAGAGAGGTGATGAGGATTCCCTGGAATTGAGTCCCGAAGCAAAGCGGCTGGTTGAATCTCTAAAGGCGATTGACCGGGAAGTGAGAGCGCATGAAGCTGCACACCTTGCCGCCGGAGCAGGAATTGTTCGAGGTGGTGCCCAATTTACAACCCAACGAGGGCCGGATGGAAATTCATATGCGGTTGGTGGCGAGGTCAGCATTGATGCAAGCCCGGTTGCAAACAGCCCACAGGCCACAATAGCCAAAGCGAGGCAAATTGTGGCTGCTGCACTGGCCCCGGCAACCCCTAGTCCGCAGGATAGATCAGTGGCAGCGAATGCAAGACAGATGGAAACAGCAGCGATTGCAGAATTGGCAAATAACTCAGAAAACAGCATTGATAGCCTATCTCCCCAAGGTAAGCAAGCCGTAAATGCCTACGGTCAAGAACAACAAAATGTCACGGATGCAGCTACTAGAGCTTTCCAAACCGTAGCTTAGACGTGGGTTCTCACCTCGGCTATGACGTTTATTTTCGCTTGTCTTTTTTCGGATCGTTGAATAGTTGCAGCTGAAGTTTGTCTGTCTTGCTCCGGGGCATTTTCAGTGTCTGAATTATGTTTATGGGTGTCACACCCGCACGCTTGGCCCTTGCGTACAGCCCGTCAATACAGAACCGACCCACCGTTTCACGGGTTCTGGAGACCATGGCTCTCGTGGTAATCCTCAATTGGGTTTGTTTTTTTGTGTCAGCGAATGCAATTGGCAAATCTGGAGCATCCTGAGACAAAGCGTCCAAAAGTGCTGTGTCTACCCAAGTCTTCAAATCATATGTGATAGGGTCAACAATTGTCAGCAATGTATCAATAGAATCAAATAGCTGACCAACTTCATGGAATGCAGTATCAATTTTGCCCTCGCATTGGCCTATCAACATATTCCATGCAATTGGCACATCCCGAAAAACTGCATCGCCAACCCTTAAAAAAATTGACATGCCCGAATGCAACAAATTTCTCGCCTGGTAATCACTGACTTCTTCTATCAGAGTGCCTAAAGATCCACTTGGCCTGTGAGTGCGGGAAAATAAAAAGTCAACATTTAGTCCCATCAAATCCAGGAAATAGCGTCTGTTTGCCAATAAATATATTTTGTTCGCATTGCCGGTCAAAGTTGGATGGCTCTTTTCAACCATACTAAAAATTTTTTCAAATTTTTCTTCTTCCTGAAATAGACTGTGGGCCAGCAAAAAGAGTGTGTCACGAACTTTCAGATCCATGTCGCCGAAGACAATATTTTTCTTTTGCTCTTGTACGCAGACTTTCCAATGACGACCGACATCAGCTTTAAGGTTTTCCAGGAAACGCCTGACATCCCTTTCCTGGAGCATGGTTGCCGTATCACCTATTTCATTGTTGGAAAATTGGCGTGGCTTATCGGTTTCTGATTCTCCCCTCTTAAGGTATTCAATAGCCTCAGCGTTGGTAATCCTCCTGGGCAACATTATTTCGATGCGCCCAAGATTAAATGGATAGTGCTGAACTCCTTCGAGGGCGTACGCTCCAAACAGACTATGGCCAGCGGTTATGTCTTTCCTTAAGATTACCTGAAGTCTGGAATGCCATTCTGGTTCTTGGGGAATTTGAAAAAGGTCAAGGTAAGTAGATGCCATTCCCACGCCCAGGCCAGCAGCAATCTCAATCAGTTCCAGCCTACCTTCCACAGGGATGTCTTGTAGTAAATTTTTTGTGGTTGATTTGAGTTCTTGGGAGTCTATTGATTCTTTGAGGGCTTCAAGCGTTCCAAAGGTGTCCCGTTCCATGGCAGCCTTCAGTAGCACCATGCAGTAATCGGTCTTTTGAGCGATTTCATCGGGGATACGGTTGATGGCATGTTTTCTGACGTGCTGAGACTTTTTACCGCGCACTTGTTCAAAACGCCTCTGGATTTCCATCATTTCCCGCTTATCATCCGTATTTGCGGTTTGATATATAACTTCCTGTGTCTTAAATTCTTCAAAGCTGAATACGGGATGGGCCTTTAGAGCCGCAAATAATACCAGACAATAATCTTCTGTCGCCAACTTTGCATAAGAGAGGTTTGGAAAGCCTTGCTCAAAGTCCTCTAAAATGCACAGCAGTGCGGCCAATAGGTTTTCTTCCATGCTGAGTCCCATGGCGGGCAAATATTTCAGCAACGACTTGGCCACACCGTCTCTAGGCCCCTTAAAGGCTATGGCTTGGCGAGCTTCCATTGGAGCAGAACCAGCGAGCCTGAGTAAATCTTTGGGATTTGCTTCACCCTTGCGTGGGTCAAAGATATTTATCTCTCGCAATTTGGCAAGCAAATTAGTATAGGTGTCAAGCAGGCTCCCAGGCGAAGCAAGCCTGGCGGCAAAAGAGTCGCGGAGTTTCTCTGCTGTTCTGACCCGATCTTCCAGCCTTTGTTCAAGTTGCTTGCCAAGAGTTACCATTTACTGACCCTAATCCAGTCCGGGATTTTTTCCTAATTGATATTGTAGCTAAACTTACACATAGCTACCCACAAACGTATCTGACTTATTTGACACACTTATTCGACACAATTTGGTAACATCAGTTATTTTTTTTGTTTTTGCGCTTCGTTGCTGGCGTGTAGCAGGGTGCGTAATTTATCAGACTTTGCCCTATCAATCTTTAATACCTGAATAATATTTAATGGCGTAACCTCTTCCAGCTTTGACCTCAACTGGAGAGCCTGTACACAAAAACTATTCACAGTTTCAAGTGAATTAGAAATTATTGTCCTGGTAGTGATTCGCAATGGATTGGTGGGTGGGGCAGGATTTGATACATCTGGAAGTTCGGTCGCATTTCCCTGTAGCGCATCTAAAAGTGTGCCTGTCCAGTTTTTCAAATCTGGAGTCACTGTCTCAAGAATGGACAATAATGTGTCGACAGCGTCCAGCAACTGCCCCACTTCCTGAAAAGCCTGGTCAATGTTGCCTTCACACTGACCCAGCAACATGTTCCATGCAATGGGCATATTTCTAAACAGGGCATCGGTCACTTTTATGTAAATTGACATGCCGATATGGAGCAATTTACGGATTTGGAAATCGCTTACTTCTTGTATCAATGTGCCAGCATGGGTTCGGGATGTGCGGTTAAACAGCAGCCCTGGATTGAGTCCAAGAATATCAAGGAAATAATATCTGTTTGCAAACATAAACATCTTTGGCAAATTTTCTTCCAAACTGGGATGGTTTTTTTGCACAAACTGATAGATATTCTCAAATACTTGTTCTTCTTCAAAAAGGGCATAAGTTACCAAAAATACTATATTGCGTACCTTGAGGCCAGCATCTGCAAACAATATTTCTCGCTTCTTTTCACCAAATAGCGATTTCCAGTTGCGGGCCATCTCCCATTTGAGAAATTCAAGGAACCTCAAAACCTCTCTTTCCTGCATCTGGGCTACACAATCTGCAATTTCGTTGTTGGAATATGTCCTTACCTTTTTTTCCACTCCACTATCTTCATCCCCGATGTCTCCGCGTCTCAAATACTCAAGTGCTTCAGCAGTACTGATTCGGCGGGGAAGCGTGGGTTCAATTTTCTTCAGGTCAAATGGATAGTTGTGCATCCCTTCGAGCGCAAAGACACCAAGAAGATTTGAGCCTGCGGTTACGTCCTTCTTGAATATTTCCTGTAACCGAAATTCAAGTTCATGATCGTTTTCGCAGATTATTTCAAAAAGATCCAAATTGATGGAAGCTAGTCCCAACCCAAAATCCGCAACGATTGCGAGCAGGTTGATTTTTTCTTCGGTCGTAAGAACACTCAGCAGGTGGTCTGAAGCGTTTTCGCGTATTGATTCGAGAGAGCCGAATACATCCCTTTTGAGGGCAACCTGGAGTACAACTTGATATAAATCATGCCGTTGCCTGATTTCTTCAGGCATTTGCTTTAATAAGTGCTTTTTGGTGTGCTGAGACCTGCGGCCACGCGCTTGCTCATAACGCCTTTGAAGCTCTCTGCCCTCTGCACTTTCAGGGTTTGCAGAGGAGTAGGTCACTTCCAAAGTTTTAAATTCTTCATAGCTAAGGATGGGGTGAGTCTGCAAGGCAAACAAGACCGCCAACAACATGTCTTCCAAAGGCAATTTAGACTCAGCCAGGAAGGGACAACTATTTTCTGCATCCTCGAGCATACAAATCAAGGCTGAAAACAGGCTCTCTTCTTGTGACAGTCCGAAGTATGACAAATACCTTATTACTGTCTTGCTCATACCATCACTAGGGCCGCGGAATGCAAAAGCCCTTCGGACTTCCTGACTTGCTGAGTTAATAGCTTTGATTAACTCTTTGGAATTTGGTTCGCCTCGAACTTCTCGCGCACGGGACAAGACGTTACCATAGGCTCCAGACAGGGTTGCTTGCTCGGCCAAGGCTTTGCCCAAAGATTCGCGGACATCTTTCGCCCTTTGGAGGGACGTATTTAGCTTTTGTTCATACTGATTGGCTTGGTTCACCATTAACACACTCTAAAACAAACCAGGAGCATTCATTCTATACCCATAGTAGGTTTGAGAGAACAAGTTTTGTTTGTTTAGCCCGATAGCCTCTTGCAAAACCCCGTGTAACACCTGCGCCCTCCGTTTCACTGTCTCCAGCTTGATTGGTGCAAGTGTTGAAGTATCGAATAGTTGCGCTGGATTCGGTTACACTCGGGGGCGCAGCTTTGCACCTCCCGATTATAGCAATTACGCGTATGTTGCCAGTTTACGGCAAGCAGAGTTTGACTTTATCCTTGAATTCATTTCAATTTGGTGATATTATCATTGGTTCATCTCATATAGTGAGGTGGCATTTTGCATTAACCGGGCGCACATGTTTGAAACCCTGACAGAAAAACTCTCTAAAGCGATGAGGTCGCTAAGGGGGCAGTCCAGACTGACAGAAAAGAATATAGAAGATGCTCTGCGGGAAGTGCGTATGGCCCTGCTGGAAGCAGACGTACACGTGCAGGTGGCCCGTACATTTCTTCAGCGAGTAAAGGATAAGGCATTGGGAAAGGCAGTCCTCCAGGGGTTGAATCCTGCCCAGCAGTTCATTGACATTGTCTACCATGAATTGACAGACATCATGGGCGGAGAGGCACCTGAAAAACCGCTGCACATTGCATCAGCCCCACCTACTGTGGTAATGGTGGCAGGGCTTCAGGGCAGTGGTAAAACTACGACCTGCGGCAAATTAGCAAAATACCTGAAAAAAAACGGGCACTGCCCCATTCTGGTACCTGCAGACGTATATCGTCCAGCAGCCATTGAGCAGCTCCACATTGTTGCAAAAGGGGCTGGCGTACCGTCATTTCAAACATGTAATGACAATCCAGTCACCATTTGCCAAGAGGCGATGAATGAAGCAAAGAATAAAGGCTGGGACATTGTAATCCTGGACACCGCTGGTCGCCTACACCTTGATGAAACACTGATGGATGAACTGGCACAAATTAAGTCTGCCTGCCAGCCCCAGGAAATACTGTTTGTTGCGGACGCAATGACTGGCCAGGATGCTGTTCGCTCTGCCGGGGCATTTCATGAAAAACTTGGCATCACCGGCGTTATTTTAACAAAAACCGATGGTGACACACGTGGAGGTGCTGCCTTCAGTATCAAGGAAGCCACGGGCAGTACCCTCAAGTTTGCCGGCACCGGAGAGAAACTTGATGACTTCGAACGGTTTCATCCAGACCGGATGGCTCAGCGAATTTTGGGTATGGGCGATGTCCTGACACTGATCGAACATGCTAAAGAGAACATTGACGAAAAGGAAGCTGAGCGGATGGCTCAGTGTTTACAAAAAAATCAATTCTCTCTGGATGACATGCGCTCCCATTTTCAACAAATAAAGAAGCTGGGGTCAATGAATAAACTCCTGGGAATGATTCCCGGCATTAGCCAGTTCAAAGGCCAATTGGAGAATATCGTCACCGATAAGCGTATGAAACATATGGAAGCTATTCTGGATTCTATGACCGCCCGTGAACGGCAAAACTATAATATCCTTGATGCCAAACGAAAACGGCGTATCGCCCTTGGCTGCGGACGACCCATTCAGGAAATCAATCAGCTTTTAAAGCAATTTCAGGAAATGAAAAAAATGATGTCACAATTCAATAACCCAGGTTTTATGAAGCGGATGCAGTCCATGGCTGGACAAAACCCCTTCCCCTTTTAACAATCACTGCAACACTGAGGAGTCATATGCTTTCCATCCGCCTTGCCCGAAACGGTGCAAAAAAACGCCCCTTTTACCACATAGTCGTTTCTGAAAACGACCGCATCCCAACTGGACGTGCCTTAGAAGTATTGGGGTTTGTCAATCCCATAGCCACTGCCGGGGAAGTAGTCCGCATTGATGCCGAAAAGGCAAAAACATGGATAAAGAAAGGTGCCCAGCCCTCTAAGTCTGTTCAAGACCTATTCAAAAAGCACCAAATACTATAGTGGATGGACTTAGGATTTAAGGTTGGGGCACTGCCCTGTCCTTTGCGTATTGTATGTTTGATGCTTGGCCATGGGAGTAAGCATGGATTTGGAGGCTTTCCTCAGGGATGTTTTGTCGCCGATACTGGATCATCCAGAAGAGTTAAGTGTTGAAATTAATAATAATGGCCGACAAATGGATGTCTTTTTGCGTGCATGCCAAAAGGACCGAGGCAGGATTATCGGCAGGAATGGCCGCATGATTTCATCACTCCGCACCCTCTGCAGGGCAGCGGGAGACAAACAGGGCCTTCACGTCAACCTCGAACTTATAGAGGACGATGGCGAAGAAGTAAAAAATTCCAGCCTGGAAACATGATGTTTCTCCTTGGGTACCTTGCAAAAGTTCAGGGGCTAAAGGGAGAGTTTTTGTTGCACCCCACCACAGACTCTCCGGAGCGCATTAAAGAATGGGATGACCTGGTAATCGCCCCGCCAGACGTTGGGCTGTCTGAATGTGAGTCTGCCCGTGGCAATAAATACGTGTCTGTCCGTTCATTCAGGTGGCACCAGGAACGGCCCTGCATTGCATTTGATCAAATACTAGACCGCACCGCTGCAGAAACATGCAAAGGCTGGGCACTCTGGGCTCCGGACACCTGGACTAAACTGGGGGAAGGCGAATCCTTCAGGCATGACTGGGTTGGATGCAGAGTATTTGTAGACAACTCCCAGGTCGGTGAAGTAATCAGTTTAGAACCCTCGCCTGGCGGATACGACATGGTACGCATGAAAGACCTGCGTCAGGGGCGGACAGGTGTTCGGGATATACCATACATCAAGGCTTGGTTCCGACTAGACATAGAAAATCGCAGGATTGATTTATATCCTCCACCAGGGCTGTTGGACATTTAGCAAGCCACGTTGAAGTAATTTTCTGTTACCCCAAGGCATTACCAAAAACAGGATATTTTCCCCGAGACATCCGCGGCTCGTGCCTCATGACCCTTCTGTCATTGTATTCCTGGTTCACTCCAACCCTCAGCCTTTTCCCACGTTTGGCGTATTTTTTCAGCTTTTGCGTACTGCCCCAATTTTTCGTAGGCCTCGCAAAGCGGATTGATATATCCCTCCAAAAGGTTTTTTGTGAGCCTATGTTTGATGACTTCCTCTGTGTCAAACATCTTTTGGTATGTCTCCCAGATAGGCTCTACAAGGTTGATTATCCGCGTCCAGGCATCCAATGACTGATAGTTCTTTATTAGGCTGGGATATATAGAAGTAGGTGGGAAACCTGACATGTCCGGAACTGGGGATAATGTTTCTATAAAAGAGGGCAATGATCTGTTTGTAAATGGGGCGAAGACACCCCAAATGTCCCAGAGTTCTTTTGAGTGGGGTCTGCCCTGCAACGCACTTTCAACAGAACCGATATGCTTACTTGCAAATTGTTGTAGTAGTCTACTATTTTTGATAACCGTAATGTTCAGTGAATTGCCAAGCAGCCAGGATTTAGGGCGAACCAATATGTGGGGAAATAGCGAGTCGGCAAGCCTGATATAGTCAGTCCAAATATCCCAGTCGAGGGAGTCTTTCAAATGACCTTCCTTATCCTTTTCAGTTAGATTTGTCCTGAGTGTACCTACCCTCAAATACTCCGAGAGCAAACAACCACTGGCTACCAAAGAATCGGGATGTTTTATTGCAAACTCATTGATAATTTCAGGATTGGACTTAATGCCCTCGCGTTCGAGCAAGTCGAGGATGTTTTTTGATGCCGGAAGTGATTCCCCGCCGTGATAGTACTTTTTGTTGTGGTCGAGGATTCCCCAGATATAGGTTTCATTCGCTGATAGACCCTCCCTCTCCAGTAATTCAATTGCTATGGGATCAACTGGTTCCAATATGTAAGGGTTGACAATATATTCAACAAGCCTGTCTTCACTGACTATAGTTTTGAGTTGAGCCTGGTATTCGTCAAAATCTATACCATTCAGACTGTGAAGTGGATGATCTGGAGGGAGTCCCATAAACACATATTGTGTCTTCTTTTGGGGTTGGATGATTACCAAGAAATGAATCCCAATCGGGATTCTCAGTTCTTTAATATTCTTAGGCTCGCTGAAGTGCACCTGGAGAATATTGCCAACGATTGGATCTCCAATAAAGTCCTCAATTTTCGTTTCTGTATCAGGCCGGTTATTTTGAGGTTCGGTCTGCGGGAATGTATAATTAATCGCCTTTGCCATCTCAACGGCTTGTTTCGCATCCTGCTCAAGAGAGGGCCTGGATGCAATGTCAAAATATATTTCATTGGCTTTATCAAAGTCCTTGCTGTGTAAACATGCTTCCAGTAGCGGTAATGCAAACACCTTGACATAAAGATTCCTGTTCAATGGGGCGGCCGGGTTTTCTCCAGCATCAGGCATTCTGCCCACAGGTGCCCAAATGTCTAGTGATGATTGCCAGTTTGGCCAGTCCGGCCAATCCTGCTCAATGATTCTATGCCATTCTTTATTTACCCTTGCCTCGTCCCTTGTCCAATCTCTTACCACTACTGGCGGCCAGACATATCTGGTTTCTTTTGGCAGTGTGGGGAGTTGGGGGAAAAAATCCAAAATCTTTCTTCCTGCTGCTTGGGCCATCTCCTGCCACATAGTCCAAATCTCTAGGTCGGTCTGCCTAGCCTCTAGTTCTATTTCGACTGCTGAAATATTCTTTTTGTAAAGAGCCTTCATGGTCGGACTGTAGAGGGCCAGGTTTTCAATCTGCGACCTTGCAAAAAACCCTGGCAGCACAGACAGCCAGTTGCCGGAGTTAAATGAGGCACCAAACATTTCTGCCAACTCGCCCCAGATGTTTGCGTCAGACTCCTCATCAAGTTCTTCAGCTATCTGGGGAGGGATTGTTGAGCGACCCCTGAGGTTGCCCTGGAGGTCGTCCAGAATGCTTTTTGAAACAAGACTTAATGCCTTGCGAGTTTTTTGTTTTGCGTGATTTTCTAGTTCCCTCATCAGTGCCAGGCAAGCGTCCATATTGGTTGGTGAGTGGCGCAGAAACTGCCTCAAAACGTGAATTCTGTTTGTAATGTTTGCCCTCAGATAGGCATTTTCAAGCTCGTCTGGGGTCGGCATTTGGGTGCCAGATGCAATCATGTTGCCCAAATGATAAAAAGCCCAGCAATCTTCTTTGTGACGCTCTGTATCTATCTTGTGGGCATTGGCTGGCTGGGTTTCAAAGTCCACCACCAATGGCTCCCAACCCATGACCCTCCTGTTATTTGTAACAGAGGCAATTTCAGACCGCTCCACTCTGTCTTTATTGTAAAACAATATGCCATGTGGGTTTGGAGAGGCATTGTTTTGAAGTTGAAAGTTTGCCCTGGGTTCCTGGACTTCCAAATCGGGGCACAAACCAATAACAGCAAGTGACAGCACGAAACCAATTTCGCTACGCTTCAAAATGTTACCTCCTCAAATCAGGGGTTGGCTGGATTATGGCCGTAATTGATCGGGTTGACTAATTGCTATCTCCTCCTTGACTCCCCAATCAAAATAGAGACAGATTGTTCATTGCCGCAATAGTCTGTCACCTTAACAATAATCCTGTCACCTCTGACTCGCTCTCTTGGTATCAGGACATAAAATGCCTCTTCTTTTTGGTCAAAAATTCCATCTTCCGGCAGAACAAATAGCCAGCTTTCTCCATCGGCGCTGATTGCGGCATCTTTAATTGTTGACACTTCGTCCCTGGCAACAAAACGGACTCGGACATTATCGCCCTCCATGGTGGCCGTCATTTCTGTTATCAGTGGTGGAGTGTTGTCAATGGTAAAAGGAGCAGTGCGCCAGGTGCTTTGCAAAGCAGCATTGATAGGCTGAGAAAGTGCATCTGTTGCAGTGACTTCCAGGCGATACCGTCCATCAGGCACATGCAGCGTATCAAACGTGAAAAAGTTATCCAGCCACGCCTTTTCTAATTCAATGGCTGACCCCCTATCGGGCAACAGTCTGATGCGGAAACTGAGCTGATCACCATTTGGATCGCTTACTCGGAACATAAAAGCCTGGGCACCTTTCCTGTAGCCGCGTTCTTCTGATCCAACTGAACCAAGGGTAGGTACCAACTGTTGAACTTTCAGGGGGATTCTTTCAATTTTTTGTTCCCTTGGTGGGCCTTGGCGGTTAATGACTACACCGGGGGGCATTACGTCAATGCCTTCCCATACAGGAGGTAGGTTTCGATTTGCATAGTGAACCCTTATTCCTTCAACGACCGGAGTCCCACCGCCACGGTTCGATGTAAGTTTGATCCTGAACTGTGCAAAGCGGGTTGGCTTCATTTGGGAGCGTTCACCTGACCTGAGTGGTGGGCTCCAGGGGCCCCACGTACTGTCAGGTGTTTCCGTTGAACCAACCCTGAACTGTATTTCTGCGTTTGTACCCTGGGGTACTTCTGAATCCAGGTACATTCGGCCCCAATCGGCTATAGGATTGGCTCTTAGTGGCTGGCTATCCAAAAAGCCTTCTGTGGCTTGTATATCAGATAATATGTGTATTTCTGCTGGATTAGAGGCCACTGCCAAAATGTCTGTACCTGTTTGCAAGAGTGATGTCACCTGTGCTGCCCCGAGATCTTGAAGCACAGAGAAAGGCTCGGCTTCCCTAACTTTCTCAGAAATTGGTATTGAAAAAATCCGGCTACGGTTACCTGTACCCAGCAGCAATTGGTCTCTCCAGGAGGCCATGGAAAAAATTTGACTCTTATTGCTTGTCCACAAAACATGGGGTATGCGGTCGCGATCCAGTTTAATGACAGCAGACCTAACAGACACATCACTGGTTATCAAATAACTCTCGCGGTTTTCTAATGTGCCACCGCTTATTTTTTCTGCAAGCCCCTGATTTGTACCAATAAATAGCTGGCCATCCTGCATCAATAATGTCCTGACCTCTTCAAACCCAGTGGCCGCCATGACTTCCAACTGTTCTCCAACTTGAGTGAACCTTGTAACCAATCCATGTCCATGTGTGCCTAATAGCCAAACCCCAGGACTTTCCTGGATGATTACAGTGAAGGCAGTCTCTTCAGGTACGCTCACAAGCCTTCTGGCACTTGAATTTTCCCTGGCAAGGTAAAGTGTGGCTCCTCTTTCGCTTCCCCCGGCAATGAATACATCAACTCCGTTCGAGGCAAGTGCCCAAATCACCCTGGCATCAACTTCTCCAAACGCTCTTGATTCACCATTGGAGTTGATGCGATGCAACTTACCGTCTGCACTGGTGGCGACAATCAGATCATTACCTAAGCGCGTCATGGCAAAGATCATTCCGCCCTTCAACTGAGTAAACGGCCTGGCCTGACCATTGGAATAACGGAATATCCTCCCCTCAGTCCCCGCGGAAAGAAATGCCCCGCCCTGCCCATCAGAAATAGCGCACCAAACTGCGCCTTCTGGAATCTGAGCAGTCCTCCTTGCATTTGGAGCCAGGCGAAGACTGCCATCAGCACTAATGCGGACACCTTTTACGTCAGCCCCAAGCCAATCGTTAAAAGACGAAAAACTTTCTGTAGCCTGTTGTGCCATGGCCAAAGCAGACCCGCAGAGAGCAGTAACAACAATAATGAGTACGCGTTTGATTGTCATGTGGTATAGCCTGTATGAAAAAAAGTTAGGGAAGTTTAGCTAAATACATTCTTTATTCAATTTCTACTTCAAGCGTGATAAGCCCAGTCACTTCTCTTTCCAGTGGCAGAATTGCTCGGCCAATCACGCGGCGCTGTAGCCTGTTGTCTGATGTGTCTCCATCTGCCAACAGAAGGCTGCTGATAGAGGGTGGAATGCCCTCGATTCGGTTGCCTCTTAATCCCGCCCCGTCCTGAGCCTGGGATAAAAAGGCATAGGCATAATTATTCTTCAGTGTTCCGTTGAGCAAATAGACCATTTCGGCAAGGGACGTGGTGCGAATCCTCTCGGTGTCTGGATCATCCCTGAGCATTGACAAACCATCGCCAACCTGTAGTATGGCCTTGCCTGGCTTTGCCGAAAGGGGAACGGGGATGGTCAGGGTCGCTGTCTCTCTGATGCCCTGGATATTTTGCAGAGTGACGAGAATTGGCAATGCTTGGCCTCGTTTGACTCTTGCCACCAATGGTCTTACTCCGGCAATTGCTGTAAGGTCGAGCCTTTCTTCACCTTTAATATTTATTGATATGCCTTCCACAACCGGGCGTTCAAAAGGATTGAGATAGATTGCCTGAAGCATTCCCCCCAAATATAGCGGTAGGCGCATGGAGCGCAAATCCGCAGACATATTTTCAACTATGATTGGCTGCTGATTAGCCAGCTTGATATTCCCCTGGAGGCTAAGGCTCTGTACACCGGTTTCGCGCACATTCGACAAAATAGAATACGCCAGTGCCTCAAACACCAGCTGGGGAGTAAGTATAGGATGATCCAAGACATCAAAACTAAAGTTAAGATTTCTTTTGCCGCCAAGGTTAATTCCAACCCGCAGAGGAATTAGTTTTGGCTCTGCACCAATAATTCCGGCAACGCCACTGGGTCGGTCCAGCCGCACTGCCCCTATTGGGGCAACAGGCTGGGCCAGCTTCATGCTGCTTTCGTATCTGGCAACATGTGTGGAAACAGTTGCAGACCACATTGGCAGGTCAATCGCCCCAAGGTTTTGAAGCTGATGGCCAAACAACAAAACCCTGTTTCCTGACACATAAGTAATCGTGCCGGAAGCAGCCATGTTGTAATCCCCTTGAATCAATGGGATTACAACCATGCCGCCTGGTTCAATTGGGCTGGGTTCCGCCTGGATACCATCACTAACAAGGGGACCGGCAAAAAGCATCGGCAATCCATCCCACCATGAACCAAATTCCTTACTTGGCGGGGTTCCGTGCAGCAACAGCGGTAATACCTGCTCGCCCATAGCCCCAATAGGTATCTCAGAAGTGCCAATTATTTCCGAAAGCGGAATCATCTCTCCCAACTGAGCAGACCTAATGATTCGAGTGGGGTTGAGTCTTGGGGGTATCAAGGGAGTGCGCGCAGAAACAGCGTCAGACACATCCAAGAGCTGATCCAGCATTTCCTGGATGGGTGTTACTCCTGCGATAGGGTCTTTCCCCCAACTGAACCCACTGGAAAGTGCCCCAATGAGTTTTCCATCGACATAGCAAGGCGATCCGCTCATTCCCGCCAAAATCCCAGATTCTGCCAGGGGGCCGCCACTGGCCTTGACAAGTATTCTGTCTCGCCCTGGTGCAAAGCTCTTCTCGATGCCAAGTACTTCAAATTCAAAGCGGTCTATCTTGCTGCCCTTGAAAACAGTCAGCCCATGACCCAGCATACCAACCCGTATTTCTGAAATAGGCATAGTCGGGGGCGGGGATTGGCTGAAAACCTGAATTGCCAACACAAGTAAGAAAATTGTACGCGCTAAATGATTCATCGCTTGATCACCCTTGTTTAGAGGCTACCAGTAAATCGGAATTATGGCACAGCAAACCCAATGAATAGGATGCCGACAGGGACGGTGCAGTTCCCAAAATGGCAAACTATTTATGGACTTTGCTATTTCTTATCTGCAAAGTTTTGATAGTGTTAAAAAATGCGGATTCTGATTTTAGGAGATGTAGTCGGTGAACCAGGACGAAGGTTACTGGAAAGGTTCCTGCCAGAATTGAAACTACAATTAAATATTGATTTTATTATTGTTAATGGAGAAAACGTAGCCCACGGACACGGGATCAATGAAAATATCGCAAATCACTTCCTGGATGACCTTGGCATTGATGCAATTACAACTGGTAACCACGCTTTTGGTGTAAAGGGTATTACAACATATTTCCGGCAGGAACCGCGGCTTCTCAGACCAGCAAACTGGCCTCCCGGCACTCCTGGAAATGGATATTTGAAAGTCCATACCAAGACTAATGAAGAGCTGCTAATAGTCAATTTGATTGGCAGGATTGGTATGTCTGAAATAGCAGATTGCCCCTTTCGCACAATTGATACCGTGATGGCAAAAGAGAGGGCAGACTTGGTGCTAATTGATATGCACGCAGAAGCTACAAGCGAAAAACAAGCCATCGGCTGGTACCTAAGTGGCAGGGCAGCAGCTGTAATTGGGACTCACACACATGTCCCTACTATGGACGAAAAAATATTGCCAGGTGGCACCGCTTTTGTGACAGACGTTGGCATGGTTGGGGCATATGAAGGCATAATAGGCATGGACAGAGAATCCAGCCTTAGCCGCTTTCTGAAGGTCAAGACCGACAAGTGGAAAGTGGCAGAAAATGACCTCCAGCTTCACGGCGTAGTGATAGAAACAAGTGGTCGCAAAGCTGTCCGTTTTGAAAGAGTAATAAGGAAAATGTAATATCAGACATGAGGTTTCAGAAAAGGCTGTTGCAATGCACAATGGTCAGAGACATAACGGTATGAGAAACAAGAGTGAATTTGTGGGACTGATACCCCTGCGCCACATTATTGGCAAGTACTCCCTAGAGGAAAGAAATTTGGAACGTCTTAAGGCTGCCTGGCCACTTTTTGTGGGACAAGGCAACTGCCAAATATCTCGCCCAATCTCGATCAGACAAGGTCTGTTGCTAGTTGGATGTTTCAACCCATCTGTCCTGGAAGATTTAAGAAAAAGCGCAAAAAAAAACTGGCCCGTACTCCGCAATCGCATTAACTCAGTACTCAAACTGCATTTGCAGCGCATGGAAGTAGTCCCGAGCGACCCAGAGCTAGTTGCAACACGCTCAGTGCCTACATCACTTTCGGAGAGCGTTGACCCGCTGGAGCTGGTACTGATGCACTATCGCAACTCAAAGAGAAATTTTATTAAATGATAGACAAAACAGATAATATTGTGTAGAATCGGGAACTTCGGGGCGTGGCTCAGCCTGGTAGAGCGCTCGGTTCGGGACCGAGAGGTCGGAGGTTCAAATCCTCTCGCCCCGACCAAGTGGATTGCTGGCTTGTTGCCTGTCATTTTTTTCTGGTTTTTTTTTTGTGCAGATGCT
>Ga0082212_10003783_pt1 | contig 21297 bp, 15 predicted proteins | sample TergutNt197P3_FD_71548 | JGI IMG/M metagenome (GOLD analysis project Ga0082212, IMG submission 71548) | Neocapritermes taracua P3 segment gut microbial communities from Petit-Saut dam, French Guiana - Nt197 P3 | ecosystem: Host-associated > Arthropoda: Insects > Digestive system > Gut ... | reverse complement strand
CGATATAACCGCACTGCCTCATTTCGGGCAGGAACTGGAGTTCGGGCGTTTTGTGGAACAGGACGGGAGTTATGAAGTCCTCATGGGGTACGAAGTCCCGTTTGGTTTCCAGAGGCCCGGACGCTGGGATTACAATCCGGCGGTAGATTACGACTGGGAAAACCAAAGCTACACAGTAAACCCGCTGCCTTTTGACCCTACCGAAGAAACGAACATCAGGCTTATGCCAAATGTATATACGGAGCCCGACCAGCCAAAACCGAAGAATTACAGGATAAATGTCGTGGGAGTGCTGAAATGGGAAATGAACAATTGGCAGTTCAATAACGGGATCATTATGGATACCGCCGCGTTCGATAAACTGGAAAAGGAACTGAGCAAAGCGGAGGGCGGCAACAACAGCGGCAGAGGCGGCGGAATGGTCGTAATGTCAATGAGCAGCGCGGCGCCGGCGAGAGTAGGCAGCACTATGACTATGTCTTCAAGCAGGGAACAGGAAGTCGACAAGTACGAAAACCTCACGATAAAAGTCAACGATATGAATAACGTGATGGATATACAAAAAGAACTGCAGGATTGGGGTTTGCAGGCCTGGAGTAATATGGACAGCCTTGAATACGCGAAAGAGCAGTTCGCGTTCATCCAGATGATACTGGGGGGCATAGGCCTCGTCGCGTTCCTTGTCGCCGCGCTGGGGATCGCCAACACCATGATCATGTCGACGTATGAGCGCACGCGCGAGATCGGCGTTATGAAGGTGCTGGGCTGCAGGCTTGGGAACATCCTCAGCATGTTCCTGTGCGAATCGGCCATTATCGGACTGTTCGGCGGGATATTGGGAATCGGGCTGTCATTTGCCGCGTCATATGTACTCAATACTTTTGTCGACGCGTCGCTGTTCGGATTCAGCACATTCGGCGGCGCAACGTATGACTTGTCGATCATCCCGATATGGCTCGTCGGCGCAGGTTTGGTTTTCACGACCATTGTCGGGATATTATCAGGGCTTTACCCTTCGATCCGCGCTATGCGCCTGTCCGCGCTGGAAGCGATAAAGAACGAGTAACTATTCACCCTCCCGACCTCGCTGCTCTGCAATATAATATACCGTGTATGGTAGCATGACTATGAACCATTTTGAAGCCGGGGAATTTGATATCGCCGTTATCGGCGCGGGGCACGCGGGGATCGAAGCCGCGCTGGCCGCCGCGCGCCTTGGTATGCGCACGATTTGCTTTACGATAAATCTCGACGCTGTCGGTAACATGCCTTGCAACCCGTCGATCGGCGGGACAGGAAAAGGGCATCTCGTCCGCGAGCTCGATGCGCTCGGAGGGGAGATGGCGCGATGCGCCGACAAAGCGTGCATCCAGTTCAGGATGCTCAACAGGGGCAAAGGCCCTGCGGTACACTCCCTGCGCGCGCAAGCAGACAGGCGTGAATATCAAAAAATAATGAAGCATACGCTCGAGCGGCAGGAAAACCTGACGCTCAGGCAGGCGGAGATAGTAGATATTGGCGTAGACGGTTCGACACAGGGGGACGGTTCTATTGTGTCGACCGAAGGACACAAGAGAACCGTCCCCCTGTGTCCCCTGTGTCAGGTCGCGTGGGTCAAAACGCAAACAGGCGCGATCTTTCGCTGCCGCGCCGTCATCGTATGCACGGGAACATACCTCGCTGCGCGCACAATAGTAGGGGAAGCAGTGCAAAACGGCGGGCCTGACGGCATGTTCGCGGCGACCGTCCTTGGCGACAGGCTGCGCGAACTCGGTTTGACGCTGCAGCGTTTCAAGACAGGGACGCCGCCGCGCATCAACTCGCGCAGCGTTGATTTCTCTAAAATGGAGATCCAGCCGGGGGACGAGCCGCCGCAGCCATTTTCGTTTGAATCAAAAGACCCTCTGATCAACACCGCTGTTTGCTGGCTTACATACTCCAATGAGGCTACTCACGCCGTCGTTCGTGAAAACTTACACAGAAGCCCGATGTACTCGGGTGTGATCGATGGCGTCGGCGCTAGGTACTGCCCTTCGTTTGAAGATAAAGTCGTACGCTTCGCTGACAAAAAGCGCCACCAGCTATTTGTCGAACCGATGGGGCTGGATACGGAAGAACTCTATCTGCAGGGATTTTCATCGTCTATGCCGGAGGAAGTGCAGCTTAAGATGGTGCGCTCGGTCCCGGGGCTTGAAAATGCCGAGATAATGCGCCCGGCATATGCCATAGAATATGACTGCATAGACCCGCTGGAGCTTCTGCCGACGCTTGAGACAAAGAAAATATCCGGCCTTTACGGCGCGGGACAGTTCAACGGCTCGTCCGGTTATGAAGAAGCGGCCGCGCAGGGTTTTGTCGCCGGGGTAAACGCGGCGCTGAAAATAAAGGGCGCGGAACCCATGATAATCCGGCGCGGCGACGGATATATCGGCACGCTTATCGACGACCTTGTGACGAAGGGCACAAACGAACCATACCGGATGATGACCTCGCGCACAGAATACAGGCTCCTGCACCGTCAGGACAACGCCGATATCAGAATGTCGCATTTCGGCAACCGCGTCGGCCTTATATCGGACGAGCGGCATCAACAAGTCCTGGAGAAGTACAAGCTGGTAGAACAGGAGATAGCGCGTCTTGAGAAAACTTTCATCCCTCCGTCGGAGGGACTTTCCTCTCTGTTGGACGCCCATGGTATGCCGGAGGCGACGACCGGCGTCAGCCTCGCCTCGCTGCTGCGCCGTCCGGGTATTTCATACAGCGATATTGCGCCGTTCGACAGGACCATGCAAAAAAGCTCAAGTTATCATACTGATAACTTGAACTCAGTAAAAGTCCCCGACGTCGTCCTTGAGCAAGCGGAGATCGCCATAAAGTACGAAGGCTATATCAAGCGGCAGCAGCGGCAGCTTGAGGAGTTCACAAGGCTCGAAAACAGTCTCATCCCGGAGGATATCGATTATAACGCGATGCAGGGGCTTCGAATAGAAGCGCGCCAGAAGCTCAGCGCCGTACGGCCGCGCAGCCTCGGTCAGGCGATGCGCATTTCCGGCGTCTCCCCCGCCGACGCCGCCGCGCTGATGATACACCTGAAATCCTCAGCCGACAAGTAACGCCACAAAATGTACAAGTCTGACCCCGGTACAGTTTTTCTTGACATAGCCTGTTGCTGAATGCATAATAAAATGCGGATCGCACTGTACAAGAAAATGGAAAGAGGATAGCTGCCAGTGGATTTTAAATATCGCGAAATACTGACCGGAGACGGGCAACTCGGCCCTTATCCGCTTGAAAAACTACCACGAGTCGATATTGCGACGACGCGCCCGTCTGAGAGTACAGTGCGGCGCTCATACGACGATCAGCCGTTTGCAGCAGCCAGACGCGGTGAACTTGGAAAGGCCGTCCAGGAAGGGGAACGCCGGTTTTTCAAAAGCGAGCCGCTTCTCGCTGCGATGACAGGATTCCATTCATACCTTTCAAAATATGAACTGCCGCCTGTCGCAGAAGTCAAAGCGCCGCTCCCCGACGACAGGCGCATACTGACCCGCCACATAAAATCGCTGGCTTATTTCCTGGGAGCGGATATGGTCGGCATTTGCAGGTTGCCGAAGACCGCCGTATATTCCAATGATCTGAAAGGGCTTCCGATCGATTGTGACTACGAGTATGCGATAACAATAATCAACGTAAAACACACAGATACCATACGCGCTTCTTACGGGCGCGAGTGGATAGACGACCCCGTCAGCTTTCAGGTATACCAGCAATGCGGTCTGCAATGCGAGAATATCGCAGATTATATCAGAAGGCTCGGGTATCCGGCGTTCCCGTCGATTGTGGGCACATATCCAACGCTTATAACGCCGCTTATCATTGAGTCCGGCCTGGGAGAGGGCAGCAGGCTCGGCATAGCGGTAAACCCGTTCGTAGGGGCGGCGTTTAAAGCCGCTGCAGTTTTGACGGATTTTCCTCTCGAGCCTGATAAGCCAGTCGATTTTGGGCTCCAGGAATACTGCGGTAGTTGCAAGATATGTGCCGAGCAGTGTTTCATGCATGCGATATCCGGGCGCGAAAAGGAGACATACAACGGCTATGAAACCTACAGGCAGGACAGGAACCTTTGTTTTTCGGGAATCATGACAAACCCGATAGGTAACTTTTGCCAGAGGTGCGCTAAAACCTGCCCCTGGAACCGTCCGGATAACCGCCCCGAGGATTTTCGCGATTGGGACGGAAGCCTGAGTTATCTGTACGAGTCTGTAAACCGACAGGCGGAACATATGCGCGCGAACGACTTCGTCGAGCCGGACGAGCACAAAAATAAATGGTGGCTGCCGCTCGAATATAAAGATGGCGGGATCGTCGAAGCGCCGGAGTTCGACTACAAGATCCATTTCGCCCGAATGGAAAAACTTAAGAAAGGTAAAAGCTCACCAAATGGAGATATTTAATAAAAGCATTAGCAGAATCATTCATTTTGCATTTGTTCTGGGATGCTTGTCCATGATCATATCAGTATTGATCACATCGGCAAACATAATAATACGATTGTTCGGCTATGCGCTTAATGGAAGCGTTGAAATTGTCGTAAACCTTAATGTACTTATAGCGTTTCTGAGTTTAGGGCTATGCGCGATGGAAGATGGGCACATCAAGGTGGACATCTTCAAAAAGTGGCCGTTTTTAGACCATCTATGCGCGATAGCTACTATTGCCGGTATTGCGTTATTCGGATATTGCGCCGTTTATCAAGGGCGAATAGTATACAGGCTGAGTACTAAAACATCTGTACTCGACCTTGTAAAGTGGCCGTTTTACATTGCAACGGCTCTCGGGTATTTTACAGCCGCGATCGCGCTTATCGGCAAAGAAGTTAACAGCCTTGTAAATTGGATAATCAGCAAGAAAAAACCGATGATTGCAGAATAATCATTATTTCTTGAAGGGATGTGCGACGCTTGAGCCCTGAACTTATTGGATTGCTGGGTATCATTGTTATGCTTGTACTCATTTTTTGCAGGATGTGGGTCGGTTTCGCAATGATTCTTGTCGGATTTATCGGATGCTGGATCATAGGGGGATGGCTACCTATCTTTAACATGGCGGGAACTTTTGGATACGCAAACATGTCAAACTACGCAATGAGCTGCCTTCCGCCTTTCATTTATTTGGGATGCCTGATTTACCACACAAATCTGGGGGCCGATATATTTACGGCGATAAGGGCGTGGTTAGCCAAGCTGCGCGGTGGCTTGGCTATCGCGACAGTGGGCGCCTGCTCGATTTTTGCCGCTTTATGCGGCGACGCCCCGGCGACCGCTGTTACAATTGGTAAACTGTCATTTGAAGAGATGAAAAAACACGGCTACAGCGAAAAGCTTGCGGCATGCTGCAGCTGTGCCGGTGGAACGATAGGCGTCCTTATACCGCCGAGCATTCCATTTATTATCTACGGCGTTATGACCGAGCAATCAATTGGGCAGTTGTTTATGGCGGGCGTGATACCGGGGATAACGCAGGCTTTGTTTTACGCTATAGCAATAGTCATATGGTGTAAAATCAAACCGGAAATAGCGCCGCTTGCCCCGTCGGTACCCATGCGGCAAAAACTCAAACTGTCGGTCGGTATATTGCCTATCATAGTGATCCTTGTAATTATGTTCGGAGGTATGTTCTCGGGCCTGTTCACCCCGACAGAGGCGGGTGCATTCAGCGTTTTTGCTACTGTCGTCGTTGCATTCTTTATGAAAAGACTCAACAAAGGCAGTTTCTTCGCATCGACAAAAGATGCGATAATGTCAAGCTGCATGGTGTTCTTTATCATACTCGGGGCGTTCCTTTTCACACGCTTTATTGTTTTAAGTAATATCGCGCTTGCCGCAAAATCGTCTCTGTTATACCTGAACGAAGTAGTGGGTGTTCCGCCGACAGCGATTATATTTGTGATCGTAGTGGCGTATATCATAATAGGCTACTTTTTTGATACCTTAGCCGCCGTACTTCTGACAGTACCGATTATGTTCCCGATAGTGACTGCTCTCGGATATAACCCGATATGGTGGGGCGTGATAACGATCCGCGTGATGCAGGCGGGAATGATTTCTCCGCCGTTTGGGGTAAATCTTTTTGCGACCGCAAAAGCGGTAAAAGTTCCTATGGGTACTCTTTACAGAGGGATGTGGCCGTTTATCATCGCGGATGTACTGCATATAGTTATGCTGGTGCTGCTACCTGAAGTTTCGTTATGGTTCCCAAAGCTGTTAGGCATGATGCGTTGAGACAGACATATAAAGCAAAGAGGTGGAGAGAAGAAAGTATTATTTTTAAATCGGTATTACAAAGCAAGATAAAATTCGAAAGGGGAAAAACATCAAATGAAAAAAGAATTTAAAAGGATCGTGACACTATTTATTTCAGCGGTAATCATATTATCGCTGGCAGCCTGCGGAGGCGGTGGTAAAACCAACGATGCTCAGGCTCCAAGCGTTGGCAGCGGCGGAGAGAGCAGCGGAGGGGGCGAAGAGGTTTTTGAGTTAAGCTTCAGCACTTTCATACCTGAACTCATAGCTCCCGGAAAAGCGACGCGGTCAGCTCTCAATTACATGGAAGCGACCTCAAACGGAAAACTCAAGTTCAAGGATTACTGGGACGGTACGTATGTGTCATTTGCTGAGACAATCCAGGCGGTCGTGACCGGCGTTATCGATATCGGATTCATCGACCCGGGGCATCTCAGCGAGTCGTTCTACGCAAACCAGATAATCAGCATGTATATCGAAGCCGACGTGCCTTCAAGAAAGGGTCAGTCGGAGGCGCTTCAACAGGCTATAAACGAGATACCTGAACTGCAGAAAGAACTCAACGATCTCGGCCTTATGTGGCTTGGAATAGTATCGGCGGGCAGCGGGATAATCCACTTTGCGGACGTCGTCGACGTACGTCTGCCGGACGACCTCAGAGGTATGAGCATGGAAGCGCTTGCCGCCGGTAACGAGTTGCTGAAAGCATGCGGCGCCGCGATGATCGGCTCACCTGTCACTGAATGGTACACAGGATTGGAACGCAACGTAATAGATTCGCTGATCCACAACTGGGGCGCCGTTGACGGGTTCCGGTTCAATGAAGTTACTTCGACCCATTTGTTCTTTACGACTAAAGATAAATCAGACGAGGACAGCCGTGGCCTGTATGTGTCCGCGATGGGCTTTATAATGAACAAAGAGAAATTTGAAAGCTTGCCCAAGGATATACAGGATATCCTGTTGGATGGGTTCAGTAGGGAATATTCGGAAAGATTCCTTGAATTTGAAATGCCTGCTTGTCTGGCAGGCTACACTGAAGCCATCGACAGAGACCATAAGTTTATCTACCTTGAGCCAAATGAAGTTGCCGCGTGGAGAGACAGGGTCGCAACGTCGAACTCGGTCGTGCTGGATAAAATCAAAGCGAACGGATTTGACGCATACGACATTTATAGAAGGTGGAACGATATACTTCAGGCAAAATTCGATTCCGAGAAGTGATAACCTGACAGTGGTGAACTATGAACCTATGAAAGCAAAACGGGCGCGGGGGTCATCCTCGCGCCCTGGTGCTACGAATTGCAAATAACTAGCCTAATCTTACGCAGTCTTTTCCCGTCTGCCTTCGTTGAAAGCCCTTGAAATAACCTGTGGGTATAGTCGATCACTCGTCATCACGCGTCAGAACACGCACCCAGCGGTATCGGTTTAATACTATGCCGTTGGGTATACACTTGAGGAACTGGTCGGACTTGAGGAAAAGAAAGGTTATGACCGGGGAAAGCTTCCACACAAAAGCGCTGAGGGCGGATAAGGGTAGTACGCAAAGCCATATAAACGTTGTTTCAACGATGACCGGGTACCTGGTGTTTCCGCCGCCCAGTACGATGCCGCTTGCGGCAGGGTATTGATAGGAGGCGAAAACGACGACCACTATCAAAAGCGTCATAAATGTGCGCGCCAGCGCCCATGTTTCCGGTTCTAAGATGTAAACGCTGAGGACCAGATCGCGTACAAGGAACAGGACAAGGCCGGAAGCAAGGCCGCTGAGAACATAGAGGAACTGGAGCGTGCGCGCGTATGGGCGTATCTGATCCATCCGCCCCGCGCCGACAGTGTTGCCGATGATCACATTGCTGGAACTGACCTGGCCGAAAGCAAATGACGTTATCACCTGGTAAACAGTTGCGGCGATGCTGTTGGCCGCTACTATGCTCTTGGTAAGATGACCAAGTATGACGACCTGCAGCATCATGCCTATGCCCCACGAAACGCCGCTCAACATGACCGGGAGCGCAACCTTGATAAAATCAGACAAGTAGTAAGCGTCAGGTTTAAAGAATGTGAGCAGCCGCAGATTAAGCTTCCTGTCAATAAAGCGCACATAGATCAGAACGACGGCAAGCTGGACCAGCCGGGCAATAAGCGTAGCAAGCGCCGCTCCCCTTATGCCCATTTCGGGCGCGCCGAAGTTGCCGAATATCAGAATGTAATTCAGTATGATATTTAAAATAAGGCTGATAACGGATACGACCGTACCCAGCAGCACGATCCTCGCGCCGCGCAGCGACGTCACCAGAACGCTTTCGAGCGGAAAGAGTAAATAAGTGAAACACATGATGCGGATGTATCTCACGCCTTCTGTCTTTACTGAAACGTCGTTTGTAAATATGCCGAGAACGCCTTCCGGCAGGATAAATGAAATCGAAAAGAAGACCAAACCGACCGCGGCAGCGAATTTCATAGCAAGCGCTATGATACGGCGGATCGGTTCCGTTTCACCTTTCCCCCAGTATTGTGAGACCATGACCACGGTGCCGGCGCCGATGCCTGCGATGCATATCATTTGAAGCAGGTATTGTATCTGATTGACCATTGCGGCAGCGGCGAGGGCTGTTTCGCTGTAACGGCCCAGCATTATATTGTCGGCAAGGTTTACTCCGTACGCAAGCAGGTTTTGGGCCGCCATTATAGCCGACATTTTGAAAAAGGTCGTATAGAATTGCTTTTCACGAACAAACACCTGAAGTCTCCTTATCGCAAAGCGAGCATCCCGGCTCGCTTTACGGGCGCCACGGCGGCAGCATAATGAATATTCGATTGGCCGTGTTGAGAATTATAACACACCTCGTACGCCAAGACCAATGTTTTCTTGCAACCTTAAACAGCACCCCCTGACTCCCGGCAACGAACAGTATGATAATATGTAGTTATGCAGTAGTTACCGGATACCCCCTGCCCTGTAACATGCAATAGTTAACATTTTCTGAACTCGCCGCTCTTTGCTTGCGTTTTTATGGGATTTTGGATATACTACTTCAAAATAGGGCTTGGTATTTTCAATAAATAAGTCCGGCTAATGAGGGGTTGTAAGCAATACTGATCGGCAATATCAGGATAGATTCAAAACTGGTGCTTGCGCCGATGGCAGGCGTCACCGACCTCGCGTTCCGTACAGTTTGCCGCGAACTTGGGGCGGGCCTGACTTTCACAGAAATGGTCAGCGCGAAAGCGCTTGTATATCAGGACGGCAAGACTCGAGGCCTGCTGCTTACCGGGAATGACGAACACCCTGCCGGAGCGCAGATTTTCGGCAGCGACGCCGGGTGTATGGCGGACGCCGCCGCGCTCGCGCTGGGAATCTCCGGCGCGGACTTCATTGATATAAATATGGGCTGTCCTGTGGGAAAAGTTGTGAAAAGCGGGGACGGATGCGCCCTTATGCGCGACCCGGATAAAGCAATGCGGATCATCGAGACTGTGAAAAACAACGTCGATTGCCCGGTTACGATCAAGATACGAAAGGGCTGGGACAAAGGAAACGCAAACGCCGTGGAGTTTGCAATAATGGCGGAAAGCGCCGGCGCCGACGCTGTCACCGTCCACGGGCGTACAAGGACGCAAATGTACTCGGGTAAAGCCGATTGGGATATTATCCGCGAGGTGAAAAACGCCGTCGCTATCCCTGTCATAGCAAACGGCGACGTTTTCACAGCGGAGGACGCGGCGAGGTTGTTGAGATATACCGGGGCCGACGCGGCGATGATAGGCCGCGGGGCGCTTGGTAATCCGTGGATATTTATGCAGGCGCAGGCGCTGCTCGGCGGTGAGAAGATCCCACCCCTCCCTCCTGTGGGGCAGCGGGCTGAGACGGCGATGCGGCAGTTCGAGATGGCGGCGGAGCATAAAGGCGAACGCCTCGCCTGTCTCGAAGCGCGGCGCCACTATCCATGGTACCTGCGCGGCGTTCCGCATTCGGGGTATTTCAAAGCGCAGATATCCAAAGCCGAAACGCTGACCGATCTGCGCAGGATAACCGAAGGGATAAAACGGGAGCTGTAGAGTGGAGAGTGAAGAGCAGAGAGTGGAACGTGGAGTGCGGAACGCGCGGTCGATAGCGTTGAACGATACCGGTGATTATTAGAGGACGTAGGTGAGGCTTTGACTGTAGAGGAAGAAATGCAGGTTATCCGAAAGGTTACTGATGGCGACAGGGACGCGTTTGAGGATATTGTTTTGGCAAACCAGAAAAACGTGTATAATCTGGCGCTGAAAATGACCGGCAGTGAGGAAGACGCGCTTGATATATCGCAGGAGGCGTTTCTGAAAGCATACCGGCAGCTCGGAAGTTTTCGCGGTGAAAGCCGCTTGTCGGTGTGGCTGTACAGGCTCACATACAACCTGTGCATCGATTTTCTGCGAAAGAAACCGCGCGCGGGCATGATATCGCTCACAAATCAGGACGACGATGAGCCGCGCGACATAGAGATCCCGGACGTCCGGGAGCTACCGGAGGACAGTCTTATGCGAAAGGAAACGCGTAAGGCTATAGCAGAGAGCATCAACGAGCTCGGGCATAGGCATCGTGAGATCATAATTATGCGTGAGATCACCGGCATGACTTACATTGATATTGCGTCCGTTCTGAAGATAAACGAAGGGACGGTCAAATCGCGTTTGGCGAGGGCGCGGCTCAGCCTGGCGGGTATTCTTGTCGCAAAAGGAACTTTTCCTGAAAGTTATCGTCTGAATGGGCAAAGGGGGGTGACGGAAAGTGAATAAGTGCGCGGAATACATGGAGTTGATCAGCGCTTACGCTGACGGCGAGTTGGAGGATAATGACAAAAAGCGCGTCGAAGAACATCTTGAAGTATGCGATAATTGCTCCGCCATCCTTGACATTTACCGCGAGACGGCCGTTGCTGTGACCGAGTCGTGCGTATCCGTGCCGGATGCGCTGCGCGGCGGAGTAATGAAAAAGATATTGGATGAGAACATTGCCGGAGCCGGTACGAATGCTGCGGGAAAAGGCAGGATCCTGCGCGTCATACTGACCAGGTATGTCCCTATCGCGGCATGCCTTGCGCTTGTTTTGCTTACAGTACCGCGCTTTTTGAATCTCAATCGTACATCAACAAAAAATATGTCCGTCGGCGAGTCTATGTCAGTTGTCGACAAAGCGCCGGAAGCGCCGCAAATTAGCTCGCCGGCAGGTTCTGTATATGGGTATTCACCCGAATCAGAGATTGCGACCGGCGGCGGCGACGCCTCGGCGACGACGGATGGCGGCACAAACGGCGCACCGGCGCCTGTACCGTCAGCAGCGCCTGCGCCGGCGCCCGGTACGGCAAGCGACGATTCTGTCGATACCCGCGGCGACGAACCTGCGCCCGAACCGGCGGAGGTCAATACAGTTGCGGAGGAAGACGCAGACGACGCGGCGCCGGAACCCGAAGAAACGCCAAGTTTCGTAGACGAGTCCGGAAACGCCGCCGAATGGGCTGAAGCGCCTGCAGAGCCGTCCGAGTCTTATGAAGAAGGACCGGTTGACGCAGACGCGCCGCCGCTGGTCGCCCCGCCGCAGATAGGCGGGATACCCGAACTGCCATCTTCGCTTCCGGAGATGGACTTCGATCTTGGCGGCTTGCTCGCCGAATATGAAAAAGGCGCTTCGATCCTCTTTACGTCCTCTATATACGCGATCATTGAGATCAACGGGGGGCTTCCGGCGCTGCTCGAGATGTATGGGCTGGATCCGATCGAAGACAGGGAGATGTATTTCGAAATACCGCGTGACGCTGCGGAAATGATGATAGGATTTATGGGCGGCGTCGACGGTGTAAAAATAACGATCGTGGATGAGGACGGAGAGTTCGCCGTGCTTATATACACGCCCGCCGGCTAACGGTCAACGGCTGACCATCAACAGCCGCTGACTCCAATCAGGTCTATTACAATTATCAATCAAACAGACTTCACTTAAAATGAAATGGAGAGCTCACATCGATGAAGAAGCTTCTGAATAAGAAAATCAGCGTGAAATCCCTGATGATACTTCTGGTGATGATCGTCAGTGTTACAGTCGCGCTCGCGGCGGCGCCGACGCAGATAAGCGCGCTGCTTTCACCGAATATAAAAATCACATATAATGGCGTCCCTCAGACCCCGAGGGACGCCAACGGCAATGTAGTATACCCTATCAACTATAACGGCAGCATTTATTTGCCTATACGCGGCGCTGCAGACATCCTTGGTATCGACATAGATTGGGATAATGATTCCAAAACCGTCATGCTCAATGATATGGAATCCTCAACAATTGTGTCTTTGCCGGGCGGCGGGACCATCCCCGGCGGCGGCGGCCGGGTCATTGTGAATGGATCCGCCCGGTATACTTTAACGCCGGATAAGTCGGGGATCTGGTCAATACGAACGTCGGATAACGGTGATGACGACCCTATGCTTGAGGTATATGACTCCGGAGGCAGATTGATAGCAGAAGATGACGACAGCGGCTGGGGAAACAATGCTCTTCTTTTTGCAAGGCTCAACGCAGGTTCGGTTTATACGGTCGTCGCGACTTTCTACAACACTTATTCCGGCGGCTGCGTACTGACAGCGGCGCCCGCTCAGGCTTTACCAGCCGGAGGCGGCGCGGTCAGCGTAAACGGTACTGCTGCGTACACATTCACGCCCGAAAATACCGGGGAGTGGACGTTCCGCACGTCAGGAAACGGGGACAGCGATCCGTTTCTTTCGTTATTCGATGAGCACGGAAACTATATTGACGACGACGACGACAGCGGCGATAATATGAACGCTGAGCTGACTGTGTCACTGATCGCGGGGACGACTTATATCATTGACGCCGATTTCTATGACGGCGTACAGGGGAGCTATACGCTTACAATACAGATATAATAACAGCACGCAGGTTTTCTCTTAGTACCTTACGGACATAGAAAGCTAATAAAAAACACGAATTTCTTTGTCCGTTGGGTACTCGCCGCGCTTGCGCGGCGCGTGAGCAAGCAGTTAGTCTTATGGTTTTTTGGGTTGTGGGCGCAGCTCACATTTGGGAGGAATGATTGTAAATGTACGACAATATACTTGACGCGATAGGCAACACACCGCTTGTGAGAATAAACAAAATGAACCCGAATCCGGCTGTACGGATCTACGCGAAGCTTGAAGGGTTCAACCCGACAGGCAGCATCAAGGATCGCATAGCTTTGAAAATGATCGAACAGGCTGAAAGTGAAGGCGCCCTCACGAAAGGAAAGATCATAATTGAACCGACGTCCGGCAATACAGGCATCGGGCTTGCCATGATCGGCGCGATCAAGGGTTATCGCGTCCAGATCGTAATGAGTTCGGCGGTCAGCGTGGAGAGGCAGAAAATGATAAAGGGGTTCGGCGGGGAGATCATCCTCACTGACAAGGAACTCGGGACCGACGGCGCGATAATGAAATGCAGGGAACTTGTCGCCGGTAACCCGGACGCTTACTTCAACCCGAATCAGTTTTCCAACGAATACAACAAGCTGGCTCATTACAGTACGACGGCGCAGGAAATATGGGATCAGACAAGCGGCCGGGTGACGCATATGGTGTCCGCGCTTGGGACATCCGGCACTTTAATGGGGGTCGGTATGAGACTTAAGGCACTGAACCCCGATATAAAAATCATCGAGGCGCATCCTGTCAAGGGGCATTATATACAAGGGCTGAAGAACATGGAAGAAGCGATCGTACCGGAGCTCTATGACGTATCGCAGATCGATATGAGTATTATGATCGAATCGGAGGATGCGTATAAAACGGCGCGGCAGATCGTTGTGGACGAGGGGATTTTTGTCGGGATGAGTTCCGGGGCTGCAATGCTGGCAGCAATAAAGGTAGCCGGGCAGATAGAAAGCGGCCTCGTAGTCGTTATTTTCCCCGACCGCGGAGAGAAATACCTCAGTACCGATTTATTTATGGTATAAAGCCGACAGGAGTGTGACCGGAGAGCGATATGTCATTCGTGCATTTACATGTCCACAGCGAATACAGCCTTCTTGACGGCGCGTGCAGGATACGCGACCTTGTCGCGCGAGTGAAAAGCCTCGGGCAGACAAGCGTAGCCATCACCGACCACGGCGTCATGTACGGGGCTGTCAGTTTTTATAAAGAAGCGAAAAGCGCGGGGATAAAGCCGATAATTGGCTGCGAGGTTTATGTCGCCGCGCGCACGCGCTTCGACATGGACTACGAACTCGACGCACAGCGCCACCATCTTGTCCTGCTGTGTAAAAACGAGGAGGGCTATAAAAACCTTTGCCGCCTTGTCAGCGCGGCGTTTACGGAGGGGTTTTATGTCAAGCCGCGCGTCGATATCGAACTTCTGCGCGAATATAACGAAGGGCTTATCGCGCTGTCCGCGTGCATGTCGGGGGAGATACCGAAACTGATCCTGAGCGGGAGATACTTTGACGCTAAAGCAAAAGCGCTCGAATTCCTGGAAATCTTCGGGGATGACGGGTTCTATCTCGAGTTGCAAAACCACGGGCTGGAAGGTCAGCCGCAGATCAACGAAGGGCTGCTGAGGCTCAGCGGCGAGACCGGCATCCCGCTCGTCGCCACCAACGACGCCCACTATATCGACAAAGACGGCGCCGAAGTTCAGGATGTGCTGATGTGCATCCAGACCGGTAAAACAGTCAACGACACGGACAGGATGCGCTTCGAATCGAAAGAGCTTTACATAAAATCGGAAGATGAGATGCGCGGGTTATTCCCGGAGGCGCCGGAGGCTTGTGACAACTCCGCGCTGATCGCGGATATGTGCAACCTCGATTTTGATTTCAGTAAACATCACTTGCCGGAGTTTATCCTCCCGGATGGCGAGGACAGCGCCGACGAGTATTTGAAGAAACTCTGCCTTGACGGTTTCAAACGGATCTACGGAGCGGACAGGCCTGAAGTTCGGGACCGGTTGTTTTATGAACTTGATATGATTTCCAAAATGGGCTTTACCGATTACTTTCTTATCGTCGCGGATTTCATCGCTTACGCGAAGGGGCGCGGGATACCCGTCGGTCCGGGGCGCGGTTCGGCGGCGGGCAGCGTCGCTTCGTACTGCCTTGATATTACTACAGTCGACCCAATAAAATACAACCTGTATTTTGAGCGTTTCTTAAACCCCGAACGCATCAGCATGCCGGATATCGACATCGATTTTTGCGAGCGCAGGCGCGGAGAGGTCCTGGAATACGTCAAGCAAAAATACGGGGCAGATCGGGTCGCTCAGATCATTACATTCAATACGCTCAAGGCGAAAAACGCGGTGCGGAGCGTTTCAAAAGCGCTGGCGCTGACATTCGCGGAGGAAAACGAGCTCGCTAAAGAGATACCGAACGTCATGAACATCAGGCTTAAGGACGCGCTGTCGTCGTCGGGCAGCCTGCGCGGCATGTATAACGGCGACCCGCGGATAAAGAGGGTCATCGATACCGCTATGGCGCTCGAGGATATGCCAAAGGATTCCGGGACTCACGCGGCAGGCGTCGTAATCACAAAACAGCCGGTACGCGAGTATGTGCCGCTCGCGCTTTCAAAGAAAGACGATTCAATAGCTACGCAGTACTCCATGAATACGCTTGAAGAACTTGGCTTGCTGAAGATGGACTTTTTGGGACTGCGCAACCTGACTATAATTGACGACGCCGTAATCGAGATCCGTAAATCTGTTCCGGGCTTCTCGATTGAAGAAATCCCGGAAGACGACGCCGGGACGTACAGCATGCTTACGGCAGGGAAAACATCCGGGGTGTTCCAGCTTGAGTCGCAGGGGATGACCGGAGTCTGCGTCGGCCTTGGCCCGAAAAACATAGAGGACATAACAGCTATCATAGCGCTGTACCGCCCTGGACCGATGGAGTCGATCCCGCGTTTTCTCGAATGCAGCCGTGACCCCGGAAAGATATCCTATAAACACCCGCTGCTTGAACCGATCCTTGCCGTGACTTACGGCTGCATCGTATATCAGGAACAGGTGATCGAGATTTTCCGGAGGCTGGGCGGATTTTCAGTCGGGCAGGCTGATATGATACGCCGGGCCATGTCGAAGAAAAAGCTTTCGGAGATCGAGCGCGAAAAAAAAGCGTTTGTCGAGGGAGACCCCGGGCGGAATATCTGCGGCGCGGTATCAAAAGGCGTTCCGCAAACCGTAGCATCGAGCATTTACGACGAAATATTCGCCTTTGCGAACTATGCGTTCAATAAATCCCACGCGGTGGCATACGCTATTATTTCATACCAGACCGCGTATCTCAAGCGCCATTATCCGCGCCAGTACATGGCTGCGCTTCTGAGCTCAATACTTGACTGGTCCGATAAGGTCGCCGAGTATACCGAGGATTGCCGCGAGATGGGGATAAAGCTGCTGCCGCCGGATATAAACGAGTCGGGCGCTATTTTCACCGTTTCCGGGAACGACTTGCGGTACGGACTGGTAGCCGTAAAGAACATCGGACGCGGTTTCATTAACGCGGTAACGGCCGAACGCGATAAGAACGGTCCGTTCACAAGTTTTGAGGAGTTCTGCCGCCGGATGTACGGCGGGGAAGCGTCTTTTGACCACAGCAAGCTGTGGAACGGTATGGACGATAACGGTTTTGCCGCGCCGCGCGAGGAGCCGCGCAACAAAACTGAAAAGGCGCTGAACCGGCGCGCGCTTGAGAGTTTGATCAAGTGCGGGTGTTTCGATGCTTTCGGGATAAACAGGCGGCAGTTGATGATGATGTGCCCGACGATCGTCGACAGCGTCACTGATAACAGGCGGCGCAATGTCGAGGGGCAGATGGATCTTTTTGACATGTCCGCTGAGGCAGGGGAACAGCCGGTAAGCGGGTTTGAAATTCCGGACGTCCCCGAATACTCAAAAGGCGACCTTATGCGGATGGAGCGCGAAGTAACGGGGCTGTATCTTTCCGGACATCCTATGGATGAATACAGGGACGCTGCAAAACGCTCAGGAGCGGTCGGCGTTGGCGGGATACTGGCGGATTTCGCGCGCGAGGGCGGCCCCTCGAAGTTCAGGGACGATCAGAGGGTCACGGTGGCGGGCGTCATCGAATCGGTCAGGACAAAACCGACGCGCAATAATACCCTTATGGCTTATCTAGGGCTTGACGACAGTACCGGCAGCATAGAGCTTCTGGCTTTTCAGCGTACAATAGACGATTCCGGCGGTTATATGCAGGCCGGTACGCTGGTCATAGTGACCGGCAGGTTGTCGGCGAGGGACGAAAAGGAGCCGCAGATCGTAGCGGATACGCTCCGGCCGATAACGGATGTCGTGCGCGGGGAAGTGTTGAGAGTTGAGAGTGGAGAGTTGAGTGGGCAAAACGACAGGGAGTCACAATATACGGGTAATGCGAAGGGTAATACATATGGCGCTTCGACGGAACGGAGCGGTACGATAAGACAGGCAGAGACGCCACCTGACGCGCAAGCGCGGCCGGCTGCGCAGGAAAAGACGCTTTATGTAAAGATGAGAAGCGCGGAAAGCCCCGAGTATGAACGGCTGAAGCTGGTGCATATGATGTTTCCCGGATCCAAGAGCATGGTGATCCATTTTGAAGACACAAAAAAGAATGTCGGAGCAAAATGTGTTATCCATGACGCGTTCGTAAGAGAACTTTGTGAAATGCTCGGCGAGGAAAATGTCGTAGTCAAATAGAAAAAGATTGAAAACATACGCAGTTTTCTATATAATATTCTGATAGCATTAACAAAGAGGGTTGGCGCATATATGAGCAAGGTTATTGCAGTGACATCCGGGAAGGGCGGGACAGGCAAAACGACGACAGTTGCCGCCGTTTCGTCATGCCTTGCCGCGCTCGGCCACAAAACGCTTTGCGTCGATTTCGACTCGGGGCTGAAAAACCTTGACCTTGCGCTGTGCATGGCGGATTTCGCCGTAGCAGACTTTATGGACGTTGTCGGCGGGCGCCTCGAACTCATGAACGCATGCCACGAGTCCCCGCAGATACCTAACCTGTTCTTTCTTGCCGCGCCGACAGTCAACACATCTGACGAACCGGACGCGGCGGCAGTAAAAAGGATGTTTGATGAAATACGCCAAGAATTTGACTATTGCCTTGTTGACTCGCCGGCCGGGATAGGCGCCGGGTTCAAACTCGCCCACGCCCACGCGGATATGTCGGTGATCGTAACAAACGGCGAGTTACCGGCGATGAGAGACGCGCAGCGGACCGCCGAGACTGTTCGGGACATGGGCGTAAAAGAGCTGAGATTATTGATCAACCGTGTCAAACCGAGGAACTTCAGCAGGATAAGGACGACTGTCGATAATATAATCGACGTAGTCGGGGCGCAGCTTCTCGGCGTAGTCCGGGAGGACGATTCCGTTTTCCTGTCGCTTCATGAGAACACATTGCTGGTACTATATAAAAGACGGTATGCCGCATATAATTTCCTGGACGCAGCGCGGCGTATAGCCGGAGAGGACGTCCCGCTTCGGCTGCGGCGCTGAGTTGGCGAGGCGTAAGCGGAAAGAAACATAAAGGGGCGGATCGCATTCTCGCCCGGCAGGAGCCGGGAGCCGGAGAAAAGGATATTCAGAGGCTTTAGCAACGGCGGGGCAAAGAGAGGTGCTCATTATGAACATAGCGCTTATGGCGCATGACAGAAGAAAAGAATTGATGGTGCAGTTCTGTATCGCGTATTGCGGTATACTTGCGGGCCATTCGATATGCGCGACAAATACTACAGGCCGGCTTGTCGCGGAGGCGACCGGGCTTCCCATAACGCTTTACTTATCATGCAATCAGGGCGGAAGCCAGCAGATAGGGTCGAGGATCGCGTATAATGAACTTGATATGGTGCTATACTTTTGCGACCCGTTGCTGACGGAGGAATACCAGGGCAGCGTAATGGAGATAGCGCAGCTTTGCGACCAGCATAATGTGCCGTTCGCCTCGAATGTAGCGACGGCGGAGGTTTTGATACACGGGCTGAAACGGGGCGACCTCGACTGGCGCGATATTGTCAACCCGAAGGTTTAGGAGTCAGGACACTACGGGTTACTGGTCAGGGGGTATCCGTTAAACTGCTTTTTTAAAACTCAAAAAGCCTTTTATTGACATATTTACAGTCGCCACCGCTCCGCTACAAAGAATCGCTTTAAAAAATCAGTTTAACGGATACCCCCTGACCCAGTAACTTGAACGGGCGGCCTGTTTGGTCGCCCTTATACGCAGAATAGCAAATCATTACAGAGGGATGGTAGAATAATGGAGAGAATCAAGCCGCGCACGCTGTCGGGATTTATGGAGCTTTTGCCCCCGCAGCAAGTGTACTTCGATATAATGGCGCGGAATCTGCGCGAATCATTTTCACTTTACGGCTTTACGCCGCTCGACACGCCGCTTATGGAAGCGGCTGAAATACTTCTTGCCAAGGGCGGAGGAGAGACTGACAAACAGATTTACACATTGCGTAAGAGCGATACAGAACTCGCGCTCCGGTATGAACTCACAGCATCGCTCGCAAAATATGCGGCGCTCAATTACAGCCGGCTTGCGTTCCCGTTCCGCCGGTACGAGATAGGCAAGGTCTACCGGGGGGAGCGCGCCCAGCGAGGGCGCTTCCGTGAGTTTTATCAGGCGGATATCGATATTATAGGCGACGGCGAACTCGACATACTTAACGAAGCCGAGATACCGAGCGTTATTTACAGATGTTTCACATCGATGGGCCTTGAGCGCTTTGTCATCCATATCAACAACCGCAAAACTCTCAGCGGTTTTTTTGAGATCATAGGCGTCGGCGGCGCGGCGACGGACGTTATGCGCGTCGTCGATAAGCTCAACAAGATGGGCGCCGAAAAACTGATCGACGTGCTGACAGACGATCTTGGATTATCGAAAACACAGGCGGTTGAAATAATCGGGTTTATCACATTTGAAGGCGACCCTTTCGAGATTATGGACAAGTATAGGGGCAAAAACGATATGTTCGACCTCGGCGCGGACGAGCTTGCGGCTGTTAAAAAACATGTCGGCGGTCTGGGCGTCCCGGAATCTCACTTAAAAATCGACCTTTCCATAGCCAGAGGGCTGGATTACTACACCGGGACGGTATATGAGACGATAATGACCGATCATCCGGGGGTCGGCTCCGTGTGCTCCGGCGGCCGATATGACAATCTTGCGGAGTATTACACGGATAGAAAGATGCCCGGCGTCGGTATTTCCATAGGGCTGACGCGCCTGTTCTCCGTGCTGCAGGAGCAGGAGATGCTGAACAGTTCTATTCTGAGCGCGCCCGCCGACGTGCTGATAATCCCTATGACTGACGAACTGTCACACGCGGTATCGCTGGCTGCTTCAATGCGTGAGGCGGGGTTGCGCGTGCAAATCCATGGCGAGGACAAAAAAATAAAGTCCAAGGTCTTTTATGCCGACAAGCTGGGAATACCGTTCGTCGTGTTCCTCGGCGACGATGAAATCCAAAGCGGCGCGATAACGGTCAAGGAAATGTCAAGCGGCAGTCAGACGACGGCGGCGGCGGGCATGCTGACGGCGGGGATAAGCGAAAAGATAAAGGCGCTCCGAAGCGGAACGCCTATAAAGGAAAAATAAAAGTAACTATTCAGTACCGGTGAGGAAGACGTTTTTTTGATTCCGATAGCGGAGCATGGATGCGGAGCGGCGATCAGTGTGCGCCATGGATGTAAACTCTGAGCGCATCGGAAGCAAAAAAACGGCTTCCGAGCGCAAGGTACTGAACAGACACAAATAAAATACTACTTCAACGCGCTGATCGCGTCAAGATCCTGTTTTGAACCTATTACTGTCAGGACGTCGCCTTCGTTCAGCAGCACGTCGGCGTTCGGGGAAAACATTACATTGTCTGTCGCCTTATCACGGATCGCCATAACGGTTATACCGTATTTCCTGCGCAGATTGTTTTTTGAAATAGT
>Ga0082212_10003782_pt1 | contig 21299 bp, 17 predicted proteins | sample TergutNt197P3_FD_71548 | JGI IMG/M metagenome (GOLD analysis project Ga0082212, IMG submission 71548) | Neocapritermes taracua P3 segment gut microbial communities from Petit-Saut dam, French Guiana - Nt197 P3 | ecosystem: Host-associated > Arthropoda: Insects > Digestive system > Gut ... | reverse complement strand
GGGGAAATAGGCGTTTTGGTGTCCGGTTTCTTTGAACATATTATCCAGAATATGTTGCATTTTTTCCCAGATAGCATATCCGTAAGGTTTGATGACCATACAACCGCGCACAGCGGAATTTTCTGCCAGATCGGCCTTGATCACCAAATCCTGATACCATTGCGCATAATTTTCTTCTCTTGAGGTCAGTTCTTTTAGTTCTTTTGCCATTTTAGTTAGTTACGAGTTACAAGTTACAAGTTACGAGTTACAAATTAAAATCTGAAATCATAAATCTAAAATCTAAAATTCATTTTCAATTCTCAATTTGTTTCGCAAGCGAAACATTAATACTGTTCTTTTTCATTCGGGAAATCCCGCCTTTTTACATCCTTAATATAATCCTGTACAGCTCCTGTAATGACTTCATACAGATTGGCATAACGTCTCAGAAAACGAGGCGAAAACTCATGGTTGATGCCCAGCATATCATGCATAACCAACACCTGTCCATCTACTCCGCCGCCTGCACCGATTCCGATGATCGGGATACGCAGCTCAGAAGCTACACGCGCTGCCAATGAAGCGGGCACTTTCTCTATCACAATGCCAAAGCAACCCAATTCCTCCAATAAATGAGCGTCTTCGACCAACTTCTTTGCTTCTTCCTCCTCACGCGCCCTTACGGCGTAGGTGCCGAATTTGTTTATCGATTGCGGCGTCAATCCCAAATGACCCATGATCGGAATGCCCGCACATAGAATCCGCTCTATTGACTCCCTGATTTCCGATCCTCCTTCCAACTTAATACAATCGGCATGAGTCTCTTTCATCACGCGGATAGCCGACTTCAACGCCTCTTTCGAATCGCCCTGATAGGAGCCAAACGGTAAATCAACAACTACCAATGCCCGCTTTACGGCTTTTGTTACCGATTTCCCGTGATAGATCATCTGATCGAGCGTAATCGGAAGCGTAGTCAGATTGCCCGCCATCACATTCGAGGCCGAATCCCCGACTAATATTACATCAATCCCCGACTTATCAATGATTTGCGCCATTGAAAAGTCATAAGCGGTCAGCATGGAAATCTTCTCTCCACGCTGTTTCATTTCCATTAACCGATAGGTGGTCACTTTCCGATTGTCTTCAGATGTAATTACAGACATATTTATTTGCTTTTATTCGTTTTTGCGCGACAAAGATATAAATCAATTATGAGTTATGAGATATGAATTATGAGTTTTAAAATCAAAATTCAAAAATTTCTCTTCATTTTCAATTTTCAACTTTCAATTTTCAATTATAAATCCTACTTTTGCAGCTATTATTCATTTTAATTCAAAACAGAAATGATTACATTGATTATTTTTATTGCCGTAGTTGTGATTGGGGCGCTGTTTGCAATGGCGACCTATAATGGTTTGGTACGCCTGCGCAACAATCGCGAAAATGCGTTTGCCGATATTGATGTACAGCTGAAACAGCGTCACGACCTGATTCCTCAATTGGTTGAGACAGTGAAGGGTTACACGAAACATGAGAGCGATACATTGGTCAAATTGACGCAAGCCCGTTCAGCTGCTATTTCTGCTAAAGATATTGATCAAAAGATCGTGGCGGAAAATCAATTATCCGCCGCACTGAACGGATTGAAAATAACGGTCGAAGCCTATCCCGACCTGAAGGCAAGTAAGAACTTCATGCAACTGCAGGAGGAAATGGCCGATATTGAGAATAAGTTAGCCGCCGTTCGCCGTTATTTCAATTCGGCAACGAAAGAATACAACAATCAGGTCGAAACTTTTCCCGCCAATCTTTTTGCAGGCATGTTCGGTTTCAGACGCGAAAAGATGTTCGATGTAGGCGAACAACAACGCATCCAATTGGATAAACCTCCGACAATCAGCTTTTAGAACTAAGAACTAAGAGTTAAGAGTTAAGAGAAAATTTAGGGTTTAGATAGTAGAGTTTAGGTTATTATTTAAATCTTTAAATCTTTAAATTAGTATGAAATACGTTGGCATCCAGACACAAAAACGAAGAAACAACATCCGCTCTACGATGATGCTGTTTCTTTTTCCGTGTGTCGTTCTTTTGCTGACATGGGTGTTTTTTCTGATTTCCCAATCATTTCTATTTATAGACGAATATGATACAGCGTATAGGGAAGCGAATTTTACGGAAGCCACCTTTTTGTTTCTGAATGTTGTGCCATGGGTAATCGGCATCTGCCTTGTATGGTTTTTGATTGCTTATTTTTCAAATACGGCCATTATCAATGCATCTACAGGCTCCAAACCTCTTGAGCGCAGGGATAACAAACGTGTCTATAACTTAGTCGAGAACCTTTGTATGGCTACCAATATGGATATGCCGAAAATCAATGTGATTGAAGACAGTTCGCTGAACGCTTTTGCAAGCGGTCTGAACAGGAAAAACTTTACGGTAACGCTTTCAAGGGGAATCATCAACAGACTGAACGACGAAGAATTAGAAGCCGTTATTGCCCACGAACTGACACATATCCGCAACAATGATGTGAAAGTGTTGATTATATCCATTGTCTTTGTTGGCATCTTTTCTTTCCTGACTCAAATATTGTTTCGCGCTTTGCTGCATGGAAGATTCAAGGTTAAAAGTAAAAATAACAAAAGCAGTGGAAATAGCATTATCATTATCCTTTTGCTTGCGCTTGTGTTGGCTGCAATCGGTTATTTTGTAACGATCCTGATGCGTTTTGCAATTTCCCGCAACCGCGAATATATGGCCGATGCAGGTAGCGCAGAGATGACCAAACGTCCATGGGCATTGGCGTCGGCGCTGCGTAAAATTTCTGCCGATCCGTATATTGAAGCCGTCAAACAAAACGATGTTGCTCAACTTTTCATTGATAATCCGTTGAAAAAAGGCGCCTCATTTATCAACGAAATATTCGCCACCCATCCACCCATCAATAAACGCATTCAGGTTTTGGAAGGGTTTTAGTTGAATTAGGAATTAGGAATTAGGAATTAGGAATTAAAAAATTAACTAAACTCAAAACTCTATTCATTCTCAATTATAATAATGGAACCTCCTGTATTAAACGAACATAACAAAGCGGAATATCCGCCCATGCACACTGCCGAACATATCCTGAATCAGACAATGGTACGGATGTTCGGCTGTCCGCGTTCACGAAATGCGCATATCGAGCGCAAAAAGTCAAAATGTGATTATTTGCTTTCCGAAGCACCTTCAGCTGAACAAATGGCCGAAGTTGAACGAATCATCAACGAAGTAATCAACCAACATCTTCCTGTTATAGTCGAATATATGAACCGAGAGGAGGCTTCCCGCTATGTTGACCTTAGCAAACTGCCGGAAAACGCATCCGAAACACTCCGAATCGTGCGTGTGGGCGACTACGATGCCTGTGCCTGTATCGGCGAACATGTATCTAATACATCCGAAATCGGACATTTCAAAATGCTGAATTATGATTATGCCGACGGACGGCTACGATTACGGTTTAAACTCGAAAATTAATGCTTTAAGTATGGCAACAGTTATAATTATGCCCAAACAGGGACAGTCGGTCGAAAGCTGTATCCTGACAGAAATCAAAAAGAAGAAAGGAGATACGGTAGCCGTCGGCGACATTCTTTTTACATACGAAACCGATAAAGCCTCGTTCGAAGAAGAAGCTACAGTAGCCGGAACCGTTTTAGACATTTTCTATGATGAAGGGGATGAAATACCGGTGTTAATGAATGTGATGGTAATCGGTATTCCGGGCGAACCGGTAGATGAATTCCGGCAGAAAGACGAAATATCCTTTCTTTCCGACGCGCTTTCAAAGGAAAGTTCGACAATAGTAAAAACAGTTGATTCTGAAATAGATTCACGAGCAAGTAAAACAACTGCAAAAGAGTCTTTTTCAACCGATAAGACTGTTTTTGCAATCTCCGGAAAAACATCACCCGTTTCACCCCGCGCACGCATATTGGCAGAGAAAAACGCCATCGCAGCCTCCCGACTATCCGGTACAGGCCCACAAGGACGCGTGATAGAGCGCGACGTGCAGGCCATTATCAACGCTTCGGCTAAGACTACCCCATTGGCTAAAGCCATCATCAAACAAGACAACAGACTTTTGCCGGAAACCGGGAGCGGACTTGCCGGAATGGTAAGAGCAACAGATGTTTTATCCCATATCGGAGAGGACAGGGAAGGGGCAAGTGCCGACGCCACAATCGTTCCGCTAACCAATATACGCAAACGTATCGCCAAAGCCATGTTTGCTTCGTTGCAAAACTCCGCCCAGTTGACCCATCATCTTGGCGCAGACGCACAACGCATCCTGAGCCTGCGAAAAAAAGTAAAAGAAGCCATAGCCAACGGTTATCCGGCAGATATTACGCTGAACGATATGGTTTGCTTCGCTACTATCAGGGCAATCCGGAAATATCCCCAGGCCAATGCTCATTTTCTGGGCGATAGCATCCGCCTCTTCCGAAACGCTCATCTCGGAATAGCCGTTGATACCGAGCGCGGACTAATGGTTCCGACAGTCCGAAACGCCGATGAATTATCTATTCAGGAGCTTGCCGCTCGACTGAAAGAAGTTGCCAATGCCTGTAAAAAAGGTTCCATCGACCCTGATTTATTGGCGTCCGAAGCGGCCTCTTTTACCGTTTCAAACCTCGGCAACTATGGCGTCGAAATGTTTACGCCGGTAATCAATCTGCCACAGGTTGCCATTCTGGGCGTGAATACAATCGTTCCGCGTCCGAAAGACTTGGGCAATGACGTCTATGGCTTTGTTCCCTATATCGGTTTAAGCCTTACCTACGACCATCGCGCATTGGACGGAGGCGAAGCAACCCGTTTCCTGAAACAAATTGCCGTTGAAATCGAAACGCTTGAAATAGCTTTATAAACGAATGGCATATTTATACAAATTTTCAATTAACAAAATAGTTTCCGTCCCATATCCCCCTTTGGAGGGGGCAGGGGGAGGTCTCAATTTTCAATTTTCAACTTTCAATTTTCAATTATTATGATCGATTTAGCAATTATCGGTGGAGGCCCCGGAGGCTATGTAGCTGCCGGGCACGCAGGCGCAAAAGGCCTGAAAGTAACGCTGTTTGAAAAAAACGAATTAGGAGGCGTATGCCTCAATGAAGGCTGCATACCTACCAAAACGATGCTGTATAGCGCAAAAATTTATGATAATGCCATGACGGGTGAAAAATATGGCATACATGCTACGGACGTATCTTTTAACTATGCTCAAATCGTCGCACGCAAAAACAAGGTAGTCAGAAAATTAGTTGCCGGAGTCAAAAGCAAAATGAATACATGTAATGTGCAGGTTGTCAAAGGACAAGCGACAGTTAAAGGACGTTCTTCGGACGGTATCGAAATCGAATGTAACGGTGAATTGTTCCATGCCGTCAACCTGTTGATCTGTACCGGATCGGAAGCAGTCATCCCGCCCATTCCGGGAATTACCGGAGATAGAGACATTATACTGACCAACCGCGAAATCCTGAATCTGAAAGAACAACCCGAATCGTTGGTTATCATAGGCGGAGGCGTCGTCGGCATGGAGTTTGCAAGTTTCTTCAATAGTCTGGGAACCAAAGTAACCGTCATCGAAATGTTGCCCGAAATATTGGGCGGATTCGATAGGGAAATCAGCCGTATGCTGCGCGATATCTATACAAAGAAAGGCGTCAGCTTCTTCTTATCGTGCAAGGTAACCGAAATAAAAGGCAATGAAGTTGTTTTTGTAAATCCCGAAGGCGAAACAGACGCTGTCGAAGGGACTAAAATACTGATGAGTGTGGGACGCCGTGCCGTCACGGAAGGGTTGGGATTAGATACTATCGGCGTCGAGTTGGAACGGGGCGCTGTCAAAGTAGACAACAGGATGCGTACCAATATCCCCAACGTCTATGCAGCAGGCGATGTGACCGGCTTTTCCATGCTGGCGCATACGGCAAGTCGCGAAGGCGAAGTGGTAGTAAACAACCTGACAGGACGACCTGACTTGATGCGTTATAATGCCATACCGGGCATAGTATATACTAATCCCGAAGTGGCCTGCGTCGGGCTGACCGAAGAGGCAGCTGAAAAAGAAGGGATTGCTTATCGGATAGCATCGCTTCCAATGGCATACTCAGGCCGGTTTGTTGCCGAAAACGAAACCGGAAGCGGATTATGCAAAGTCTTAGTTGGAGCCGAACATGGCGAAATTCTGGGCGTACATCTACTGGGCAATCCCGGCAGCGAGCTAATCTATGGCGCATGTATGGCAATCGAACAGGAAATGACATTAAAAGAAATGGAAGAAATCGTATTCCCCCACCCTACCGTATCCGAGATATTGAAAGAAACGATTTTTTCATTTCAATAATTTGCGTTATTTTTGCCTCAATTTCAATGCAAAAACGATTATCATTTTAATTAGAAAAAATGCCTAAAATACAATTTATCAACCCGACAGAAATCAGGAAACCGGGTGAAATATCATTCAGTCCGATTCCTGTCAATCAATACAATAAAACCGTCAAAGAAGAATGGGAAGGTAAAAACTTCACCAAAGAAGAACTTTGCAGGATATTCCATGATATGGTTGTCATCCGCGAATTTGAAACCATGCTCCAGTTAGTGAAGACAACAGGAGGCTACAATGGCGTTGAATACAACAATCCGGGACCGGCACACTTATCTGCAGGACAGGAAGCTGCTGCTGTCGGCATGGCTTATACGCTCGAAATCAACGATTTTATTTTCGGTTCACACAGAAGTCATGGCGAAATATTGGCAAAAGGACTGCGTGCCATTCAACAACTTGACGACGCGGCTTTGGAAGCGATCATGTTGAACTTCTGGGAGGGCGCTACCGTTAATGTCGTGAAAACCAAATACGAAGACGACGACATGAAAGAATTGGGAATCCGTTTCCTGCTGTATGGAGCGTTGGCAGAGATATTTGCCAAGATAACCGGTTTCAACAAAGGACTGGGAGGAAGTATGCATACGTTCTTTACGCCTTTCGGCATCTACCCCAACAATGCGATCGTAGGCGGAAGCGGCAGTATTGCCGTAGGCGCCGCGTTATATAAGAAGGTAAACCGTAAACAAGGTATCGTAGTAGCCAATATCGGCGATGGTTCGATGGCACGCGGACCGGTATGGGAAGGTATCTCTTTTGCGGCGATGGATCAGTTTACGCAACTGTGGGAAGGCGATATGCAAGGTGGGTTGCCACTCATTATCAATATCATGAACAACCATTACGGGATGGGCGGACAGACATGCGGCGAGACAATGGGATATGATATAGCCGCCCGCATCGGCGCCGGCGTCAACCCCGAACAAATGCACGCCGAGCGTGTAGATGGCTACAATCCATTGGCAGTGATCGACGCCTATCGTCGCAAAAAGACTATCCTCGAACAGAAGAAAGGGCCTGTACTGTTTGATGTGCTCACCTACCGCCACAGCGGACACTCTCCTTCCGATGCTTCATCCTACCGGAGCAAAGAAGAAATGGCAGCGTGGGAAGCGCACGATTGCATTGCCGGTTACGAAAAAGAATTGGTTGCGGCCAACGTAGCTACGCAGGACGAATTGGAGGCAATCCGTCTGCATATCAAAAACATGATGTTCGATACATTCCTGTTGGCTATTGACGATCAACTTTCGCCCAGGATGGATTTGCACAAAAACCCGGAGTTGTTGGGCACGATGATGTTCTCTAATAGGTCCGTTGAATCAATGTCCGACGCCCTACCGGAAGTAAATCATCCCTTAGCCGAAAATCCGAGAGTCAAACAAATTGCTCAAAAAGTACGTTTTGCGTTCGACAAAGACGGCAAGCCTGTTTCAAAGATGAAACAATACCAACTACGTGACGGTCTTTTCGAAGCCATCATTGATCGTTTTTATAAAGACGCCTCCCTGATCGCTTATGGAGAGGAAAATCGCGACTGGGGAGGCGCATTCGCCGTATATCGCGGACTGACCGAAGCGCTTCCATATCATCGTCTGTTCAACAGCCCGATAGCCGAAGCTGCCATTGTAGGTACGGCTATCGGTTATGCCATGTGTGGCGGGCGGGTCATTCCTGAAATTATGTATTGCGACTTCTTAGGATGTTGCGGCGACGAGGTGTTCAACCAGTTACCTAAATGGCAGGCCATGAGCGGCAATATGCTGACGATGCCGGTAGTTGTCCGCGTTTCGGTCGGCTCCAAATATGGCGCGCAACACTCACAGGACTGGACTTCGCTCACGGCACATATTCCGGGACTGAAAGTTGTCTTTCCGGCAACGCCCTACGATGCAAAAGGCTTGATGAACGCCGCCCTGCAAGGAACAGACCCGGTCGTCTTCTTCGAAAGTCAGCGTATCTACGATGTCGGCGAACAATTTCATCAGGAAGGCGTTCCCGAAGGATACTACGAAATAGCGTTCGGCGAGCCTGACATCAAACGCGAAGGCAAAGATATAACCCTCCTGACAATCGGCGCTACCTTATACCGTGCGGTGGAGGCGGCCACAATATTGGCTGAAAAATATGGGTTGAGCGCCGAAATTATTGATGCGCGTTCGCTCGTGCCGTTCAATTATGAAAAGGTCGTCGAGTCGGTAAAAAAGACCGGTCGAATCGTGATTGCAGGCGATGCTACGGCACGTGGATCGTTCCTCAACGACCTGGCACGCAACGTGACAGAACTGGCTTTCGATTACCTTGACGCACCGCCTGTCGTACTTGGATCACGCGACTGGATCACACCGGCCTACGAACTCGAATATGCCTTCTTCCCGCAAGCTGAAAGCTTTATCGACATCATCCACGAAAAGATTGTGCCGCTGAAAGGACATATTCCCGCACAAAACTACACACACGCAGAACAGATCAGGCGTGCGAAAGAAGGGGTGTAGAAGGGAGTTAAGAGTTATGAGTTATGAGTTAAGGTATTATTGTAGGGGCAGGGTCTGCCTGCCCATTAAATATACAAATTATGAGGGTCTGCCTGCCCATTAAATATACAAATTATGAACGTCAACGCCCATCTGCACACGCCCTATTCATTCAGCGCTTTTGAGAATTTGACGGATGCGCTGGAACAGGCTGTCCGCGAAAATGTCAAAGTAGTTGGTATTAATGATTTTAATACAACAGCCGGATATAAGGAATGGCACGACGAGGCGCTCAAACGCCATCTTTTTCCGCTATTTAATATCGAGATGATAAGTCTTCAGGAAGAAGACCAATCCGCAGGGATACGCGTCAACGATCCGAATAATCCGGGACGTACCTACCTGAGCGGAAAAGGATTGCGCTATCCGGCTTACATACCGGAGCCTTATGCTACTCTATTGACCAATGTACGCACCGAATCCAATAATCAGTCAAAACAGATGTGCAGGAAACTGAACGATTTACCGGAACTAAGACTGGCAGGGATACAGCTTGATTTTGACCGGATATTGACAAAGCTGACAAAAGGCGCCATACGAGAACGCCATTTAGCCAAAGCGCTAAGATTGGAAGTTTACAGACATTTGGACGAAGAACCCAAAGCCATTGCTGACTTTTTTCAAACCCTGTTCAACGGAAAAGCGCTTAAAGCCGATGTAGCCAATCATGCGGCAATCGAAAACGAAATACGCGGAAATCTCCTCAAGGCAGGCGGCAGGGCATTTATCCCCGAAGACCCGAAAACATTTCTGCCATTTGCAACCGTTTGTGAAATCATCCGTGCAGCAGGTGGCATACCCACCTACCCTTTTCTGGCTGACGACGCCAACGGCGAATTTACAGATTTCGAACGCGACATCGAAAAAGCAGCCTGCCTGCTGAAACAACGCGGCATCTTTGCTGTCGAATTTATCACCCCCCGCAACAGTATTGAAACACTCGAACAATATGCCGGATACCTGCACGACAGCGGATTTGTGGTCACGCTCGGAAGCGAACACAACACACCGGCGCCCGAACCCATCCTGTTATTCGCAAGGGGTAAAACGCCGTTGACCGACCGTCTGAAACAGATCAATTACGAAGGCGCCTGTGTCATTGCGGCCCATCAGGAACGTATCCGTACAGGCAAACAAGGGTATATGTGCTGTGCAGATGGCGAATATGCAACGCATCGCGAAAAATTGATCGACGAAGGCGGCAAAATGATCCGAAAGATTGTACAATGACATGATAGCAATACTATTAGCCATATTTGCTTTCTTATTGCTTTTATTGGGACTTGCAGGTTCTGTTATTCCTGTTTTGCCGGGACCTCCCTTGAGCTATGTGGGTCTGTTGTTGTTGCAATGGAGCGGATATGGACAGTTTACTGCCGGTTTTTTGTGGTTTTGGGCAATCATTACAATAATTTTGGTCTTTGCGGATTATTTCCTGCCTGTTTTGATGACGCGGCGGTTCGGCGGTTCTCGTTTGGCTACCTTTGGCTCTATTTGCGGGCTTCTCGTGGGACTGTTCTTCTTTCCTCCAGTTGGATTGATAATCGGGCCGTTTCTCGGCGCCCTGACAGGCGAATTAATACACAACCGCACCAACAGCGCCAAAGCATTCAAGGTTGCATTCGGCGCATTCCTTGCTTTCTTTTTCGGAATGGGAACCAAACTGATTGTTACTGCTGTAATGATGTTTTACGCTGTAAAAGCAATGTTTTAAAACTTTTTTTATATCTTTGGCTGTTTAATTTTGCATCATGAACCAAAACATCGAACAACTTATTGAAATATCCCGTTATTACGGTAAAGACAAGCGCTATGTCATTGCCGGCGGAGGAAATACTTCTTTCAAAAATGAAGACAGACTGTGGGTAAAAGCAAGCGGATTTTCTTTAGGATCTATTACGGAAGAAGGATTTGCAGTGCTCGACCGTAGCAAGTTAGCCATCGTTTCCGAAAAGGTGTATAGCACAGACCCTGTCGTTCGCGAAGAAGAAATCAAAAACGACCTGGCAGCTGCCTGTCTGACTAAAGATCGCCGTCCTTCGGTAGAAACATCGTTGCACAATGCGCTGCAAGCACGTTTTGTCGTCCATCTCCACCCTACGGTCGTAAACGGACTGATGTGCAGTCAAAAGGCTGCATCCGAAACAGCGCGTCTCTTTGGCGATACGGCCATCTATATACCCTATATAGACCCTGGATATACCTTGTTCAAAGAAGTAGAAAACAGGATTCAAGCCTATTACGCTCAATTTGGCAAAGAGCCTTCCGTTCTTTTCTTACAAAATCATGGCATCTTTGTAGGAGCAGATACCACTGACGAAATCAAAAAAATCTACGAAAGTGTTGTCCATACTATCAAACAGACATTCGATCAGGTTTATCCACACATGCAAACGGACAACCTCGAATGTGAACATCCTGTCAAACAGACATTCGATCCGGTTTATCCCCCTTTAGAGGGGGCAGGGGGAGGTCATATTTGCAATTCTATACACGAAATCATCCCCGCCATCCGGATGATGCTAAGCAAAGACGGCCTGAAAACGCTGCGGATAAGAAACAACAGCCTGATTACCCGTTTCGCTGCTTCCGAAGAAAATTTCACCGGCATCTCGCAACCCTTCACGCCCGATATCATTGTCTATTGCAAATCCGAATACATTTATATTGCGTGCGATCATACAGCCGACTTACTCGCTAAAGCAGAGCAGGCAATCAACGCCTATTACAATAAATGGGGATTTATGCCCAAAGCGCTACTTATCCAACACATCGGATTAGTGGTAGCGGGCGATCATGCAGCCGGTTGCGATACTATTCTGGACGTCTTTGAAGATATGATACAAATAGCTTTTATCGCCCAATCTTTCGGCGGTGAACATCCAATGACGAACGAACAAATCAAATTTATAGATAACTGGGAAGTCGAAAACTACCGCCGGAAAATAAGCGCCGGACAATCATCGGGGCGTGTCGAAAACAAGACTATTATCATTACAGGCGCCGCTCAGGGGTTTGGTGAAGGCATTGCCAAATGTCTGACAAAAGAAGGAGCTAATATTGTTGTGGCCGACCTGAACGAAGAAGCCGGAAAGGCCACCGTCGAAACACTGTGCGAAATGGCAAAAAGCAACCGGGCGATATTTGTGCCAACAGATGTTACAGATACTGAAAGCCTGCAAAAAATGATTCATGCAACCATCGTCACATTCGGTGGATTCGACGTATTTATCAGTAATGCAGGCATTTTGAAAGCCGGAAGTTTGGAGGAGATGACGCCCGAAACCTTCGATTTGGTTACAAAAGTCAATTACAATGCCTATTTCTACTGCGCCCGTGCTGCTTCGCAGGTGATGAAGCTACAGAATAAATACGCACCCGACAATTACGGCGATATCATCCAAATCAATTCCAAATCAGGCTTGCGCGGCTCGAAAGCCAACTTCGCTTATGCGGGAGGAAAATTCGGCGGCATCGGGCTTACCCAATCGTTTGCGCTCGAACTGGCGCCTTTCAGGATCAAGGTCAACGCTATCTGTCCGGGTAACTTCTATGAAGGCCCGTTATGGGCCGACCCGGAAAACGGACTTTTCGTCCAATACCTGCGTGCCGGAAAAGTACCGGGCGCAACCACCATTGACGATGTCCAAAGTTTCTATATGAATCAGGTACCAATGCGCAAAGGCACCGGCCCTGAAGATGTTTCCAAAGCCATCCTGTACCTTATCGAACAAACCTGCGAAACCGGTCAGGCGGTACCGGTAACAGGAGGACAAATTATGATGAGTTAAGAGATATGAGTTATGAGTTAAGAATTAAAAACCAGGAGTTCCAATTAACAATCTTACGGTCTTACGATCTTACGGTCTTACGGTCTTACGATCTTACGGTCTTACGGTCTTACGATCTTACGGTCTTACGATCTTACGGTCTTATTATTAATTATGTATCTATGATAAAAACAAAAGCAGTCCGGCTATACGGAAAAAACGACCTCCGGTTGGAAGAGTTTGAATTACCGCCGATCAAAGAGGATGAGATATTGGCAAAAGTGGTGTGCGACAGTATCTGTATGTCGTCGTGGAAGGCAGCTGTCGAAGCTGATGTGCATAAACGTGTTCCCAAAGATGTCGCGCAAAACCCGACAATCATAGGACATGAATTTGCAGGCGAACTTGTCGCAGTGGGCAGTAAATGGAAAAGCGAATTTGCAAAAGGCGATAAATTTTCCATCCAACCGGCGCTGAACGACGTAAACGGGCCGGTCGGCATACTGAGCGCTCCCGGCTACTCCTATCGTTACATCGGCGGTAATGCTACCTATATCATTATTCCCAATGCAGTGATGGAACGTGGTTGCCTGCTGAAATTCAACGGTAAAGGTTATTATCCTGCCTCCCTGTCCGAGCCTCTTTCGTGCGTCATCGGATCCATGCACGCCAATTATCATACCCGTCCGGGTTCGTACCGGCACCTGATGGAAATCAAAGACGGCGGAAACATGGCCATCCTCGCCGGCGCCGGCCCGATGGGATTAGCAGCCATCAACTATGCGACGCTACGCACTGACCGCAAACCTAAACTATTAGTAGTTACCGATATAGATCAGACACGTTTAGAGCGTGCCGCCTCGCTCTACACGCCTGCAATGGCTGCCCGAAACGGCATTGAATTAAAATACATCAATACGGCAACGATAAGCGACCCTACTAAAGAATTGAGAGCATTTACCAACGGTTATGGTTATGACGATGTATTTGTGTTTGCACCTGTTGCCTCTATCATCGAACAGGGTGATGACATCTTAGCATTCGACGGCTGTCTGAATTTCTTCTCAGGACCGTCTAAGTCAGATTTCAAAGCTAAATTCAATTTTTACAATGTACATTATGGATATACGCACCTCGTAGGCACAAGCGGAGGGAATATCGACGATATGAAAGAAGCGCTCGAAATGATGAGCCAAGGGCTTGACCCGTCAGGTTTTGTCACCCATATAGGCGGAATAGATGCAGTCATCGAAACAACGCTCAACCTCCCCTCTATACCGGGAGGCAAAAAACTGATATACAACCATATCAATATGCCACTAACCGCCATTTCCGACTTTGCTATCAAAGGAAAAGACAATCCCCTGTTTGCCGAATTGCATGAATTATGCGAAGCTCGCAATGGACTGTGGAATCCGGAAGCAGAAACATTGCTGCTTGCTAATAGCTGAATAGCTGAGAGCCTTGCGGTTCTAAAGATAAATTGAGTACAGCCGCATTTCCACTCTTTGGAATGGCTTCAATTAATTCATCTGTTTTTGCAATGGGCGTCAGTGTAATAATCGTTGATCCGGAGCCGCTTAAATAGGTAGCATAAGCGCCGTATTTGTGCGCAATTTCGCGTAATTGCAGCAATTCGGGCACAAGTCGCGAACGGTATCTTTCGTGAAACCTGTCCTGCTCTATCATACGCCCGGCTTTGGCAAGATCGCCTTTGAGAAGACTTGTCACCATGACATTGCTTATTGACGATGCCCATACTGCTTCTTTAAACGGCAATTCCTGTGGCAAAACCTTGCGCATAGCAACTGTTGACATCTTATAATCAGGTACATAAGCGACAATGCCGATTTTTGGCATATCCATTTTGACATATTCGAGGATACCCTCACAATACGTGCTTACTACCAGCCCTCCCAGTATTGCCGGAGCGACATTATCGGGATGCCCCTCCATACTGCATGCAAGTTGCAGCTTCACTTGGGTTGACAGGTTCATCCCACCGATGGCGCAAGCCAGCTCTATACCCGCAACCAATGCCGACGAACTGCTGCCCAATCCACGCTCTAACGGGATGTTGGAAGTCATTCGGATACGGTGTGGAGTCAATTCAGGGGCGATTTTCAGAGCGGTAGATATCACTAAATTGGTGTGATCGTGGGGAATATCTACGCCCAAATCATGCATGATTTCCCATTTGTCGCTTGGTTCTAATATCTCTAATTCCAAATGCAAATTCACGGCAAAGCCGACCGAGTCAAAACCACATCCTAAATTCGAACTTGTGGCAGGTACTTTTATTTTCATACTAAAACACTTTTTATCGTTTCTTTTATATTATCAGTAATTTGATTATGCAAAATCGTTTTATTTTTTAACAATCTCAGGTTATCGGGTGGATTGTTCAACACATTTCCGACTGCTCGTGCTATGGTATCGGGAAATTTATAGGGCGAAGCGGTTGACAGTATTACGGTATATGTATGGTCACCGGTACGTTTTTTGTATTTTTCGTAAACGCATTTACCAACCGCTGTATGCGGGTCTAACACACGATGAGCCGCCTTGTAAACGTTTTGGATCATTGCTATTGTTTCAAGGTCTGAAGCAAAGTCTGTTTCAAATATATTCGCCGGAAAATCTATCGTAAATTCGCCGGTATCGTTCAACGACTTATATACTTCGGCGACAGTGTCGTAACCGCCAATGTCGAAAATAAATCGCTCCAGATTGCTTGAAATCAAAATGTCCATTGAAGGTGAAACCGTCACGTTCAACGTACGTTTTATATTATAAACGCCTGTTTTGAAAAAATCATACAATACACTGTTTGAGTTGGTTGCACAAATCAATTTATGAATGGGCAGCCCCATTTTATATGCATAATAACCCGCCAGGATATTGCCGAAATTACCGGTTGGAACAACAAAATTAATCATCTCTTCCTCCCGGATTGTGCCGTTGCAAACCAATTCGGAATAACAATAAAAATAATAGGCAATTTGCGGCAACAATCGCCCTAAATTGATAGAATTGGCCGATGTAAACAGATAGTCACCGGCAAATACGGCCTGGAATTGTTTGTCTGCAAAAACCTCTTTGACTGCCGTTTGCGCATCGTCGAAGTTCCCTTTTAAACCAAACACATTGACATTGTCGCCCTCCTGTGTGGTCATTTGCAGTTTCTGCATGTTGCTAATGCCGTCAGCAGGGTAAAATACGATGGCACGTGTATTGGGGACATTGGCCATACCCGCTAAAACGGCAGAGCCTGTATCGCCCGAAGTCGCCGTCAGGATTACGGCCGTTTTTTCGATACCATTTTTGCGCAGGGCAGCGGTCAGCAGATAAGGAAAAATCTGTAAGGCAACATCCTTAAATGCGGATGTGCGCCCGTGAAATAATTCCAAATAACATCCATTGACACGAACAGGAAAATTTGTACTATACGCCGAATGAATATATTCGCGCAACTCTTCGTCCGGGAAATCCGTCAAATAACGCTTCAATACATTAAGCGCTATTTGATTATATGGCATCCCTACAAAATCCTCAAGACATGGAAATTCACAAGGCACAAATAAACCGCCGTCAGGCGCCAATCCGCTGACAATTGCCTGGGAAGCAGTTGTTTCATTTCGATGAATATCCCTTGTGCTTATGTATTTCATATCTTTAAATATTAAATCTTTAAATTATTGAATTTACAAAATTCAATAATCCCGCACTCCTCGCATTTAGGCTTACGGGCAAGGCAAACATATCTGCCATGTAATATAAGCCAGTGATGCGCTTTGGAGATGAGGGATTCCGGAATGTGTTTCACTAATTCTTTCTCGGTTGCCAAAGGCGATTTGCTATTATCCGTCAGCCCGATGCGGTTAGCCACGCGAAACACATGCGTATCGACCGCCATGGCCGGTTTGTCGAAAACGACCGATGCGATTACATTGGCCGTTTTACGGCCTACACCGGGCAGTCTCAACAATTCATCTACCTCCGATGGTACTTCTCCGCCAAAATCGGACAGCAGTTTTTGTGCCATTCCGACAAGGTGTTTGGCCTTATTGTTCGGATAAGAGACCGACTTAATATATTCATATACAACATCAGGCGATGTAGCAGCCAATGTTTCGACTGTCGGAAAATCCTTATATAAAGCCGGCGTAATCATATTGACCCGCTTATCTGTACACTGTGCCGACAGGATAACAGCAATCAACAACTGAAACGGATCAGCATAATGCAATTCCGTTTCCGCAACCGGTACATTTGCCTGAAACCATTTAATTACACCTTTATATCGCTCTTTTTTTGTCATATCTCACATCATTGCCGTGTAATAATTCAGGTGGAGATGCAATTTCAGTAGGCAAAATAATTTCCGATAGATTTCCGATAGATTCCATGCGGCGAGTTTTAATGGGTATTTCCTCCCTGATCTCTTTTACAATTTTCTTGAAAATATTTTTGAGAATCTTAAATTTATCAGCAACAGATTGGTTACTAAGTATTGCATCCATTTTTTTTTTTTTGTTTTTTTGTCGCAAAGATAACACATCTTTATCACATAAACCAAATTTCATTTGAACTATACCGTGTGCTCCGACATTCCGAAATAAAAAAAACAAGCGTTTAATTTTTTTATAGGATTTGTCCGTAAATTTGAAAACTTTGTGTATTTTTGCATTGGATTTATAAACATTTTTTTGCGTATGGTATAAAAATAATGTGCTAAAAGGCACAAAAACAGACATATAAAATAGCGATTTGCTAAAATATTCTTGACATTCATTTACCACATTGCTTAACTCATAATTGGGTTATCCCTCAAGAATAAGTCAGTGAAACGCCGTGAATGCGGCGTGGAACGGCTTGTCGGAGGGAAAGGCGTGGTAACCTGAATGTCAGACAGGTTGTTTCCACGCTATTTTTATTGTCCGATTTTTTCTGGGAATATTTTTAACTAACTAATAACTAATCATTTAATTCATTTCACATTATGAACAGACATTATTTTTCTTTCGTTTTGATGTTCGCACTTTTAGCGACAGTATTTACTTCCTGCAATAAGGAAGACAAGACAGAGCAGTTAGGGCCAATAGCTGTCAACTTGAAGGCCGACATTATGAAATCTGATATCAATCAGGTAACTATGCGAGTAGCAAACGGTCAGTGGGAAGCATCCGATCAGGTAGGGCTTTTTATGAAAAGAACCGGTCAAGCGCTCTCAGATTTCGGAGCGGTATATGGCCATGCATTCAATTTGCCAATGCGTATTGTTGGGCAGACGCTTACCTATGACGTGCCGGTTACATATCCGACAAGCGGAAACGTGGATTTTGTGGCATACTATCCTTACATACCTAATAATTTTGAAATTATGGATCATAATAAGATTGTGCCCGTAAATATCAGTCAACAAGCGTCTGGTCTACCTGTGGAAATACTCTATTCTAACAATATAACCAATCAAGCGCCAACAGAGTTACCGGTAACGCTAAATTTTAGATATTCGCTTGCAAAAATTGAATTGACAGTAACAGGTGGTGAAAACTCCGACCTTAGCGAAACAGACTTTTCATCTGCAAATGTAGTGATTGAAAATATATATACAACAGCGTCTCTTTCTCTTTCTGACGGAACCTATCAGTGGTACAATAATGAACAATCTGTGGAACTACACAAAAAAAGCTTCGATGCTACATCAGCTACTTTTGAAGCGCTTATTATACCAATCAATGAAGAAATAACTTTTCTATTCTATATGGGAGGCTCGGTTTACAGTCATACAATGACAGCAAACTACGCATCCGAAAATTTATACAAATATAAATTCACACTTGATTCATCTTGGCCTGATTTAACTGCAACGCTATTGAACGCAGTTATCGAACCACGAGTCGAAACACCACAACAAAATATTTCTGTAAATGCGAACAATCAAATTACTATGAAAACTGAAGCTTCTGAAGTAGGTTTTAGTACAGCTTCAGGTGGTAAAATGACCATTGACTGGGGTGACGGAACGCCGAGTGAAACATACGGATCATCTGGTAATTATGGATCATCTGGTAGGACTTTTATACACAGTTATTTAGATGAATCATCGCATACCATAACAATTACCGGTACAAATATTTCAATTTTCAGGTGTAATGGTAATCAATTAACAGATTTGGAGATGAGAAATATGACATTGTATGGATTAGATTGCAGCAATAATCAATTAATTAATTTAAACATTACAAGTACAGTTGCTCTTTCAGCAGAATTTGGATGGGACTTCAGCGATAATCAATTAACAGATTTAGAGTTGAATAAATTATTTAACTCTTTGTCCAGCATTGCCACCTATAGAAGTGATATAAACATAGGCGGTAATCCCGGAACAGATACTTGCGACCGAAGCATCGCAGAGTCTAAAGGATGGAGAGTGATTGGTAATTAGTACAGAAAAGTATATCCTTTTGTCCATTCGGTTTCCCACTACGATTTACAATCCAATAAACTCTTCGTTATTTGGATTGCAAATCTCAATGGACGGAGTTTTGGGCATATTCAATATGCCCCTACAATCCCTAATTACTTAATACGCAGCCTCAAACTGCCTCAAAAAACGGATATCGTTTTCGGAAAACATTCGCAGGTCTTTTACCTGGTATTTCAGGTTGGTGATGCGCTCGATGCCCATTCCCAGCGCATAACCTGTGTAAATCCTGCTGTCTATCCCGCAATTATCAAGCACGTTGGGATCGACCATACCGCAACCCAAAATCTCTACCCAACCGGTATGTTTGCAGAAGGGACAACCTTTGCCGCCACAGAGGTTGCACGATATATCCATTTCGGCCGAAGGCTCGGTAAACGGGAAATATGACGGGCGCAGCCGGATTTTCGTTTCTGCGCCAAACATTTCTTTGGCAAAGAACAGCAATACCTGCTTCAAATCCGCAAACGACACATCCTTATCTACATACAATGCTTCGACCTGATGAAAGAAACAATGTGCGCGATACGAAATGGCTTCGTTGCGGTAAACACGACCCGGACATATAATACGGATCGGGGGCTGTTGGCGTTCCATCACACGTGTCTGCACAGACGATGTATGCGTGCGCAATACAATATCAGGATTGGTTTGAATAAAGAATGTATCCTGCATATCGCGCGCCGGATGGTTTTCTTCAAAGTTTAGCGACGTAAATACATGCCAGTCGTCCTCTATCTCAGGCCCTTCGGCAATGCTGAATCCCAAACGGCCGAAAATATGGCATATCTCTTTCTTTACGATCGAAATCGGATGGCGCGTACCTAACGGAACCGGGTATGGAGTCCGGGTCAAATCAAGCGTATTGCTTTTGGGCTGCGTATGCTCAAAATGATTTTTCAATTCATTGATCTTTCCTTGCGCCTTTTCTTTCAATTCGTTCAGAAATTTACCTGTTTCCCGTTTTTGCTCGGAAGAAATATTACGAAAATCATTCATCAGGGATGTAATCTCGCCTTTTTTACTCAAGTACTTAATTCTCAGCGATTCTAACTCTTCCTGATTATTCGCTTTCAGGTTTTCAATTTCCTGAAGCAATGTTTTGATTTTATCAATCATTGTCAATTTTCTTTTATTTAAGCAAGCAAAAGTATAAAAAAATAAGAATTTGTTTAACTTTGTTGCTGAAAAATAAGAACACAGCCGAATGGGAATAATTATTATCGTATGCTTAATACTGTTGAGCGGACTGCTGTCGATGGCAGAAATATCTTTTGTGTCAGCCCGAAAGTCACGCTTGGAAATCGAAATAAAGAAAGGGAAAAAGTCTGCCCGGACGGCTTTGGAATTAGCCAACAACCCCGACAGATTTATTTCGACAAGTCAATTCGGGATTACGCTGATCAGTATTTTGACGGGTTTTCTATCGGGTGAGTTGTTTGTCAATGACCTCGCCAAGGTGTTGTCTCAAATAGCATGGTTGGAATCGTCGGCTTTTGTTGTTTCCAAAACATTGATTGTTGTTGTTGTAACGTATTTTTCAATCATTCTCGGCGAGTTGGTACCCAAACGTATCGGGATGGGATTTGCCGAAAAAATTGCCATGCTGACGGTCGGGTTGATGAACTTGTTGTCGATCGTCGCTTTTCCGTTTGTGTGGCTGCTTTCCAAAAGTACGGCGTTAGTCATGTCGCTTTTGGGATTAAGCCATATTGAAGACGCTAAAGTAACTGAAGATGAGATCAAAGCGATCCTTCAGGAAGGATTTGATGATGGCGAAGTGCAGGAGGTTGAGCAGGATATCGTTGAACGGGTATTTACGCTGGGCGACCGCGATGTGGGATCGATTATGACGCATCGCAGCGACTTAGTTTGGATAGACATCCATGACACACCTGATAAGATCAGGGCTAAAGTGAAAGACAATCTGTACAATACCTATCCGGTCGTATCCGGGAAGTTGGATAATATCGAAGGAGTGGTTTTCCTGAAAGACTTGTTTGATAAAATTGATATGCCTGATTTTTCCTTGTCCCAATCCCTTCGCCCTGCTCAGTTTGTGCCTGAAGATCAAAGCG
>Ga0082212_10003781_pt1 | contig 21302 bp, 23 predicted proteins | sample TergutNt197P3_FD_71548 | JGI IMG/M metagenome (GOLD analysis project Ga0082212, IMG submission 71548) | Neocapritermes taracua P3 segment gut microbial communities from Petit-Saut dam, French Guiana - Nt197 P3 | ecosystem: Host-associated > Arthropoda: Insects > Digestive system > Gut ... | reverse complement strand
TCGCAGTCTAGCCGCAAAGAGCGCGGATGCCGCGAGAGATACAGGCGGACTGATTGCTAACTCAATGGAAAAAGCGGAGCTTGGAACTCGTATCGCGGGAGAAACCGCCGCCAGTCTTGCTGAAATTGTCAGCGGAATTAATGAGAGCAGCCAGATTGTCAGCGATATTGCACAGTCTTCAGAAGAGCAATCTGCGGGTATCACGCAGATTAACCACGGTATCGACCAAGTAGCGCAGGTTGTCCAACAGAACAGCGCGACAGCGGAAGAGAGTGCGGCGGCTTCTGAGGAAATGAGCGGACAGTCGAGTATACTTGAGGGGCTTATTTCGCAGTTCAAGCTGAAAGGCGCAACCGGACGCGGTATAGGCGCGGGACACAAGAAGCAGTTGGCGATGCCGGAGAAAGCGATGAATAATGATAACGGCGGGGAGTTTGGGAAGTATTAGTGGACAGTTGAGAGTGGACAGTGGACAGTTGAGCGTTGGAGAATAGAAATGAAACCCCGCCGATGGCGGGGTTTTTGATATGTGTAGGGGCGGCCTTTAGTCCGCCCGTGTTACCCCTGCCCTGCGCGTCCCGCCGTTTCCCCTGTCATCGGCGGTAATATTTCAACGGTGTGTTGTATCCAAACGGCGCGATGTGGACATCGCGCCCTACGAACGGCGGGTGTCCGCCACGGCGGACGGGTGGGGGTTATTTTAACGGCGCGATGTATCCAAAACGGCGCGATATATCCAAAACGGTGCGCCGAGGGCGTCGCACCCTACGAATGAAATATGCGTTAAATGACAAATATTGTCAAATAAATAAAAAAATATCTTGCGGAAATAAGGAGATAATGATATAATGGTAATAAGAGCGACATTTGTGAGCGGGCAGGCGCATGAAATTAACCGTCCGTTTACTGTGTGGCTTAATTAATAGGAGGGATTTATCATGTCATGGTTTCGGAATCTTAAAGTAAAGGCGAAAATGGTTATCAGTTTCACGTTGGTGATTGTGCTGATGGCGGGATTGTCGGTGTTCGCGTTTCTTGAGTTGGATAACACCGCCGCTTCTTACCAGTACGCGATTAATCATCCTATGAGTTCTGAGATGGATATGTCGCAGTTTATCAGTGCCATCCGCGATATACGGCGGGCATCCGCCACGATGGGAATGTTCGCGCCGCAAAACGACCCCGCGAGAGTCGAAGCGTATTATCAAGGGGCCGTTGCCGCGTATAACGAAGGCATGGGCTGTCTTGACAGTATTTTGGCTAATGTCAAGTCCGATGTTAAGGCAACGGACGAGGTTGTGGCAGGTGTAACGGCGGTGGTCGGCGACTTGCGCGACACATTCCAGAGATACATGGATACGTTTTGTATTCCGGTATATCAAGCGGCTCTTGTCGGTGATTATGATTCAACGATTGTATTCGCCACAAACGCCGCGCCTCTCGCGAATGAACTCAGTGAAAAGGCCGATGCGCTTATAGCGATTTGTATAGCTACGGCAAACGAAGCGATAGAGGAATCGGCGGTTTCCGTTAGATTTGCCAGAATATTGATTGTTGTTGTGGCGATTCTCGCGACAATTATCGCGCTTGTAGTAGCTATGTTTGTGGCGGATCTGCTCGGCAAACCGCTCAATATGATGGCGAGGGCGTTGGATCAGCTTGGCACGACAGGTAACCTTGATTTTCCGGCAGAGGTCATGCAGAGCGCACAGGAATGTTCTTCATGGAAGGATGAGATTGGCCGCTGCGCCAGAGCGTTTGGCGCAACGATTCAGCATATCGGCAATGTCGCCAAGGAGCTTGACACAATGGCAAACGGCAACTTGAACGTTGCGATAGAGCAGCTCTCCGATGCCGATGTTTTAGGTAAATCATTGAACCATATGGCTGATAATCTCAACAGCATATTCGGCGACATCAACGCTTCAACCGCGCAAGTTTCTACAGGTTCAAAACAAATCGCGGACGGCGCACAAGCGTTGGCGCAGGGTTCAACGCAACAAGCCGCCGCCGTTCAGGAGCTTTCAGCGTCAATTTCCGACATCGCGCGTAAGACAAAAGACAACGCCGATATGGCGGGGAAAGCCGCCGCGCTTGCCAATACCATCAAGGGCAACGCCGAAAAAGGCAGCCGCCAGATGGGCGAAATGACAACCGCCGTCAAGGACATCAACACAGCCAGTCAGAATATCAAAAAAGTTATCAAAGTTATTGACGACATCGCGTTCCAGACGAACATTTTGGCACTCAACGCCGCCGTTGAAGCGGCAAGAGCCGGACAGCACGGCAAAGGGTTTGCCGTTGTCGCGGAAGAAGTGCGTAACTTAGCGTCAAAGAGCGCGGACGCGGCGAGAGAAACCGGAGAAATGATAGAGAACTCAATGGAGAAAGCCGAGTTGGGTTCGCGCATTGCCGATGAAACCGCCGCCAGTCTTGCTGAAATCGTCAGCGGAATCAACGAGAGCAGTCAGATTGTCGCCGAAATAGCGCATTCGTCAGAGGAACAGTCGGCGGGTATCGCGCAAATCAACCACGGTATCGACCAAGTAGCGCACGTTGTACAGCAGAACAGCGCGACAGCGGAAGAGAGCGCGGCGGCAAGCGAGGAAATGAGCGGTCAGTCGAATATACTTGAAGATTTGCTTTCGCAGTTTAAGCTGAAAGGCGCGACCGGAATGGGACGCGGCATAGGCGCGGGACACAAGAAACAGTTGGCGATGCCGGAGAAAGCAATGAATAATACTGACAACGGAGAATTTGGGAAGTATTAAATATTAAATTAGAGGTGTACCGGTGTGAAAAATCTAAAAATCGGCACAAAAATTATGCTCAGTTTCAGCGCAATCATTCTGTTTTTGGTTGTGCTGACTGTGGCGGTGACAATAACCAACCAAATAACCAATGGGCATCTAAATAGCATTGATGTTAATTCGATTTTTCAAGATGACACCAGTACGTTACTCAATCAATGTTATGATGCGCGGGTTGCGGTGATTTACCTGTATCACGGAACGAATGAAGCACAGTACACCCGCGTTGTCAACAATCTTAACGATGCCAAACAAACGATTGAGAGACTTCGTTCGCAGGCAAACAGTGAACCCGAACTCAAACACTTTTCCCCGGAACTGGAGAAAATCGCGGCGGATATTGACGCTTATTTGCGGTCGGCAAATGAACTCAACGCGGCAAATAACAACGTGGACAATATGCGGGTTCAGTTCGCGCAAATGGCAGATGAAGCCTATAAAGTCGCTCAGGGGATATACCATGACCAGTTGGAAAACCTTGAGAACGACATCGCCGAGGGCAAGGACGAGAGTGCCATGTTAAGGCGCAAGGCGCGTGTGGAACACGGCGCGAACCTTGCTATGGATGCCGGTGAATTGGTTGAGGCATTCAACGATATGAGCTATAATCTCGATATGACTTTAGTGCCGGAAGCGTTAGTCTTTATGCAGGAACTGATTGACTCACTGGATTTGTATATAGAGAACAGTTCCCAGCAAAAAGACAAGGACGCGGGCGAAGCGGTCAAAAAGGAACTGTTTGCTTTTATGGAGCTGGTAGACGTATTCGCTGATGAGGTCACCAATCACGGAGATATAATCGTTTCGGCGAGAGCGAACGCGAACGCAGTAGCCGCAGACATCAATGAAGTCGCTGAACAAATCAGCGAGCAAGTTGATAGTGCAATCAGCAGCGCGGAAGCCGCAGGGCGTGTGTCGCAAGTTCTCGCCCTCGCTTTGGCTATTGCCGCTGTCATATTGGGCGTATTTATAGCCATGATTCTCACAAGGAGTATCAGCAAACCGCTCACCAAACTGACGAACTATATGAGCAGAGCAGGAACAACCGGGTCTATCTCCTTTACTCCGGACGAGCTTGCAACCATCGAAGAACAGAAACACGTCAAGGATGAAATCGGTCAGTGTATCGGAGCTATTTCTCAGTTTATCAACCATGTAACCGCTATCGCAGAAGAACTTGAATCCATTGCGGACGGTGACTTGACAACAGAGGTTGAGCATTTGTCAGACGATGACGTAATGGCTAATGCCTTACAGAAAGTTATAGACAACCTTAACAATATGTTCGGCGAAATTAACTCTTCCACCGCGCAGGTCTCAACAGGCTCAAAACAAATCGCGGACGGCGCACAAGCATTGGCGCAAGGTTCGACCCAACAGGCGGCTTCCGTTCAGGAACTCTCGGCATCCATCACCGAAATCGCCCACAAGACGAAAGAGAACGCCGAAATGGCAGGAAAAGCGGCAATGCTCGCAAGCACCATCAAGAACAACGCCGAAAAGGGCAGCCGTCAGATGGACGAAATGACAGTCGCGGTAAAAGAAATCAACTCAGCAAGCCAGAGCATTCAGAAAGTTATTAAAGTTATTGATGATATAGCATTCCAGACAAATATCCTCGCATTAAACGCCGCTGTTGAGGCGGCTAGAGCGGGACAACACGGTAAAGGCTTTGCTGTTGTCGCTGAAGAAGTACGCAGTCTCGCCGCAAAGAGCGCGGATGCCGCGCGTGACACGGGCGGTTTGATTGCCAACTCGATGGAAAAAGCGGAACTGGGTACTCGTATAGCGGGTGAGACGGCGGCAAGTCTTGCGGAAATTGTCAGCGGAATCAATGAGAGCAGTCAGATTGTGGCTGAGATAGCGCAGTCGTCAGACGAGCAGTCGGCGGGAATTACGCAGATTAACCACGGTATCGACCAAGTAGCACAAGTTATCCAACAGAATAGCGCGACTGCGGAAGAGAGCGCGGCGGCAAGCGAGGAAATGAGCGGACAGTCGAGTATGCTTGAGGAGCTTATCGCGCAGTTCAAGCTGAAAGGCGCGACCGGACGCGGTATAGGCGCGGTACACAAGAAGCAACTGGCGATGCCGGAAATGACATCACATCACGATAACGGCGGGGAGTTTGGGAAGTATTAACGAAATGGAAAACAGGCGGACGCGCAATGCGCGCCCCTACGGACGGCAACCCCCTGTCCGCCGCAAGGCGGAAGGGGGGTTGCTATTTCAACGGCGCGTTGTATCCAAAACGGTGCTCCGAGGGCGGCGCACCCTACAACGAGGATTCAACAACGGCATTCATATGGTAAGCGGCGCGGTGAGGACACCGCGCCCTACATTTTTAATTGACATAATACTTGCAAGGCATTATAATCTACATATTATGAAATATAACCAATGGAGAACACTGCCGATAAATCAAATCGGTTCGCTTGCGTTATCGCTGCTTGCCGCGAGGGGAATTGACGAGAGCGGCGTGCGTTTGCACGACCCGTTTCTTTTGCCTGATATGCGAAAAGCCGCCGAACGCATAGAACGCGCTGCTGCCGCGCGTGAGATAATCGCCGTTTACGGCGATTATGACGTGGACGGCGTTACATCCGCCTGTATTGTAACGGATTACTTGCGCTCGCGCGGTGCGGAATGTCTGCATTACATACCGGACAGGCTGACGCTCGGATACGGTTTGCACACCGAAGCCCTCAGAGAACTGCGCGGACAGGGAGCAACGCTCGTTATCACTGTGGATGTCGGCGTGACCGCGTTTGAAGCGGCGGACGCGGCGGCGGAAATGGGGCTTGACCTTATCATAACCGACCACCATAACTGCCGTGACGAGCTGCCCAACGCATTGGCGGTCATAAACCCGAAACGCGCGGACAGCGAGTATCCTTTTAAGGAATTATCAGGCGCGGGTGTCGCTCTTAAACTGATTTGCGCCTTGGGGGGAGACAGCGGTAAGTACATCGGGCTTGCCGCCTTGGGTACGGTCGCGGACATCGTGCCGCTTGTCGGTGAAAATCGGTTTATCGCGAAACACGGCTTGGAAACAATCGGGGAACACCCGGGCATTGCCGCGTTGCTGGCGATACACGGCATGGACGGGAAACCTGTTACGGCAAAGACTGTTTCGTATACAATCGCGCCGATGCTGAACGCCGCAGGGCGTATGCAAAGCGCGGACATCGCGCTTGAACTGCTGCAAGACGGAGACACGGCGCGTAAAAAATATCTGGCATCGGTTCTGAACGACCTGAATAATCAGCGGAAGGAAATAGAAGCCGATATGCTTAGACAGGCACACGAAATGTGCGCCGGAATGGGTGACGCTCCGGCGATTGTGTTGGCGCGTGAGGGATGGCATCCGGGTATCACGGGTATTTTGGCGGCAAAATTGACGGATTATTATAAAAAGCCTGTTTTTTTGGGCGCGTATGCCGGAGATATTGTTAAAGGCACGGCGCGATGCCCGAAAGGCATGGATTTGACGGAATTATTGGAGCAATGCTCGGATACGTTAATCGGTTACGGAGGGCATACGGCGGCGGCGGGATTCACGGTTGAACCCGGGCGCGTGGAAGAGTTTGCGGCGGCGGTAACAGAAGCCGCAGGGAGGGTATCGCGGCAGCCCGCTGACGCGCTGATTATTGACGCGATTGTCGCGCCGCATGAAATTAACCGCTCCAACGCCGAAGAAATTGCCGCAATGGGACCGTTCGGGGAGGGCAATCCCGAGCCGATTCTGCGCCTTAACGGCGCGGTGATTGACCGTATAATACCGCTGAAAGAGGGCAAACATCTGCGTATGAACATCACGGCGGGAACGCGGCCGTTAAGCGTGTTGGGGTTGGGGTTTCCGGTCAGAGGTTTTCCGTATTCACAGGGCGATGTCGTCGATTTGGCGTTCCGCATGGGGCTGAACGACTATCGCGGCGAAGTGTCTGTACAAATGGAACTGGTTGATATAAGATAGAGAGGATTTATTCCGTTTTGGTAGATTCGTTTAGTATAGTGCTTATATTCCTTCCGCCGTAAAGGATACGGATTACTTCAACAGCATTTTCTGTCAAATAATAAAATCCGCTATAGTTACCTATGTTAATTCTACGCAATTTTCTGCTTTTCCAAGGTTCTACTTGATAAATCGGGTATCTCTCCGGCGTATGATTGAGAGACATTAATTTGGCTACTATCCGACAGTTGATGTTACTTGCGATTTCCGGCTCAAGCAGAGATAAGGCAATATATCTATATATTTCACGCAAGTCCTGCTCTGCGTCTTCATTTAGTTTAACCTCATAAATCATATGCCGTAATCTCTTTGCATATCAGCAACAACATCAGCCAAACTGCGTGATCGCCCCGCTAGGGAACTGGCATATCCTTTTTCTAACTCTGCGTTTAGCTCCTCGGCGGTCATTGCGCCTATTGCCAAAGGTTTCCGCGTTGGCAGCTTCATTTCAAACGGGATTCCCCGCTGTATGATTATCTGACGCAGAAACAGACCTATTGCGTTGGACATAGGAATCCCCAGTTTATTCAGAACTTGCTCCGCCTGTTCCTTTATCTCCGGCTCAACACGGGCATATACGCTTGATGTTCTTTGCATGACACAATCCTCCGGATATATTATTTTAACTATATTATACGCGATTGTCTTGCGGTATGCAAGCAAATTTTGAAAAATGGAGGTGAAATCAATGCCCGAATACACAACCGGGGTTAAAGAAATTGACGACAAACTGTACGCGAGGTATGACGTTCTGGTGAATAATCTCCGCGCCTATAATCCTGAATTTGACATTGAGCGGCTCAACGCGGCTTTTGATTTTGCCGCCGGGGCGCATAATAAGACGCTGCGTAAAGACGGCAGCCCGTACATTACCCATCCGATTGAAGTAGCCATTATTATGGCCGATATGTCGATGGATTTAGACGCGATTATTGCCGCGCTTCTGCATGATGTCATTGAGGATACCGACTATAGCTTCAAAGATATAGCCTCACGCTTCGGAGAGCCTGTGGCGAAACTCGTTGACGGCGTTACCAAACTTACGCGCATAAACTTTGTGAGCAAAGAAGAGGAGCAGATGGAGAACCTTCGCAAAATGCTCATGGCTATGGCGAAGGATATCCGCGTGATAATCATTAAAATCTGCGACCGCCTTCACAATATGCGGACAATCGAGTACCATAAGGACGGCAAACGCCGCGAGAAATCGCTTGAAACCATGCAGGTCTACGCACCGCTGGCGCACAGGCTTGGTATGGCGAGATTGAAGACCGAGCTTGAGGACTTGTCGCTTAGATGTCTTGACCCGGTGGCGTATGGGGAAATAACCGCCGAGCTGGATGTCCGTATCGGGGACAAGGCGGATTTTCTTGAAAAGGTTTGCAAGGAGATAGAAAATCGCGTTAAGGAAGAGGGCATAAACGCGCAGATTGAGAGCCGCATTAAGCAAATTTACAGCATATACAAAAAAATGTTCAGCCAAAACAAGGCGATTTTTGAGATATATGATTTATTTGCCGTCCGCGTTATAGTTGAGGATAAGGATGATTGCTTTGCCGTTTTGGGGCTTATACATGACTTGTACCACCCGATGCCGGGGCGTTTTAAGGATTACATCAGCACACCCAAACCGAACAGGTATCAATCGCTGCACACGACAATCGTTGGAGAGGGCGTTCCGTTCGAGGCGCAGATACGCACAAGAGAAATGCACGAAATCGCGGAATACGGCATAGCCGCGCACTGGAAGTACAAAGAGAACGTTGACGATATAACGCAGGATGAACGCCTTAAATGGGTTCGTATTCTGCTCGAATCACAGCAGGATGCCGACGCGGAGGAGTTTATTAAGAACCTCAGGGCGGAAATGTTCATCGACGAGGTTTTTGTGTTCACACCCAAGGGCGATGTTATAAACCTGCCCGCGGGTTCTATTCCCATCGACTTCGCTTACGCCATACATTCCGCCGTCGGCAACCGTATGAGCGGCGTTACAATAAACGGACGTATCGCACCGCTTGATTATCAACTGAAAAACGGCGATATTGTCGAGGTGCTGTCACAAAACAGTCACGGCCCGACGCGGGACTGGCTCAAAATGGTAAAAACCAGTGAGGCACGGAATAAAATCAAGCAGTGGTTTAAGCGCGAGAAGCGAGAGGAGAATATTCATCAGGGCAAGCAGGACTTTGAGGCTGAGTTGAAACGCAGCGGTATTACTATGGCGATGCTCAGTCAGGACGATGTATTGCAGCAGGTGCTGAGAAAACTGTCGTTTGCCTCTGTCGAAGAGCTTTACGGCGCGGTTGGATACGGGGGGATTACCGCTCTGCGCGCTGTCAACCGCATACGCGATGAGCTTATACGCATGAACCGCCTGCAATCGGAGAAGAGCAGTGTCGAGCGGGTTATGCACAACCTGAAAAAACACCAGCCCAACGACTCGGGTGTTGTTATCGAGGGGCTTGACAACTGCCTGATAAAATTTGCCCGCTGCTGCGCTCCCGTACCGGGTGACGAAATAACAGGGTTTGTTACCAAGGGTTTCGGCGTATCCATTCACAGATGCGATTGTATAAACGTTACCGAAAAACAGCGCGATGAGGGACGTTGGGTACGCGCGGACTGGGCGAATGATAAAAACAGCCTCTACACGGCGGGAATGCGTCTCTCATGCAAGGATAAGGACGGGCTTGCGATGGATGTATTCGGCGTTCTGTCCGGCATGAAAATCTCTATGCAGAGCTTTAACGCCAAAACGATTGAGGACGGGTACTGCCTGATAACGCTCGCCGCTCGTGTGCATGATGCCGATGAACTGGAGAGCCTTATAAGAAAGCTGAAGAATATCAACGGTGTTCTGGAGGTAAACAGATATGGTCATTGACACGCTCGTTCTGGGACTTATTCAAACCAACTGCTACATTGTATCGAAAGACGGACAGGGAATCTGCGCCGTCATCGACCCCGGCAGCAACGCGGAGACTATTTCCGCGCATCTGCGGGAGCGTGAACTCAAGCCGGAGTATGTATTTTTGACCCACGGGCATTTCGACCATTTTTCAGCCGTTCCCGAGCTGAGAGACGAGTATGATTTTAGGTTGGTTATCCATGAACTGGACGCGTCTTATTTGCCGGATTACAGACGCTCGCATTACAGAGGCAAACGCCCTGTTAAAGAGGATATGACCGTTAGAGAGGGTGACGTTACATCTTGCGGCGGGCTTGACTTTACATGGCTGCACACACCCGGGCATAGCTTGGGGTCTTCTGTTATAAAACGCGGAGATGTGTTGTTTACGGGCGACACGCTGTTCCACGGGGATTGCGGGCGGTGTGACCTCTACGGCGGCAGTTACGGGGAAATGCTCAAGTCGCTCAAACGCCTTGCGGAATTAGAGGGTGATTACAGGGTTCTGCCCGGACACGGCCCGACGAGTACGCTTGAACGGGAGCGGGAGATGAATGACGCGATGGTTGAGGGTATGGGGTTGATAACGCTTGACAAATGCAATCAAGATTAGTACAATAGCACTATACTATTAATGTTAGGGGGTTGAAATATGGCTACAATACAAGTCCGTGTGGATGATGGGACAAAGAACGCTATTGATTCGCTCTTTTCGGGTCTTGGACTTGATACATCCACGGCGGTTAGAATATTCCTAAAGGCCTCGCTTGAAAATAACGGGTTGCCTTTCCCTGTCAGACACTTCTCGCCTAAATCTGATCTTTTGGAAGCGATAGAGGACACCCGGCTGCGCCGCAATTTGCACGGTCCGTTTAAGACAGCGGAAGAAGCTGTTGCCTCAATGTTGGAGGATTGACCGTGCTGGAGATAGTCTATACCAACAAAATGAAACGCGATGTCAGGCTGATGGAAAAGCGCGGCAAAGATATTTCCAAACTCACTGCCGCGCTTTCTCTTTTGGCGAGCGGTGAGCCAATGCCGCCGAAATACCGCGACCATCAGTTAAGCGGCAGCTTAAAGGACTTTCGCGAGTGTCACATAGAGAGTAATTGGCTTTTGATGTATCAGATTTTTGAAGACAGGCTGATATTGTCCGCTGCCGGTACAGGCACTCATTCCGACTTGTTCAATGAGTAAGGTAACCTTTAGGATATACACTGGCGGTTGTGCCGAAGGACTTTGGGCAATTATGAACGCACAACTAATCACACAAAACAGGTGAGATTTTATGAAAACTACGAACAGATTCAAATACATATTGGCTGAAATCGCCGGAAGCATTGTATACGGGGTCGTTATATACTTTTCATTTACATGGTTAGCCGGATATTCGCTTATATACGCATATTTCGGAAACCTCGCGCTGATTCTGTTCTTTTTGGCAATAGAAGAAGTCTCTCTTAAAGCGTTGGATTCGGAAGCCATCCATAAGAAGCTGCGCGAAGAGGGCGGGGAGAAAACCTACCGCTCGCTTGAGAAAGCTCTTGACAGCAATATTTCCTTTAAGACAATGCTGTATATGTTCTATGTTTTTCTACTGATAATATCACAAATAATCAATATAAACCCCGCGTTGGCGGGCGAAAACCTCAGCAACTTTATTAACGCGAACAGTTACAGTATATTGCTGCTGATTGCGCTTGACACGCTCATCGGACAGTTTACAAAAGACAGGGAGCGGCTGAAAAAGATAACCGAAAGACTAAAAGAATCTCTTAGCGCAAATCAAGATGGGTGAGGGGAGTTGTATGGGCGGGGTATATCCAATTTGCAAAAACTAAAGTATACTATGATGTCCTACCTCAAGCAGTAAGATAATCCTGTCGCCTTTATATTTCCACAAAATTCTAACATCCATATTAACACTGCATTCAAAAACATCCTTTAACCTCTGAACTTTTTTAGTGCGAAGTGAGGGATGAAAAGGATTTTTAACCAATAACTTGAGTTTTACCGCAAGCGTCTTTTGTTCATTTGCAGATAATTTTTTCAAATTCTTTTCAAACACTTTTGTCGGTTCGAGCTTATACATTATTGTTCCCTAGGTCTATACCCAAGTCGTTAAACATATCCTCGACACTTTCGTAAACGGCAGACGGACTTTTTTCGTGGTCTTTTATAATCTGAGCAATTCTTTCAAGTTTAGCTTTAGGATAAACAACAACAGGGCAAAGGAACACGCCGCCGTCACGTTCTATAGCCTCAAACTTGTCGCCCTCGCTGATGCCTAAACTCTTGATAATATCGTTTGGCAGAGTAATCTGTGACCTTGCTCTCATTTCTACTAACATTAACATTCACCTCATAAATAATTGACAGCATATTCTGATAATAGTATATTCTGATTTTCGTATTTTGTCAAGCGGTTAAGATTGGAAATTATGCCATGGTGTACGATGAAAATGATATAAACAAGGCGTGGGGATGGCTGACGGGCATACGCCCGGCGAAACTGATGTCAAAGATACTGACCGAGGGTTATGAAGGCGCGGACGCGCTCGCGCGTATGCGGGAGCTGTACGAGGTATCCGAAGAGCGAGCCGAGATATGTCTTGCCGTTGCGAAAGCCGGGGCTAAAGTAACGATAAACACCAACGACGCGGCGGTTTACATAGGGATTCCGTTCTGTCCGTCAAGATGCTCTTACTGCTCGTTCGTCAGCAGTTGGGTCGGCAAAACAGGAAAGCTGATGGAGCCGTTTCTTGAAACACTGGAGTATGAGTTGGAGCAGACGGCGCGAACCATAAAAACCTTGAATTTGAACATTATTGCCGTCTATATCGGCGGCGGTACGCCGACAGCCTTGACATTGCCGCTGTTTAGGCGTATGCTTGAAGCGGTGAAACACCACATACCGTTTGAGAGCGTCAGGGAGTATACCGTTGAAGCGGGACGACCCGACACAATCACCGCCGAAAACACGGCGGCAATGCTTGAACACGGCGTTGACAGAATCAGCGTCAATCCCCAGAGCATGAACGCCGAAACACTGGCGCGTATCGGGCGCGAACACAGCGTGGAGGATGTCTGCAAAGCGTTTAAGCTTGCGAGGCAGTTCAAGTCCGTTAACATGGACGTTATCGCCGGACTGCCGGGAGAGACGGCAGGGGATTTTGAATATTCACTGTCAAGGGTTATGGCTTTGCAACCCGAAAATATTACCGTTCATACGCTTTCGCGCAAGAAAGGCTCAGACTTATCGGGAGCTGCGGAGGTATCTTCGGAGTATGTGACCGTGATGATAGAATACAGCCTTGAAGCGTTGGCACAAGCGGGTTACAGCCCGTATTACCTGTATAGGCAGAAGTTTATGGCGGGGGATTTTGAGAACATCGGGTGGAGCAAGAGCGGACATGACGGTCTTTACAATATTATCATGATGGACGAAAAGGCGAGCGTACTCGCGCTTGGCGGCGGTGGCGTTACACGGCTTGTGAATCAGAGGACAAACTTTATCGACAGGGCTTATAATGTCAAATATCCGTCCGAATACATATACTCACAGGAGAAAATCGACAGAAATCAACAAATTGTTATCAAATTTTACGAAAATGCGTAGGGGCGGCCGTTCGTCCGCCCGTGGTTGCCAATATATAACCATAGGAGGTACAACATGAAATACACCCTTGAAAACATTAACGAGCTGGCGAAAGACCCCGCCGCGTTTGTCGCGGCGTGTGAGAAGCGGTATCAAGATAAGGTTACGGCGTGCGCCAAGTCGCTTGCCGAAAACTCTGACAAATCCCCGATAATCATGCTTGCCGGACCGTCCGGTTCGGGCAAGACTACAACCGCGATGAAGCTCAAAGAGGTTATATGCGGTTTGGGGCATGATTGCCAAGTTGTTTCGATGGACGACTATTTCAAGACGGTCGATCCCGCGACACACCCGCGAGATTCAAAGGGCAATATCGACTTTGAATCGCCGCACTGCATGGACATACCGCTGTTTATTGAGCATATGGGACTGCTGCGTGACGGCAAGAGCGTTAAAGTGCCGCATTTTGACTTCCCGAATCAACGCCGCCACCCGGATATGTTTACCGAACTACTAATACCGCGCAAGGGCTTGTGCATATTGGAAGGTATCCACGCGCTGAACCCGATGTTTTCAGAGGGTCATGAGGAGTTTACGCAGAAGGTATACGTCAGCGCGCGCTCGAATATCAGTTTTAATGGGACACTGCTGTTTAAGGGTACATGGGTGCGGCTCGTGCGCCGCATGATACGCGACAATAATTTCAGAGGGTTGGACGCGGTGCGGACAATGAATCTGTGGGGGTCGGTCAGGCACGGTGAAAAGGCTTATATCTCGCCGTATAAAGACTTGGCGCGGCATCAGATAGACACGCATATGCTCTATGAGACGTGTATACTGCGCGGCACGGCACTGCCCATGCTCGACAATGTACGGGCGGGCTGTGACAGGGAGCGCGAGCTTCGCGCGATAAAGCCCGCGCTTGAACAGTTCCCCGGGATTGATTTGGAGCTTCTGCCCAAGGATTCACTGCTGAGAGAATTTGTAGGGAATTTGTAATTCTATAAGGAGGTATAACATATGGCAAGCATATTTGACGACATTGCGCGCAATCTGAAAGCGAGCGCGGAAATCGCCGTTGACGCGGCGGAACAGGTGATTGAGGACGTGAAACTGTCATTCAGAAGGACGGTGGACGTATCAACGCTGAACACGAGCATAAGAACGATTAAGCAAAAAATAAACAGAGAGTTCGCGCAAATCGGGGAGTTGGTATACAAAACGAGCAAGAATCCCGAAACCGCCGCAGACGGTATAGACGAGCGGCTGGCGCGTCTTGACGCGCTTTACGCGGAACTGAACGAAGCCGTTGCCGAACGCGACAGGAGGAACTCGCAATGACGATTGAAATGTACAGGGAAGCGGCGGAAGCCATAAAAGCGAAAACCGAGGGCTTTAAGCCGGAGGTCGCGCTTGTGCTGGGTTCGGGACTGGGCTTTTTGGGCGATTTATGCGATGACGCGGTCGCCGTGCCGTATACGGAAGTGCCGCATATGAAGGCATCGACCGCGCCGGGGCATAAGGGACAGTTTGTATTCGGAACACTGGCGAATAAGCGCGTTGCCGTCATGCAGGGGCGCGTGCATACATACGAGGGGTACAGCTTCGCTGAAGTCACTTTCGCGGTGCGCGTACTGCGGCTGTTGGGAGCGGAAACGCTTATAGTAACGAATGCCTGCGGCGGCGTGAACCTCGATTTCAATGTCGGTGACATCATGGTTATAAACGACCATATAAAGCTGACAGGTCAATGCCCGCTGACAGGGGCGAACATCCCCGAGTTCGGCACGCGCTTTCCCGATATGTCAAAGACATACACGCCCGCGCTACGCGCGTTGGCGCACAAAACCGCCGAATCGCTGGGGCAGTCGCTAAGGGAAGGTGTTTATATGTTCTTTACCGGCCCGCAGTATGAGACACCCGCAGAGATACGCGCGGCGCGTGTATTGGGCGCGGACACGGTCGGAATGTCCACCGTGCCGGAGGTTATCGCGGCGCGTCACGCCGGGATGGACATTCTCGGGTTCTCGCTGATTTCAAACATGGCGGCGGGAGTGCTTGACCAAGCGTTGTCGGAGCAAGAGGTGCTTGACGCGGCGGAGGCCTGCCGCGAACATTTCTCCGCGTTGGTTATGAAATGCTTGGAGGATATGTAAATGTACGATTATCTGTTCAGTGACATAATGACCCTTGACGGCAATGTTTATGTCGGCGTTAAAGACGGTAAAATTACCTATGTCGGCAAGACAGAACCTGCGGAGCGGACAAGCTCTGTTATTTGCGGAAAGGACAAGCTGCTGCTGCCGGGGATTGTCAACGCGCACACGCATATCCCAATGAGCGCGTTTCGTGGCTGGGGTGACGGCAACGATTTGCAGACGTGGCTGTATGACTACATATTCCCGTATGAGGAGAAGATGGACGAGAAGGCCGCCGGAATCTGCGCGGCAATATGTCTTGCGGAGGCTATAGCGTCGGGAACTACGGCGATATTGGATATGTACTCGCTATACGGCGGTGTTGCGCCTGTTGTTGCGGACAGCGGCATAAACGCGAATCTTTCGCGCGGGACTACCGCTTTCGGCGACTGCTATGACTTTGCTTCATGTTCTGGGTTCACAGAGACAAAGGAACTTGTCCGAGATTGGCACGGTCACGATAACGGACGGATTATGGTTGATGCTTCTATCCACGCCGAATATACCTCCGATGAGCGGCTCTGGCGGCCGATGGCGGAGTATGCCGCCGCGAACAAACTGGGAATGCACGTTCATGTGAGCGAGACACGCCGTGAACACGAGGAATGTAAGCAGAGGCACGGGAAAACGCCCGCCCGCCTGTTCGCGGACATGGGTGTATTCGACACACGCGCCGCCGCCGCGCACTGTGTCTGGATTGAAGACGAAGACATGAGGCTGATGGCGGAACTGGGCGTTACGGCGGTACACAGCCCGGTGTCGAACCTTAAACTGGCGAGCGGGGTTGCCAGAGTGCCGGATATGCTCAAGGCGGGCATGAATGTCGCGCTCGGCACGGACGGTGTTTCATCGAACGATAATATGGATATGTTTGAAGAGATTAAGCTCGCGTCAATGCTTCACAGGGGCGTGTCGCTCGACCCGACTATCACGAAAACGCGGGACGTTTTGGATATAGCGACAGTCAACGGCGCGAAAGCGTTGGGACGCAATGATACGGGGCGTATTGAGCAGGGTTGTTGGGCGGATTTGACCGTGCTTGACCTTGACAAGCCGCACTTTTATCCGCGCCACGATATGGCCGCGCTTGCGGCATATGCCGCGAACAGCGGTGATGTGTGCCTTACAATGTCGCGTGGAAAGGTATTATACAAGGATGGCGAGCATATGACTATTGATATAGAAAAAGCCAAGCATGATTTGGAAAACTACGTCATGCCCAAAGTATTTGGTTAGTTCGTAGGGGCGGTCATTGGCCGCCCGTCCGTTTCAAAAATTGTTTTCATTGAATAATGGGGGAAACATATGCCTAAACAACAACAGAAGCAGAACTTCCTGCACGGTGCGCTGATACTCTCAATCGCGGTCGCCCTCGTAAAAGTAATCGGCGCGGTATTCAAGATACCGCTCCAGAACTATATTCTAGGTGACGAGGGCAACGCCTATTTTACCGTTGCTTACAATATCTACGCGACACTATTTGTCGCCGCAACTGCGGGTCTTCCGGTCGCCATCTCGAAGATGGTGTCCGAAGCCGAGGCACTCGGGCGGCATAACGAGAGCCGCCGTGTGTTTAGGGTAGCACTTGCGGTGTTTTTCTTCATCGGCGTGACGGGTACATCGCTGATGATTATCTTCTCAAAGCAGATTGCGGAGTTTATGAACCGCCCCGAAGCGAACTATGCCATAATGGCAATCGCGCCGTCAATTTTCTTTGTGGCGATTATTTCATCGTTCAGGGGCTATAATCAGGGCAAGGGCAACATGACACCGACCGCCGTCTCGCAGGTCATCGAGGCGTTGGGCAAGCTCATTGTGGGTATCGCGCTGTCTTGGTGGATACTTGAAAGAACGGGCAGTTTGATATACGCCGCCGCAGGAGCGATTGGCGGCGTGTCGTTCGGGACTGTTCTGAGCGCGTTGTACATGATGTTGGTAACACGGGCGAAGAGACCGGAGTTTAACGACCCCGTTCCATTGCGTTCAAGGGGTACGGTGTTAGGAGAACTGCTCAAAATCGCCATACCCATAACTATAAGCTCATCAATATTGAGCATAACGAATCTTATAGACGCGGCGCAGATTAACGGGCTTTTAGAATCAGCGGTCGGATTCACAAGCCTTGAAGCAACAAAACTCTACGGCGCGTATGGATTCGCGCAGACGATGTTTAACCTTCCGGCGGCGTTTTTCCTGCCGATAGCCGTGAGCATCATACCCGCGATAGCCGCCGCGATGGCGCGGGGCGACAAGAGAAGCGCGGGCGAAACCATAACAACCTCGCTTAAAATGTCAATGCTGTTGGCCCTGCCCGCCGCCGCAGGGCTAATGTCGTTGGGTTCGCCGATAATGAAAATGATTTACACAAGACAGCAGGACGCGGCGGCGGTCGCCGGGCCGCTCCTCAGTCTTTTAAGCTGGTCGATACCTTTTGTGTGCCTCGTGACGGTCACGAACGCCATCTTGCAGTCACTTGGGCGTGTATATACGCCGATTATCACAATGACAATCGGCGGGGTTATCAAGGTAGCCGTTAACTATATGCTCGTCAGCAACCCGGACATACACATCAGCGGCGCGCCTATCGGCACGCTTGCGTGTTATTTCATCATATCGGCGGTCAACATAGGGGTCATTTTGACAGTCGCCCGTCCGCCGAAGTTAATTTCATCGTTTATCAAGCCCGCCGCCGCCGCAATTTTAATGGGACTTGCCGCGTGGGGCGTACAGGTTGCGCTGATGCCGATTATGGGAAACACGATAAGCACAGCTATTGCCGTTGTTTGCGGCGTTATACTATATGTTGTATTGGTGGTAGCTTTTAAGGTGCTGACGCATAACGACATTTTACTGATTCCCAAGGGTGACAAAATTGCCCGTTTTATAAAAAAATAGAAAAATTTCAAAAAAACACTTGCAATAAGTAAGATTATGTGGTAAATTCCATATCAAGGGTAAAAATACTCTAAAGATATTGAGGAGGTTCATACAAATGAACAAAGCAGATTTAATTAGTGCTGTTGCTGAGAAAGCCGGATTGAACAAAAAAACCGCAGAGCAGACGGTTAACGCGGTATTTGACACAATAACCGATGGCTTGAAAAAAGAGGGTAAAGTCCAGTTGGTCGGTTTCGGTTCGTTCGAGGTGAAGAACCGTTCGGCGCGTATGGGTCGCAATCCCAAGACGAAAGAACCCATTCAGATACCCGCGTCAAAAGTTCCCGCTTTCAAACCGGGAAAAGCACTTAAAGACACAATAGCTTAATGGAATAGGGACACCCAATGGGTGTCCCGTAATACTATTATGGGAGAACCGTATGCGTTTAGACAAGTATCTGAAAGTGTCGCGGCTTATAAAACGCCGGACTGTGGCAAACGAGGCGTGCGATGCGGAACGTGTCACCGTCAACGGCAAAACAGCCAAGGCATCGTATGAGGTTAAAGTCGGGGATATTATTGAAATGCGTTTCGGCGAGCGGCGCACCCGCGTTGAAGTGCTGGCGGTCAGCGAGTACGCGAAAAAAGAGGACGCGGGCGCGATGTATAAAGAGTTAACAACGAACAGTTAACAGTTAACAACGAAGTTGTTCTATAAATAGTCCAAGCCTAATACAATTAACAATGAACAGTTAACAATGAACAATTATAATTGACAATTAACAATTATTTTTGCTGTCTCATTTAGTTGTATTAGGAGGTTGTTGATATGGAACGTACGCATGATTTGCCGCATCACGTTATAATCGAGGGGCGTTCACGCGCCACTGTTTCCGGAGTGGAAGACGTTGAAAGTTTTGACGAAAACGGTGTGACTATGGTGACAAGCCGTGGGACGCTTGTGCTTACGGGCAGCGGCTTGCGCGTTGACAGGCTCAGTATCGACAAGGGTGAAATAAATGTCGAGGGACAGGTAGACGCGATAGAATATCTCGGCGATACGGAGCGGCGCGGATTTTTAAGCCGCCTGTTCGGGTAAAGTGGTGGGAAACTCACTGTTCGGGCAGTTGTCCGTCTTCACGGCGGCTGCGGCATTGGGCGTGGCGGCGGGTTTGCTCTATGACTTGCTGGCTGTCATATGCAAACGCGCGGCATTGGGCGTTATCCGCGCGGTGTGCGATGTGCTGTTCTGCCTTTGCGCGGTATCGATGCTGTTCGTGTTCGCCATGACTGCCGGCGGCGGTGAACTGAGGATTTTCGCCATACTGGGATTCGGAATCGGCATGACGGCTTATTTTCTCACACTAAGCGCGGCGGCGCGTGTAATGTGCGGAACCGCGCTTGATTTGTCGATACGCTTGGTGAAGCTGATACTAAGCCCTTTCATCGTCACGGTAAAGACTTTAATAAAAATTTACAAGTTTTCAAAAAACCTCTTTCATTTTCATGGAAAAAGAGGTATAATGTATTTTGAGAGCGGAAGTAACGCAAAAATACGCGAGAGATATTACAAAAGAGGTGTGAATGTTGGCGAAACAGAAGAAGAAACGGCGCGTCGGGCTTTTGACCAAGCTCGCCATCGTAGTGTTTTCGGTATACACCGCAGTCCAGCTTATTACATTGCAAGTTCAAAAAAACGAACTCAAGCGGGAAAATACGCTGAAACAGGAGCAAGTGGACGCGGTAAAAATGAAAAACACAGCTCTGTCGGCAATTATAGACTCTGAGATTACTGAAGAGATGATAAAAGCGCAGGCGCGTGAAAAACTCGACTTGGTCGAACCGGGCGAACGGGTTTTTGTGGACATCAGCAAGTAAGAACAAAAGATTCAAAGAAGGGGAATTACGCTAAATGGCTATTGGCGTTGGCGACATTGTTGGCGGAAAAGTTACCGGCATAACAAAGTATGCGGCATTTGTCGCGCTCGACGGCGGCAAATCAGGAATGGTACATATATCCGAAATTTCTCACAATTATGTCAATGACATTAGGGAACACCTGCGCGAGGAGCAAGAGGTCACCGTTAAAGTAATTGGCATTGATGAGACCGGGCGGATAAACCTCAGCATTAAGAAAACCGCCCCGCCGCCCATGACGAGGGAACGCCAGCCCATGCGCGCGAGTGCCGCGCCTCAAACTTTTGAAGACAAGCTCAAACAGTTTATGCACGACTCCGAAAGCCGCGTATCGGGTATGAAAAGCGAGCGCAGGGTATCGAGAAAAAAGGGAAAGTAAACATCAATATATATAGTAGGGCGGGCAGGTTTGCCCGCCTTATATACTGCTACACAAAACGTAAGGGTTTTTAGTAATAATTTTTGCAAATTGCTATTGACAAAGGTATATGGCGGTGCTAAACTAATATAGCGTTTCGACCCCCTGCATAAAGGGGAACGGACGCAGAACCTACACCGCGTATCGCACATTGTAAATTAAACAACGTGACAAAGAACACCAGCGAGGGCGACGGGCAATTAACAATTAACAGATAACAATTAACAATTGTAATTGGTTAATTAACGATTGCTTAAGTCGAAAAATTTGAGTTAAGCTAGGAAACTAGAAAGCTCTGTGAGAGTATGTGGCGTAATCTGAGGATTGCGTGCGAATATTTTATAACAGAGAGTTTGATCCTGGCTCAGGACGAACGCTGGCGGCGTGCCTAACACATGCAAGTCGAACGGGCTTGCGCAAAACACGGAGTGTTTTGCACAGTGATAAGTGATAAGTGATAAGTGCTAAGTGAGGATGCGAAAGAGCGTTTCTTAACTTAACACTTAACACTTAACACTTAGCACTTGCGAAGCGAAACACCGCGTGTTTTGCGTAAGC
>Ga0082212_10003779_pt1 | contig 21304 bp, 20 predicted proteins | sample TergutNt197P3_FD_71548 | JGI IMG/M metagenome (GOLD analysis project Ga0082212, IMG submission 71548) | Neocapritermes taracua P3 segment gut microbial communities from Petit-Saut dam, French Guiana - Nt197 P3 | ecosystem: Host-associated > Arthropoda: Insects > Digestive system > Gut ... | reverse complement strand
GTTTGCCAGTTTTTCAAATTCGACCGTTTTTTGTTTGCTCATACCACTACATATAGTAGGCGAGTCGTCAAACTACTACTATTTTGAAAATACCGTGAACGGTTACAATATCTGTATAGTGAATCTCATCATTGCGATTGCCCCGCATAAACGCTATAATGACACCATCGCAGAAAACTTACAGGAGACAAAATCATGGCACCCAAGAAACAGACACGACGTGAATGGTTGACGCTGACAACGGCGGCACTTGCCGCTCCGATGTTTATTCCGCGAACCGTTTTTGCCCAAGGCAACCGTCCCGGTGCGAACGAGCGGCTCGGCATTGCCGGTATCGGTGTCGGTCGGCAAGGAGCACCGGTGCTTGCCAATATCCTGCGAGATACACGAACCGTCGGAATCTGCATTTGCGACGTTTGGAAAAGACGTGCCGATGAAGTTGCCGCTAAACATAACATCAAAGATACCGTTCAAGACTACCGAAAGGTCATCGAACGCAAAGACGTTGATGCGATCATCACTGCCACGCCGGAACATTGGCGTTCGTTGATCTGTGTTTCCGCCGCACTTGCCGGGAAGCATTTGTACATCGAAAAACCGGTTACGCTCACCATCGACGATGGCAAATTGATGCGTGCGGCGGCTCGCAAGACCGGCGTTACCGTCCAGTGCGGCAGTATGCAGCGGTCGCACCGAATCAACGATTTGGCGTGCCGATTCATCCGCGAAGGACATCTCGGCAACATTAACGAAGTACGTTGTGCGAACTACGAAACGCCGTGGCTATATGGGATGTCTGCCGATCCGGTGCCGGAAGACCTCGATTGGAATATGTGGTGCGGTCCGGTCGAACCGGTGCCGTTCAACAAGGAATTGTTCGTTCCTCGCGGCAAGCCGGGCTGGCTTTCGTTCCGCGCTTTTTCCGGCGGCGAAATGACCGGCTGGGGAACGCACGGCTTCGATCAACTCCAATGTGCATTGGGCAAGGACAATTCGGGTCCCGTCGAAATCTTCGTCGAAGGGGAGAAACTCGTGCCGCCGGTGTTTGACAAACCAACGGAAAAACGTATCGGCGATGAAATTTGTGCCAAACCGATGCTTTCGTTCAAGTATGCCGACGGACCGCTGGTGAAATTGAACTGGGATGTACCGTGGGACAGCGGACAACGGGGCGGAGCAATCTTTTTCGGCGAAAAAGGAACGGTCGAAATCGTTCGCAGTGGAATGAAATCCGATCCGAAGGAACTGGCGGAGAATTGGCTTAAAGAGTATGCCGACCATCGTCTGCCGTCGCATGAGACCGACTGGATTAACTGTATTTACAGCGGCAAAACACCCATCGGCGAGTTGGAAACGGGACTCCGCACGGCGGGGATTTGCCACATTCTGAACATTGCCCGATATTTGGGACGCAATTTGAAGTGGGACCCGGCAAAAGAGGAATTCGTCGGCGATGTCGAAGCGAACACTTGGCTCAAGCGGGAACACCGTAAGGGATTTGATGTATTTGCCGTTTGAGAATAACCCCTAACCAATTTTATGTTACGAATCGGTCTCGGACACGACACTCATCGACTTGTTGACGGCTCCTTCATGATGCTTGGCGGAGTGCGGATCGACCACACGAAAAGTCTGTTCGGACACAGCGATGCCGATGTGTTGCTTCATGCCGTTACCGACGCTTTGTTAGGTGCCGCCGGTCTCGGCGACATCGGCGAGTTCTTTCCCGACACTGATATTGCCAATCGGAACCGTCATTCTGCCGAAATGCTGACAATCGTTTGGAACCAAGTCCGGCAACATCGTTGGCAGATTGTCAATTTGGACATTGTTCTTTTTGCGGAAAAACCGAAAATTACTCCGTACAAAGAAGCGATTCGGAATCGCCTTGCCGAACTGTTGGAAATTGACGTATCCCAAGTCGGTCTCAAGGCGAAAACGGGTGAAAAGATCGGTATCATCGGTCGCGAAGAGGCGATTGCAGCGGAGTGCATTGTTTTGCTGGAATCGGTATAATTGGTGAAACGTATTCTGCGGAGAGCGTAAAACTTAATAGGGACACGCTTGATTACTTTTCAATGAAAACCTCCCAAACACCCATGACTCGATTACAGACGTTCTCTCTCATCGGTTTGTTTTTTCTGTTCACTGGAGTACCGACTCAATGGATCAGTGCCAGCGAGATTGTGCAAACATTGTTTCACACGACATTCGACACAAATGACGACACCATCGACTGGCGTGCTGAACGAGGATGCAAAGTATTCGTCCGAGACGGACTTCTTCATGTCGAAGCACAGGGACTTCCGCAAATCACCCAATACTCATCGCCGCCCACCAGTTTCATCGGCGGGGAATTTTACCTCATCGTCGAAATGAGGACCGGAACAGAATCAGAAGCCGCTCTCTATTGGAGAAGCCAGGGAACCCCTCGCTATGAAGATGCCCACAGCGTTACACTGAAACTCGAAGAAGACGGGCATTGGCATTCCTATGAATTCAACTTTACCGTATCGGATATGTTGACCGGTTTGAGGCTTCGTTTTTCCACTCCCGACGGTTTTTGGGATATTCGCTCCTTTCAACTGATTCGCAAGAGTCGTCCCCCTTTTTCCATTCGGGAAGCAAAATCGACACTACGGCAACTCGAAGACGGCTCTTCACGGGAAACGATTCGGTTTGCCGTAGCCAACGATGTTTTGGTTCCCATGAAATATCACATCGGCAGTCAAACGGCGGAGCAGACCCTTCCACGCAATGGAATCCATGACATTTTCGTTCCCATTAGACCCGAAGGCAACCTTGCTGCCGTCATTCTTCGGCTTCGTCCGCAAGATTTTCCCGATATTGTCTGTCCGGTCTTTCTGTACCGTCCCGAAGGGGAGACCGACTGGATTCAAAAACCATTCGGCGATGATACGATCCTCGAAATTGCTCCCGATGCCCGAATGGCACGACTTTGGCGAGACAACGAACTCGTCGGTATCATTGCCCCGATTGTTCATCGAGAGGGTGCCATTCCGAAATTTGTTCAGGCAGCAGACTCGACCGAAACGGAATTGCACTTTGAAAGCGAGGATGTCGATTTGCTAATCGGTATTGCGTCGCCGTTCTTGCATTTCGAGATGACCGACAACACGGCGCAGGAAGATGTACCGCCGCTGGAAGGTCCCGTCGTTCGGCTTTTCGGTGAGTGTCACGGCGGATTGCTCCCCGGTGTTGAATTTTTTAAGGGGGGCAGCACCAGTTCTTCCGAAATCGACCTCGAAAAACCGTATCTTGACCGTTCCCGACCGAATCCGCTTTGGGTAACGATGCCGCTTGCAGTACAAGAAACGGATAAAGGCGGGGCAGCACTTTATTGGGACGATCCAACGCTTCAACCGATTTTCACGATGCCGAACCGCTTGGATCATACGGATGATCATCGCTTTTCGTTGATCGGTTCGCATATCAAAGCGTCGTTGGAAGTTTTTCCTCCAACACAGCCGGACGAAGAGTCGGCATCGTTTCGTATATTGCGGTCTTACGTTGCCCGAAAGGGTTTTCCGTCGCCTCCGCCGACACTTCGCACTGCCGAAGAGCAACGTCAACTTTCGATGCATGCATTGACGGTGGCGTTGCAGTCTGAAATGGGAGGGCAATGGGGATATGCTTTTGAATCTCAATGGAAACGAGAACCTTATGCCGATACGCTTTCGACGTTGGCGCACTTAACGGAAGCGGCGGGCGGACGATTGCGCAATCCGAGCGTGCTGGTGCCGGGCGGATCGGACATCACGAACGATGCAATTTATTTTCTGTCCGGTCGGATTCCAGAATGGCAACGCATTCGGGAAGAATCGATTCGGCAAATCACGGCAGCGATCAATGCCGATGGTTCGTTCTTGTTTCGGACACGTTTTCCCGAATGGGAAACGGCGGCAAGTTCATTCGGCTATACGGCACTGCGGGCACTGGCAATCATGGAATATGTCCGTGCGACGGGCAACGACAAACTTTTCGCCATCGTTGCGAAGGCATTGGAGTATTTGGAACAATGTGATATTCCGGGCGGCGGATTTTACAGGGACACGCCGTTTCACACACCGGACTTGCAAGCGGCGGCGGCACTCGTTTGGCTTTACGTTTGGGCTTACGAATACAACGGCAACGCTCACTATTTGGAGAGAGCAAAACATTTCGCCTTTGCCGGTTTGCCGTTTGTGTATCAAACGTCGCAACAGGAACACATGCTTTACTGTTCGGTCGGCAAGTTCGGCGGCACCGACCGCAAACCGCCGTTGCACTTCGGATTGCAAACCACCCAACTCGGAATTCAATACGCCTACGCACTGAATCTATTGTCGCAATACGACGAGCAAACGGATTGGAAAACGGTTGCACTTGGTATTTTACAGGCAGTTGAGAATTTGCAGTACACGGAAGGGATGGAGGCGGGTTGCATTCCCGAATTATTTGACGTGGTGAAACAGGAGCAGCAGGGTTGGAAAGTGAATCCATGTGCGCTCGTTTCGTTGCGTTGGGCGATTGAAGGGAAGGACTCGCTGTTCGTTCTGATGGATGGCAGGGATCGGTATGTTGCGCCGTATCCTTTGCGTAAGACCGCCAAGGGCATTGAGTCGTATGACGTTCCGCCGGGACAGCGGTTTCAGATCCTTCTCAACGGCAATCGGTACGGCAACAGCGAAGGGAACGGAATTATTACGATTGACTAAATCTGATTCGCAAAAAACATATCCCGCTTGTCCCGCCGTTCTGTTGCTATCCCTTGTAAAACTTTCGCACCCGCATGATCGCATCGAAGCCGCCGAGTTGCACACACTCATCGAAACATTGCTGTGCCGGATGATCGTCAGGCAAGATTTCATAATTCCGTTTGACCGAGCCGATGATGTAATCCAACCCGAGCGGCATCGTTCGAGTGAGAAATGCACTTTCCAACGGACTCCGAACTGGCGAACCGTCTTTCCGCTTCGGCGGTAACATGACCGTAAAATTGCTCAATCCGACCGATGCGTGAAAACCGGCAAACGCCGGATCGGCATGAAGCCTGCGCATCGTTTCCATCAGTCGGTTCAAGTTTCCTTCGCTGTCACTGCCAATCGGAGCCACACCCGGATCGAAAATCAAATCCTCGTTCGGAATTCCCGCCGCCTTCGCTTGCAACAGGAGCAACTTCGCCGATTCCATTGTTTCGTCAGCAGTATGACACGCCCCTGATTCCCCTTCGGAAATCAAGAGAACAGGTCGGAATTTTTTCAGTTTATACAATTCAAATAGTTCCATACGCAACGGGGAAATCGAATTGAGAATCGGCAGCCCGACGGAATCGTTATATGCTTTCAATCCGGCTTCGATCAGATCCGGATCAGGCGAATCCAGAGCGAGCGGCTTCCTCGTTGCCGACTGCACTTCACGGATTACGTCAACGAAAAAGTCAGCAGAAAAACTTCCGACGTTGACATCGATATAGACAGCACCTTGTTCGTCTTGAAACTTCGCCAGTTCTTTGATACCTTTCATGTTGCCCGACTCATAGAGTTCATGGGTGGACGGCACTGAATCGTTCAGCGATTCGGCAATGATCTTGATTTTGGCTTTGGTCATGATACAAGTATTGCATGGATTGGCAACATTGGCAAGAGATCATCATAATACCATTTTCGCACTTTACCGTTTCTGCGATTCGTCATGGTATAATACCGGCATGACGAATTTCATTCGACCGGAAATTACGGCAATGGGCGGGTACGTTCCCGGTGAACAACCGAGAGCAGGAGAAGCCGTTAAACTCAATACCAACGAAAATCCCTACCGAGCCTCCGAGAATGTCTATGCTGCAATTCGGCACGCCACAGAAATCGGATTGACACGCTATCCCGACCCCGTGGCGACCATCGTGCGGGAAGCCGTCGCTCGAAAGTTCCAGATTGATCCCCGTTCGGTACTGTGCGGCAACGGCAGCGACGATCTGCTGACGATTTTGACCCGAACATTTGTCGGTAACGGAGAATTGCTTCGGCTTCCCTATCCGACTTACATTTTATACCGTTCGCTTGCCGAAATTCAGGGAGCGGAGAGCGAAATTGTGCCGTTTCGTGCCGATTGGTCGTTGCCGAATGAATTCTTTGCCGATTCGACGACGAACAAACTCCGATTGGTCTTTTTGCCGAATCCGAATTCGCCGTCGGGGACGGTCATTCCCAAGCAACGGATTTTAGAAATTGCCGAACAACTTCCCTGTCCGCTTGTCGTCGATGAGGCGTATGCCGACTTTGCCGAAGAACATTGTATTGATCTCGTTGCGAAGTGCGAAAAACTGATCGTTTGCCGAACATTGAGCAAAGCATACGCGCTTGCAGGGCTTCGATTCGGTTATCTCATCGCACAACCACACATTGTCGAGCAGATGATGAAGGTCAAAGATTCCTACAACTGCGATTCGCTGTCCATCGTGGCGGCAGCGGCGGCGATTGCTGATGACGATTGGCAAAGAGAAAACCGGCAAAAAATCCTTGCAACCAGAGATCGTCTGACGGAGCGCATGCGTTCGCTCGGCTTTACCGTACCGAAATCGTATGCCAATTTTACATGGAACACTCGGCAGGACGTACCGGTCAAACCGATTTACGAACATTTGAAACAGAATGGTATTTTGGTACGGTACATGAACTATCCCGGCTGGGGGGATGGTCTACGGGTCAGTGTGGGAACGGATGAGCAGACCGACCGTTGCGTCGATCTGATTGCGGAGTATTTTCGGAGTTGATGTACTCAAACGTCTGGTAGCACAACAGTTCGTCAGTGAATTTTGGCGTAAGGAAGTAAACGGATAAAAATTTCTGAATTATTTATTTGACTTTGCCGATTTCAGGGATATACTGTGGGTTAGAAGGTTTTCCCAACAGTGGAGAGAATCCGGTGATTTCGTTTCAAACTTGGGTAGGATCGGCATTTTCCAGCCATCCGGTTCGGTGGATTGAGACCCCCGAAGCCGCCCGCTCAAGGTACGCACTCGATAAAATCGCCGAACAATCCGTTGAAAAAGCAGCCGATCCCGATAAGGGAAAGCCACGATCCGAGTCCGGTGATATTCTCGATCTTTCAACGGAATCCAAAAAAACGTCGCTATTAAGCCGGTCAGGTTCCCCGATTAACCTTGAAGGCGGCGAGTCAAATGCGGAAAAACCGGCAAAATCTACCGAAAAGTTGCCCTCCGGCGTGGAATTGACCCTCGCTGAGCAAGAAGAGGTTGACGAACTTAAAGCCAGAGATCAGGAAGTCCGCATTCACGAAATGGCACACGTCATGGCGGGCGGGGCGTTTGTAACCAGCGGACCGTCCTACACGTACCAAACGGGACCCGATGGCAAGGGATATGCGGTCGGCGGTTCAGTGGGAATTGACACGAGTCCGATTGCCGGAGACCCGGAAGCGACAATTCAAAAGATGCAGACCGTTGCAGCGGCGGCATTGGCACCGGCAAGTCCTTCGGGACAAGATTTGAAGGTTGCGGCGGCGGCTCGTCAGGCGGAAGCGAAAGCCAAGGCAGAACTCGCCCAAATGCAAACGGTACAACCGGAAAATGAAGAACAACCGGAAGACGAAGGCGTTTTTTCTGCGTTCTCCGTTGTACGCCCTGCTGACAGAATGGCAGGAGATTCCTCGAAATCGGCTATGGCAGACGGCGTGAAGTCCTCTTTGACCGTACAGTCGCAGGCGGGTTCTGAGTTCACACCAGGTTCCGCGTACAAGGCTCAATCGACGATGACGTTGGCTTCTCCCCGCTTCTCGGCATTTGCGTGAGAATTTGTGCGGTGAGAGGCTGATAATCTATTTTGAAGTTAACATTGCCTAAACTTGTTTTATACTGCGGCACGTCACTGAATCCTACAAGCCGCCTGAAGCAAGGTGAAACCCCATGCTAACATCACAAAGGAACGTTTCCACTAACGTAAAACATACAAGGCGAGATATTTTATATCCCAAAACTGGAAAATAAAAAAGTCTGTAAGAAACAGCTATACCGTAACCGGGCATAAATTGGTCGTTTTTTAGGGGCTAAAATCGCCAGTCGCCCACAAATACCCCGTATGTCCGAGGTTTTCAAAAACGACCAGTTAGTGGCAAGGCACAGTATAAGGAAGTTATCCTGCGGACGACCACTGATAAGCCGTTGTACTTTGACCATGTCCTGAATCATCGGCGACAAATGAGGCAAGGTCTTTTCGACATCTTCATCGGCGACCGGCTCGATTGCATCATAAACCGGCATCATCGCTATCCTTCATTCGAGAAACGCACAAATTCTTCCAATTTTTTATACGCCAGTCCATTGTCAATGACTTCATTTGCAACGTTGACTGCCGTTTCGATGGTCTCATATTTTCCCGAAACGAACAACGCCGCCGCCGCATTGAGTACGGCAGCATTGTGCCGCGCACCTTTTTCTCCCTTCAATACCGCTTGGAGGATTTCCGCATTTTCCGCAGGCGACCCGCCTTGCAAGTCCTCTTTTTGGCAACGTTCAAACCCGAACTGTTCCGGCGTGAGTGTGTACGAACGCACCCAGCCGTTTCGCACTTCACACACCGATGTTGGAGCAGAAAGCGAGATTTCGTCCAGCCCGTCCGAACCATAAACGACCATTGCGCTTTTAACACCCAAATTGCAAAGCACCTGCGCCAAAGGTTCGACTAATTCCCGCTCGTAAACACCCATCAATTCCATTCTCGCACCGGCAGGATTCGTCAACGGTCCAAGAATGTTGAACACCGTCCTGATGGCAAGTTCCCTGCGGATCGGCGCGACATATTTCATGGCGATGTGATAGTTCTGCGCATACAAGAAACAGATATTGATTTTTTTCAACAGTTCCACATTTTTTTCGGGAGGAAGATTGATATTTACGCCGAGCGTTTCCAACACATCGGCGGAACCACATTGACTCGATGCACTTCGGTTGCCGTGCTTCGCCACGGGAACACCCGCCGCTGCTGCGATGATTGCTGCCGTGGTGGAGATGTTGAACGTGTTGGCATGATCGCCGCCGGTGCCGACAATTTCCAGGGCATCCAAGTCATGGAGAAGACGTACACAATGTTGCCGCATTCCGAGAGCAGAGGCGGTGATTTCATCGGTCGTTTCCCCTTTCAAACTCAAAGCGGTGAGGTAGGCACTCATTTGTACCGGCGACGCTTCGCCAGTCATGATTTCGTTCATCACCGCTTCCGCCATATCGCGGGTCAAGTCCTGTTTCTTTGAGAGTAATAAAATTGCTTCTTTGATCATGTTATTTTTTTTGATTTAATTTTTCATTCCGAACTTCTAACCAACTGCACCGCATCGGCAATCACGAATCCCGTCGTACACACATTGGAAACCACGACAACGGCTTCTTTCGCAAACTCGAACGTTCCCAGCGATATGAACAACGTGTCAATCGGCGGCTCAGCGGTCTGATCCACCATTCCACTCAGTCTTCGTCTCCATCATGAATATACCACGAATACTTGATGAGTGGACGCACCCCATTAACAAATTTTCCCCCACTTGCTAGTTTTTTGGCTCTTATTCGAAACCGGGTTTCTATACCTTACCCTGCCATGATTTGGTCATTTTTGAAGGTTTGAAATCGCAGGTTCATTAATGTTGCAACTTGCGTTTGATGTTTTTTATCAATGTCATTCAAACACATATCAATGCCCCGTTTGAACGTCTCGAATGACTCATAGTAACGATTGTTCAAACTTTCCTTCTTCACAAACTTCCACAAACGTTCAATCAAATTCAAGTTCGGAGAATAACTCGGCAAGAACATCAAATTGATGTCCAATAAAACCGCATACTCCCTGACCCAATAACAACGCTGATACGCTGCATTGTCCAAAACAATCGCAATCCGCTCCCTCGCCAACCGCCGATTAAACGCCTTCTCCTCCAATGTCAACGGTCGGTTCTTGCCTTTCTTAAACGGCACCACACTATTGGCATGATACTCAGCAATGCCTTGATAACCATTGTCCACATTCATTTTCACATCAGGACTCACTGCACTGCCCGTACTGGCTTGCCTCTCTTCTTATGGAGTTTTTCGTGGGCGGTGTAGAGGATTTCCAACATTTGGCGAAAGGTGGCTATTTTTACGTCGAAGAGTCGTTTGAATTGGGTATTGCTGGTTGCCAGTGCTTTCTGCACTCGTTTCGGAGGTGATGAGCATTGCCGTCAAAAGGCAAAAAAGTGAACTTGACGGACAATAACAATTTTTGTATCATACCGCAATACCAAAGTCCGCTCACTGACCAAGGCAGGTTAGAGAACAATGTCTAATACGCTCTAATCCTTTTCACCGTCCTTCCTACCCTGTGGAGATTTCTATGCCCAAGAAGAATTTATCTGTCCCGTCTTCCCGGCGAGAGTTTTTGAAAGCAAGCGGTGCCGTTGCCGCTGGTCTCACCTTCGCAACAGCGGTGCCGCGCGTCCATGCCGCCGAGAATAACACGATTAACGTCGCCCTCGTCGGTTGCGGCGGACGAGGCGGAGGTGCCGTCATGCAGGCAATGAGCACCGAAGGTCCCACGAAACTCGTCGCCCTCGCCGATGCCTTTGAATCCAAAGTAACAGGATTGTTGCCGCATATCAAAGAGCAATTTCCGAACGATGTTGATCCGAAGTGTCTCGAATTGTCCGGCTTCGAAGGATACAAACACGCTATCGATGCCGTCGGACCCGGCGGTGTGGTGCTTCTGGCAACAGCACCGGCATTCCGACCGCTTCACGTCGAATACGCCGTCGAGAAGGGGGTTCACATTTTCATGGAAAAATCCTTCGGTGTCGATGCACCCGGCGTGCGGAAAATTTTGAAGGCGGGAGAACTTGCCAAGCAAAAGAATCTCAAAATCGTCGGCGGTTTGATGAGTCGTCATAGCATTCCGCTCCAGCAGGCAATCCAACAGTTACACAACGGTATTATCGGCGAACGCATTACCTGCTGGGCGTACCGAATGCATAATATGGTCGGACTCGGTCCCCGACGAGAAGGAGAAAGTATCGTCGCTCATCAAATTCGCAATTACAGCAACTTTACTTGGCTGAACGGTTCATTCCTCCTCGACTGGTTGATTCACAATCTCGATGTCTGCTGCTGGGCAAAAGGTTCGTATCCGGTGTCGGCACAGGGACAAGGCGGTCGGCAGGTTCGAACGGTACAAGACCAACTGTTCGATCACTATGCCGTCGAATACACCTTTGCCGATGGGACCCGGCTGTTCGCTCAAGGTCGGCACCAAAACGGAACGTGGGATTGTTTCCGATCGACGATTCATGGTCAAACCGGCTGTGCAATCATTGGCGAAGGGGTTCCGAATCCGCGAATTTATCGGGGACACAATCCGAGTGAAAATCCCATTTGGGAATACACGGGCGAACCGGCGAGAGACCAGTACCAAGTCGAACACGATGTGCTGTTTGATTGCATCCGCAAGGACAAACCGGTCAACGAGGCGGAACGTTGTGCGATGACGACGATGGTCGGCGTTCTCGGTCGGATGGCAGCCGAAACGGGTCAGACGATTACGTGGGACGAGGCGATGAATTCTACGGATGAATTGGCACCGAACCTTGACAAACTGACGATGGATGGTCCTGCTCCGGTGATGCCGGACGAGAACGGCAATTATTCCATTGCGATGCCGGGAATCACGAAATGGTCGTGAACCTTGTTATCGTCCTAACACCTATTTTCGAATGATACGTTTTTTTGCTTTCTTACTGCTCTGTTGCCTTGCCGTCGTTTCCGTCGTGTATGCTCAACCGGCGGACGAGTCTGTTCCTGCGCCCCCGCCGGTAGTCCAAGCCGACCCGCCGAAAACGGAAAATGCACCGGCAAAGCAGGGAATCTCGCTTTGGAAACTCCTTCTAGCAGGCGGAACTATCGGTTATCTCATCATTCTTTTGTCACTGGTTGCCGTTGCGATGATGATTGAGCATGTTCTTTCCATTCGGCGAACAACGTTGATGCCGCCCGGTTTTGCCGACGAAGTGCTGAAATTGCTTTCGCAAGGTCAGGCAGGAATGGCAATACAGAAATGCCAAAACGATCCGAGTGCGCTTGCTCAAATTTTGCATGCCGGTATGACGCAGTACGAGTTCGGCTGGGATGCCGTCGAAAAGTCAACGGAAGAGGCAACGGCGGAGCAAGCGTCCCGAATGTACCGTAAGGTCGAGTACCTGAATATGATCGGCAACATTGCTCCGATGCTGGGATTGCTCGGAACGGTTGTCGGGATGGTCATTGCGTTTCAAGGGATGGCGGATTCGGGAGGATACGGTCGTGCCGCTGAACTTGCCGAAGGGATTTATTTGGCATTGATTACGACGATTCAAGGTTTGCTGGTGGCGATTCCATGTTTAGCGGCGTATTCTCTTTTTGCAAATCGCATTGCCACGTTGATTGCCGAAACGACGTTCGTTGCCGAACAGGTGCTCCAACCAGTCAAGAAAAATCTATTGCGAAAGCGGTAGAAAAAATTTTTCGAGATGAGTCGCACCCTTCTATTTTCGGTGCTTTTTGCTACAATGAAACATTCCCTTTTTGCTTACGTTCACTAATGGGGCAAGCCGATCACTGGAAAATGAGTCTTCACCACGCAGCGAAGTCTGACATCGGACTGCGGCGGTCAAATAACCAAGACTCATTTCTTGTGAGACTCGCTTCCAATTCCCGACAATGGTTGGATCGTGGACATCTCTGCGTGGTCGCCGACGGAATGGGCGCACACCTTGCCGGTGAAGTTGCCAGCCGATTGGCTGCCGAAACCATTGCGAAAAGTTATCAAGCACGTCTCACCGAATTGCCCGGTCAAGCCCTTGTGCAAGCCGTCTATGATGCCCACGATGCCATTCGGATGAAAAGCCGAGAAGATGCCTTTCGAGACATGGGAACGACATGTGATGCCTTTGCCCTTACTCCGCAAGGACTTTTCATCGCTCACGTCGGCGACTCACGAGTCTATCGATTGCGCGGACACACTTTTGATCAACTCACATTCGATCACAGCCTCGTTTGGGAAATCTGTGCAATCACGAATTCTCCTTTCGATCATCCGCCGAGTCATATTCCAAAAAACCAAATTACCCGATCTCTGGGTCCGACGGAAAAACTGCTCGTCGATTTGGAAGGACCGATGCCCATTGAAATCGGCGACTCCTATTTGGCATGCAGCGATGGATTGAGCGGTCAAGTTACCGACAAAGAAATCGGGCAGGTTCTTGCCGTGTTTCCTCCCGATGTTGCTTCGGAAACGTTGGTTAATCTGGCAAATCTGCGGGGCGGTCCCGACAATATCACGATGGTCATCGTTCGGACAGCCGAAAACGCCGATGTCAGTCGGGCGGTCGATGAAGAAATGTTGGTACCCGGCTGGCACTGGGGAATACTGGCAGGAGCATTTGCCGCAGGACTTACAGCGGCGGCAAGTTTCTTGTTCGGAGGACCTATTCAAATAGGAGCGTTGCTCGCCCTGGTGGCGGTTGCCGCCGGAATTGTCTTTTTTGTATTGGCACAGAAAACGCTCTTTTCGACTTCTCCGTTTTTGCCAACATCAATTCATAGCGGCAAAGCCCCCTATCGGACTTGGGACTGCACCCCTTCGGCGGAGTTTGCCGACGCACTGGCAAAAATGTTGCAGGAACTCCTACAGGCAATGCAGGGACAGCATTTTGTTTCCAGGCAGGCATCTCAACGTTACGAAAACGAGGCGGTTACGAGTTACAAAAAAGGGAATTTTTTACAGGCAATCCGAAACTACGCACTGGCGATCAACGGTTTGATGCGCGAGATCAAAAAAGAGGAAACGTAGGCATTCGCCCTTAGGCTACACTCTGTCACCGACGGTCGTTTTCTTTGATGTCCCTCTATGTCCCCCGTGGACAAAGATTGTACCACAGGGGATACGGACACAAAAATGCTACGCACCGAACTTGCCGAGTTTGTTGGCATGAGCCATCGCCAACGGCATCAGGTACATTGCCTCGAATTGTCCGAGTCCGCCCAGCACGGCATCACGTTCGCCATAGCGTTCCGTTGCATCTGTTCGAGCCAAGTCCGATACGATCAGCGTCGGAACCGGATGAAAACTGTGCGAAGACATTGCCGCCGGTGTGCTGTGATCGCCGGTTACAACGAGACACGCCGGTTTCAACGCCGAGATTCGCGGAACGACCTTGTCGAGTTCCTCGATCATCTTGACCTTTTCGTCGAAGTTGCCGTCTTCGCCTCGGCTGTCCGTATATTTGAAATGCACGAAGAAGAAGTCGTAGTTCTTCCACTCTTTTTCGAGGACATCTATCTCTTCGGAGAGCGTATGCGGACTGCCGACGAGCGTCATCCCGGCGAAACTTGCCAATCCCTTGTACATCGGATAAACCGCAATGCATGCTGCTTTGAGACCGTAGAGTTCTTCGTAACTCGGCATGTGCGGCTTTTTGGCAAAGCCCCGCATCGTGTGATTGTTCGCCTTCTTTTCGCTTGCCAAAATTTTGACGGCTTTGTCGTGAAATTCCTTTGCCACTTTCACCGTTTTTTCTGAGTCGGCACATTTCACGCCGGGTGACACGGTAGGTTCCATGACAGGCACGCCCGTCTTTTGCGGATCTGTGTCGGCAACGTCTGCGCCCAAACCTTCACCACGGAAAACGACCACAAAACGGTGTTCTTGGACAGGTTCGACAATCACTTCGACACCGGGAACAGACTCGATTTTGATAACTTTCAATTTTTGTACAACGGCGGCACTTTCGTCAGACGGAATTCGTCCTGCCCGGCGGTCGGTGATGTTCCCGGAAGCGTCTGTGGTACAGAAATTGCAGCGAATCGCTACGTCTTTGTCGGTCATCGCAAAACCGATCCCGGCGGCTTCCAATGCTCCGCGACCGATGATGTATTTGAGCGGCTCGTAGCCGAAGAGTCCTAAATGACCGGGACCGCTACCGGGCGTGATGCCCGGTTTGATCGGCGTGGAAAGTCCTTGCACACCGATTTTTGCCAATGCGTCGAGGTTCGGTGTTTTGGCGGTTTCGAGTTCGGTGAGACCGCCCGGTTTTTGGGGAAGCCCGCCGATGCCGTCGGAGACAAGCATAACGATTTTGCCGTCGTTTTGTTCTTTCAAACTTTTGATGAGATCGTGTATATCCATTGATTGTAGGGTTGTTAAAGGATGAGTGCCGACTATCATACCTGTTGCAGTGGGATTCGTCAAGCACATTTCTTGCGTCCACTCCGTTTTGCGGTAGAATGACGGAATCTTTTTATGAATGAGAATCATCGAGACTATTTTGACCGGCAGGTCGCTTGGGTACTGAAACAACTCCCTCAAAGCGTCCTCCGTATTTTGGAGACCGTCCCGCTTCATGTCGAAGATCAGCCCTCTAAACGCCTTATGCAAGAGTTGAAAATTACTGACGCAGAGGAACTTTGCGGCTATTTTTGCGGCGTACCGATTGCCAGTTTGCCGGACATTCCACCCTATTTCTTTTCTGTAGGCAGTGAACTGCCGAGCAACGTTACCATTTTTCGCCGTGGGATCGTTGCTGTATCGAGAGATGGACGGGGAAAACTTTGTCGAAAAGAACTCCGTCGGCAAATTCGCATTACCATTCTGCACGAACTTGCTCATCTGCATGGAATGGATGAAGAGGAAATCATCGACATCGGGTACGGTTAACTTGCCAACGTTGGTAAATTTGGTAGAATCGGGTGTCTCTCCTTTTATGTACATTCACACGAGTTGGGTCATGGGACGCATAGCCGAGTTGAGCGAAAACGATTTTGATACCATTTTGCAAGCGGAAGTTCCCGTCTTGGTCGATTTTTGGTCGCCGACCTGCGTTCCTTGCCGGATTCTCGCACCGATATTAGAAGAACTTGCCGAAGAAAACGAAGAAGACGCAACCATTGCCAAAGTCAATGCCGCTCAATATCCGGCATTGGTCAGCCGATTCGGCATTGATACATTGCCGACATTGCTCCTTTTCTATCAGGGCAGGGTCGTAGAACGTATGGTCGGCGTTCAAGCGAAGCATAAACTCCAATCCGCATTAGACGAGATCGAATGAAAACAATCAGCACAATTTCTGCACCGGCGGCAATCGGACCCTATTCGCAAGGGATGGTCAGCAACGGTTTTCTATACACATCGGGACAAATCCCCCTTGTACCGGAAGACATGTCGTTTATTGACGGCACGATTGAAGAACAGACGAAACGGGTTCTCGAAAATTTGGATGCGGTGCTTGCCGCCGCTGGGACGGACTGGAATCGAGTGATCAAAACGACCGTCTTTATGGTCGATCTTGCCGACTTCGGAAAGATGAATGCGGTGTATGAAAAGCATCTCGGCGATGCTCGACCAGCACGAAGTACCGTTCAAGTGGCGGCACTTCCCAGAGGAGCAAAAATTGAGATTGAACTGATTGCCGAAGTGGATTCCTAACCGGCGGACTTGCGTCCGCCGCTCATTTGCGCCGGAGTATCGGCTAAAAGATCTTACCACACCACCCGAATGCTTGTCCCAAAAATGTCCTGATAGGCATGAGCAAGATTCGTTCCCGCATATTGTTGCGAACGGGTATATTCAAAAATGCAACGGAGATTCGATGTCCAGTACCAGTTCATACCGAAAGTCAAGTCATGCTGATAGCCACCAACTACCCGTGGATTAACCACAGATGCCGCTCGCCAATCGCCGAGGTCAGTGTAGTTGTACCGGGCAACGGCTTGCCATGCACCCATTCCGTCGACGAGATTCCAATCGCCGCACTTGAAGGGACGGAAGGGACGCTTCACATTCGGTGCGCCAAAGGTTGCTGTTGCTAAATTGTAAGCCCGATGCTCACCTGTCAGAAAGTATGTACATTCGACAACTGTTCCCGTTGCCGTTCCTACGCTACCAAAGTCGGCGGCAAACGCTTCTGTGAGAACCCTAAACGGTCCTGACTGATATGCCAGTTCCAAACCGCCACGAGAGTGGTGGTTGACACCATCGTTAACATACATATCGCCGGTTGTCAACGGATTATTGTTGCCACTGCCTGTTATAAAGTTGTTTCCGCCCAGGAAAGTGCTGAGACTGTGATGATTTGACGGTCCATTGATGTATGAGTAATGTCCGCCGACGTGCAGGACATATCTTCCCTTGTCCGCATAATAGGGGGCTGCCGTCAACCGGGTATTGAAAATTTGTCCTTGGTTGTCAGCGGTAACAACCCGTGTGCCGTTGTTGCCATTAATGGTTTGTCCCTGATAAAATCCATAGATCCAACGAATCCGGTCATTGGCGAACAAGTGTTCCGAAGAGCAACCAAATTTACGTCCTAAATTGAACGAGAGCGTTGCTGGCGAGAAGGCGGTCAAGGTGGTTTGTGCACTCCCTCCCATGTACATCAAGCCTGTTTCGACATTGTAATGTCCAATACGGAAATAGCCCAAACCGGGAACATTTTTTGCTCCGATCCACGTGTCCAAGATATTGATCCTCGCATCACCGGTTGTTACCAACTCCGCCTTGTAATCGAAGACCTCATAACCGGTTCCGGTAACGGTGAGCCGTAATTCGCTAAGTCCGGCTTTGTTTTGGTAATCGTTGATGTCATCGGGTTCGTTGATCGAAAACGAGTCCATGTGGAGTCGTCCACCGAGTTTTGGCGTTGACCAAGATTTTTTTGGATCGGGCTTGGCGGTATCTTTTTGTAACTGTTGGACAGCACTTCGTAGTTGTTCCATTTCGGCAAAGAGATACGATTCGGAGCCGCCGCTAGTCGGTATTACAACCGGTTCGGCAAAAGCAACCATTTCCACGCTGGGTTGTGCCATTGCCACACGCGGGGCATCGTTGTTGGCAGAAACGAAAGGAGACATGGGAATCGGCAAAGCCGGTTGCTGAGGTTGCGCGGCGATGGTTTGAGGACGTTTGGGTGTCAGACCAGTGCTATGCTCCGGTGCGACCATTTCTTGCCCCTCGGCAAAAATGTTGGGAATTTCGGTGTCGTTGGCATAAATGAGGCTACTTCCGAGTAGCGTGGCAGCGATGCCTAGTAAAATTTTCTTCATGTGTTTACTCCTTTTTGTGTAATAGACCGTTTGGAAGGGATATTTGGGAAAAAATCTATTTCCCTGTGAAAAGAATATCGAACGGAACAGCCGCAAAAATCCTTATAATCGGATTAAATTAACACATTTGGAGGAACAGGTGTCGGAAAAAACGGAAAAATCGGTAGAATCGATACAATAAGAATAATCGCTACTTTTGGAATTTTTTGCCCATTTTTCCTATTTTAACGGACAAGTGTACCCACATGATTCTGGTCGGCATCATTTCCAATTCCTAACAAAATCTACGAATTTTCCCATTTTTTCGGCATCTTTGATTCCATTTGTTTCCACGCCGCTGCTCACATCCACGCAGAACGGATCAAGCAAATGGATTGCATCCGTTACATTTTCAATCGAAAGTCCGCCCGCCAAAAAAAACGGGATCCCTGTATATTCTTTCAATATGTTCCAATCAAAAGTTTTTCCCCCTCCACCCCGCTGCACTGAAAGTGTATCGAACAAAAGGTAATCAGGAACCGTCGGCAGGGTCGGCAATGTATCACCAATGCCGACCGCTTTGATCACTCGGCAATCGCAGTTCTCTTTGAGTCGTCTGATGTATTCATCGTCTTCGTCGCCGTGAAGTTGCACGATGTCAATTGTTCGGTCTCGATAGAATTTCGTAACCGTGTCGATGTTTTCATTCACAAAGACTCCCACGGTCTCGATTCGAGAATCGAGGTGATGTTTAAGCCGAACTACCGTTTTAACATCTACCTTGCGTCGGCTTTCGGCGAACACAAATCCGACGAAATCCGGTAGAAGATGGTTGACCGTTTCGATGTCCTCCATTCGACCCAATCCGCATATTTTTATTTTGGTCATGGCAATCGCTACAGTGGTAATCGAATTTCATTTTCGTCGTGTTCTCGTGCCATTGTATCGTACAGTTGGTGAGTTGTTAAGAGGGAAAATGACGGTTTTTACGATATTCCAGCGTGCCGGCTTGATGTGATATTTCGCTCTTGACGCAATCGGCAAGATTCATTACCCTTCCTGCATGTTTACGTTTTTCCGAACGAAAATTGGACTCGTCATTGCACTGGCATTGATCATCGGAGCGGAAAGGGTGCTTGCCTACGATCTGCCGCCGATTCGATTGAGTCCCAGTTCGTCCGCCGCCCTTTGCGAACAGGGCTCTGTCCGTAATGTCCCCCTCTACGATGCCGCTGACGATTACGTTCCTGTTCAATATATCCAAACGGAAAACTGGACGTGGCAAATGTTTCCGCAAGGATTCATTTATCCGACTTACTTGGCGGCGGTACAAAATCGGCTCGGCGGCGTTTGGAATTACGATAAAGACCTTGATTGGATGTGGGACATCACGCTCGGCGGCCGTGCGCCGTTGATGCGGTACGGCAACCGAAGTGCACTCTATCCCGAAGGTTGGCAACTCGATCTGGAAGGTTCCGTCCATCTGCGGCTCCATATGAGAGAATGTATGGACATGGAAGCAAACGATTTCCGATTCGGATTGCCGCTCTCCTACGGCACTAAAACCTGGCAGGTACGCACCGGTTATTATCACGTCAGTTCACACATGGGAGATGAGAGGATATTACGTTATCAGCCTAATAACTATCCATATGGGGATCCTGCGATTCCGAACAATGGCATTGGTCTTGGAACTAGAGCAGGCTCCGATAACCGGATCAATTATTACCGCGAGGCATTACTTTTGAGTTATGCTTACCGACCGACACCGAATACACGACTCTATGCGGAAGTCGATTATGCGGTGATGCAAGGGGAATGCACCAAGCCGTGGCATTTTCAATTTGGAGCGGAGTACAGTCAGCGTTATCCTTCGCGCGGCGGCTGGGGATCTCCGTTTGCCGCAGTCAATGCAAGACTGATGCAGGAACATAATTTCGACGGCAACATTACCGTCCAAACAGGTTGGCAATGGCGCGGCGCACGCAACGAATTGTTCCGACTAGGTGTACAGTACATCGGCGGTGTGAGCGAACAGTATGAATTCATTGCCGGTCCCCGAGAACACAAATTCGGAATCGGTGTCTGGTATGACTTTTGATGTACAAGGAAAATGGTAAAATACCGGTGTTTCACTGTACAAATATGGCACTCACACAACATCATCCTCGCCGATTCGGAGAATTGCGGTACGTCTATCCGGTCATCAGCCGACGCTCCGGCGGACTGTCGCTGGGAGTCAATTTGAGCCCGTCGGGACTCTGCAATTTTGCCTGCGTCTATTGCCAAATTCTGGCAAAGGGTGCCGAGCCGTCCACCGATAGTCCGCTCGTACCGATGGATCATCTCGGAACGGAACTCCGGCAACTCATCACTTCGGTCAACGATGAAACGCTCTTTGAAAAAACTCCGTTTGCGCAAGTGCCGCCGGAAAAACGTCTCTTGAAGGACATTGCATTCAGCGGAGACGGCGAACCAACACTCTCTCCGCAGTTTGCGAAAGCCGTTCGACTCGTTTCGGACATACGTAAAGAACTTTGTCCCGATTCCGTGAAAATCGTGTTGATTACCAATGCGACGACATTGCATCTTGCACCGGTGCGTTCGGCATTGGAAGTGATGCTGCAAAACAACGGCGAAATTTGGGCAAAACTCGATGCCGGTACGCCGGAGTTTTACCGCACGATTTCACGGTCGAACGTTCCTTATCAAACGATTTGTGATAATCTCGTTCAATTCTCACGAGATTTTCCGGTGGTGATCCAAACTTGTTTTTTGGCACTGCATGGAGAGCAGCCGAGTGCCGAGGAGATTCGGCAGTATGCGGAGCGGTTGAAAACATTGGGCAACGTGCTCTACGTGCAGATTTATACGGTTGCGCGAACCACACCGGAAGATTGGGCAACGCCGCTTGAAAATCATCAACTCGACGAGATTGCCGATACGGTACGGCAACAAACCGGACTCGATGTGCGGACTTTTTATTCACGTTAGAACTTTCGTCGAAACATCAATTGTGTCAAAATGATCTATACTTGGATCAGAAACAGAAGCGTTGGTGAGGTGATGTTTTCTTTGTTGAGCAACCATTTCTTTCCGTTGATGGTCCACGGTGAGTAAGGACAAACGATGCGATGGTTTCGCAGAGCGGCACGGAGTCGAAGTTTGACTTGTGTACATTGTCCGACGAGACCGTGCCGATGGCGAACGAGTTCT
>Ga0082212_10003778_pt1 | contig 21307 bp, 20 predicted proteins | sample TergutNt197P3_FD_71548 | JGI IMG/M metagenome (GOLD analysis project Ga0082212, IMG submission 71548) | Neocapritermes taracua P3 segment gut microbial communities from Petit-Saut dam, French Guiana - Nt197 P3 | ecosystem: Host-associated > Arthropoda: Insects > Digestive system > Gut ... | reverse complement strand
TCAGGAAGAATAAGTGTTATTCCCGAATCGCCTACCTTAATAATTTCTTGTTCCTTTTCGACATAAACAACGGTTTCTTTTGCCAAAGCAATAGCACCTGTCGCAAAACTGGCAATCATTAAAACCAATACAGCCGCTATGGATACCATTCGGCGTATGCTCTGCTTGCGCCGTTGATGCCCAAAGTTCGGCGCGTTTTCAGCTTGTTCCACAAGCCTGTCATCGATATTTCCAATCCGATTGGATAATTGCTCGCGTTTCATAATTCAATGCCCTCACTTTCTAAGTGTGGTTACGTTCTAAATAATTGTTGCAGTATTTTGTCCAACCCCGCGCCATTCTTCCGCTTTGGTCTGCTCGTTCCAGTCCCATGTCCTGTCCTCGTTAAAAGGGCGCATCCACTGGAATGTTTATGATATTTTCCGCGAGGAAACGAGAAAAGCATATAGCACAAGGGCACACGACATTGACCGATAAACGTAAAATGCAATCAATAGGCGATTCGCTTCGCCCTTTGATTACCGCCCATACTTCTCTTAAGAAATAATGACGCTTTTCCCTGTCTGAGAACTGCTTTATACCAATGCTAAAATTCACGTTTTATGTAAAATGACAGCGACAATCTATATGACAAATAGCAAATGAAAAGTAATGCTAACGTAGCGAACCCGACTAACATACCGCTTGTTATACGCGCTAAAACGCTCTCAATCTGATTTACAATACCATTATCTTTCGATCCGGTCATAAAAGTCATATAACCTACCATTAAAGCAACAAATGGAACAAGGCTAAAAAACTTTGCTTTCGCATATCCCATTTTGAAAAAGAACGGCAGTTGTATTGCCTGTATGACGATAAATATTGCGGCAAGCAAGATTCCGGCTAATAATATTTCATCTGTTCCCATGTCTAATCCGAAAGCCCCCGACATAAAGATTCCCACTATCGCAAAAACTATTGAAAAAAGAACAGCGCAAAAGTTAAAGGCGAGGGCAAACAGGTATCTCCCTGCTACTACCGTTTTTCGATTAAGGGAAAGCGTGGTATATAGAGCATCCATATTGCTTTTCTCACCCACCGCGAACGGATAACTGATGAACATGGTGCCAAGCATAATGCCAACGCCCATGCCGGAGCTAACATTCCCCGACATTGTCGTTAGAAATATCGCAACCACCGCGAAAATCAATAGATTCTTAACTGTAAAATAAGGTTTTACAGTAATAAAATCTAAGCGTACAAACGAAAACAGTTTACTCATGTATGGCAACCTCCTTATTCATAAAAATAATGACTTCATCCAGACTAATTTCCTCGGTCAGTACATCCCCGGACAGTTGCCCGATATTTACAGCCTCGACCATGCCCTCAAAGCCTGTCCTATGCTCACGGTATCCAATAACGATTTTTTTCTGTTCCTCGTTCAAATCATGTAAACCGCCTGTAACACGGGCGTATTTTTCAATAAGGTCATCTTTTGCGCCGGTGAATACGATATTGCCGTTCAAAATGAACGTGATGTAGTCGGCGGTCTTATCTAGGTCTGATGTGATGTGTGTGGAGAACAGAACGCTTTTGTTTTCGTCCGTCACAAACTCACGAAGTAAATCGCAAATCTCATCTCTCGCCACGGGGTCAAGCCCGCTTGTAGGTTCATCGAGTATCAATAGTTTTGCGTTATGCGAAAGAGCGGCGGCGATTTGTAATTTGATTTTCATTCCGCGCGATAGTTCTTTGACTTTCTTTTTTGGTTCCAGTCCAAATCGTTTGGTATATTCAGCAAATAGCTTTTTGTCCCATTTTTTGTAAAACGGTGATAGGGCTGATCCAACATCGCTGACTTTCCAATCGTCCACATAAAGTGGAGCGTCCATCACAACGCCTATTTCCTCATTTTGAAGGATAGTATCTTCACCCCCAAATAATTTAACGCTGCCGGAATCGCCTTTAATCACATTCAAAATCAATTTGATTGTAGTCGTTTTACCCGCGCCGTTAGGTCCGACAAAGCCCATGATATAGCCACATGGTAAATCAAAGGCAATATCATTCAACATGAATGAACAGTAGCTTTTGCGAAGCCCCCGCACTTCTAAAATATTATTCATAATCGTCCTCCCACAACAGGTTTAATCTTTCGATAACTTCTTCTTTGGTAATGCTTTCCGCTTTTGCAGCGATAATAGCGGCATTCAATCCACTTTCCATTTTGTGTATAGCGTTTTCCCTTGCCAGTTCTGTATTACGAGGTAAGACGAAGCAACCCTTGCCCTGCACATTGGCGATAAACCCCTCTTGCTCCAAGTCGCTGTATGCGCGTGTCGTTGTAATAACGCTTATTTTCAAATCCCGCGCAAGCTGACGGATTGACGGAAGCATATCGTCCTCTTGCAGTTCGCCGGAAAAAATCGCCGCTTTTATCTGCTCCTTAATCTGTTCATAGATAGGTATGCCGGAGCGGTTCGACACAATAATTTTCATAGCTCGCTCCTTTCTTAGTAACACTATATACAGTATAGTCTATAATTACGATATTGTCAATAGGTAAATTTAAAATATTTTATGAACACAAAAAACACCGTTCCGATTTTCAAAACCATCAAGGAACAGGAAAGGGAAAACCGCGAAACCGTAACACCGATATGTTGACATTTGCTATATTTTGACAGCCTGTAAACCCGCATGAAATCAAGGTTTATGTTACGCTAAAAAGCCGTTTCGTAGGGGCAGAGGGATAATGCCCTACCCACCCCACGAAACGGCTTTAATCGTTCTACAAGGCACGTTTTGCGCCCCTTTTTTATGTCCGTTTTGTAAATATTTACGGTTATTGAAAAGTTCCTCTTGACAAAAACCCGAACGGCCTTTTCTTAGGCACGCCGGGCTGTCTGACCGGAGACACGAGGATCCGGCTGGCTGACGGCTCGGCGGCGTCCCTCGCGGAGCTATATGCGCGCGGCGGAGAAGTTGAAGTCGCGTGTTACAACGATGTGACCAAGAGTATCATCTCTGCCGCAGGCACGGACGTCCGCATTTCGGGTCAGGTTTCCGAGCTTGTCGAGGTCATGCTGGAGGGCAATACCGTCCTTCGCTGTACACCCGGCCATCTGATCCTTGACGCCGCCGGCGCGTATGTTGCGGCGGAGAGCCTGAAAAGAGGCGACCATCTGAGCGGCGGCCACACCGTCGCCGGGGTTTGGGTGGTAGAGAAAACTCGGCCGGTGGACGTCTACGATATCACAGTAGATAAATATCTAAACTTTCAACTTGAAAACGGCCTGATCGTCCACAACAGCGGCAAGTCATTCAGCGCCAAGCGCGAGATCGTCAACGTGTTCCTGATGACCGACGACGATATCATCGTCAGCGATCCCGAAGGCGAATATCACCCCATCGTGACGCGGCTCGGCGGTCAGGTCGTCAAGCTGTCGCCGGTGTCCACCCAGTATGTGAACCCGATGGACATCAACCCGGACTACGCCGACGACGAGGATCCGCTTACATTAAAATCAGACTTTATCCTCTCCCTCTGCGAATTGATCGTGGGCGGCAGGGACGGGCTTCAGCCGGTGGAAAAGACCATCATCGACCGGTGTGTCCGTTTAGTTTACCGGGACTACCTCTCCGACCCATGCCCGGAGAAGATGCCTGTGCTGGAGGACTTATACAATCTGCTCCGCGCCCAGTCCGAGGCCGAGGCGCAGCATTTGGCCACGGCTTTAGAGATATACGTCACCGGTTCGCTCAATGTTTTCAATAACAAGACGAACGTGGACGTCAGCAACAGGCTTGTGTGTTTCGACATCAAGGAGCTTGGCAAGGGCCTGAAAAAGATCGCCATGCTCGTCCTTCAGGACGCCGTGTGGAACCGGGTCACGGTCAACCGGGCGGCCAAGCGCACCACTTGGTTCTACATCGACGAGATGCACCTGCTCTTGAAAGAGGAGCAGACCGCCGCCTACACGGTGGAGATATGGAAACGCTTCAGGAAATGGGGCGGCATACCCAGCGGGCTTACCCAGAACGTCAAGGATTTTTTGGCTTCCAGAGAAGTCGAGAACATCGTGGAAAACTCGGATTTTGTGTATATGCTCAACCAAGCGGCGGGCGATAGGCAGATACTTGCCAAACAGCTTGGTATATCGCCGCACCAGTTATCGTATGTGACCCACGCCAACTCCGGCGAGGGCCTTTTATTTTACGGCGACGTTATCATCCCATTCTCAGACCGCTTCCCGAAGGACACCGAACTGTACAGGCTTCTGACCACCCGGCCTTCGGACGGCGCGGAGATAGGGTAAAACAGCCGTTTTGGAAGGGGTGATAAACGATGCCACGCGAACACGACGAACGCCCGCGCAGGCCGCCGGCGCAAAGAATGACGCCGGACGGAATGGACGAAAGAAGCGATACCCTCGGCGATACCGACCGCAACAAGACAGACCTTCGGGCAGACGGCCAAAGGTTCGAGCTGGGGCGCAACCCGCGCGGCGCCCCGGTGTCGGTCAGCGAGACGATAACGCGGTACAAGGATGCGCAGGCGCGGAAATTCTCGGAACACATTACCAAGACGCAGGATGCGCCGCCGGCTGATACGCAAAGCGCCGGCCAGCGGCAGGCACAGGACTCCGGTTATCCCCCCTCTTTCACTCAACCGGGGGAGCCTTTTACGCGTGAAGCGGTGGCCGCCGCCGGAATACCGACTGCAACTGAAACCGCTGGGACGCCGCTCTCTCCGTCCTTTTCGGACTCGCGGACGGCTTACCGCGAAAGAAACCGTACAACGCTGCCTGTACCGGACAGCGCGGAGTCCCGCAGCCGGAGCGATTCGGCGCCGCGGCTTCGCTTCGGTGAACAGCCGGAGAATTTGACCGATTCAAAAACGCCCGGCACCGTACCCATCCCCTCTGCTGCCAATACGGAGCGGCGCCTTGATCAAAATGTACCGGCGGAGCAAGCACGGCAAAATAAAGCGGGCAAGCTACGGTTTTCCGACGCGGAGGCCGTACCACCGGCTGCCGATCCCATCGCCGTCACGGAGAGGCCGGCCGACCCGCCTGATCCCAAGGGGCAGACGGCGGATTCTCTGCTTTTGGATGAACAATCAGCACCAGAGGAAACCGCGCCGGATGAACCTGTGCCGGCGGCGGACAGCAAACTTTCCCACGACCGCGAATCATTTTTAGAACATGACCGGACGGGACGGCTCCAATATGACCACACGCAGATCCCGCCTGTCAAGCCGCCGCAGCGCAAACCGGTCACACTCGTCGGCTTGGCTTACACGCCGGACGGCGGGGATCAGGCAAACCAAGACATTGCCGGCGTTCCGTCCGGCTCCGGCGCGGAGACCGATACCCAGCCTGATATCGTCGCGGACGGTCCCGCCGCCGCTGACATTCCCACGCCGGAAGACGGCGATACTGCTGACGGGGCGTCGGAAACCGCGACGGACATTGCCGGTGCTGACGCTGGCGGTGATACGGACACCGGTCGCTCCGGCAAAAAGAAAAACAGCAAGCTCAGTTTCAGCGATGAGGCCGATACGCCCGATAGGATCAAGTCCGGCAAGAAACTGGACAAAGCCCGGCGCAAAGCCGGTCGCTCATCGGATAAATTACAGACCGCGCGGGAGAAGCTCCCCGCAAAGCGCAAGCTCCGCATGGACAGGGAGTTCGACGCGGAAAAAGGCAAGCTGAAATCCCGCCTGCGCTTCGAGCAGGAGGTCAAGACCCAACGCGAACACTTAAAAGGGTCTGCGGCTACCCGCCCGGTGAAAGCCGGGGCCGGCGCCGTCATCGGCTACGCCCACGGCAAGATGTATCAAGTGGAGCAGGACAACGTCGGCGTCAAAGCCGCCCATCGCGCCGAGGTTCTCGCCGAGGGAGGAGTCCGCGCGGCGTACCGCGCCCACAAGACCGCGCCCTACCACAAGGTCGAGAAGCTGGAGCGCAAGACCGCCAAGTTAAACGCGAAGGCTTCGTATAAAGAGGTTCTGCATGAGAACCCGGAGCTAAAGAAGAAGCACTTGTCCCGCATGATCCAAAAGCGCCGCATCAAGCGCGAGTACGCGAAAGCGGCGAGGGAAGCAAAACGCACCGGCACGACCGTAAAAAAGACAGCCACCTCCGCGAAGGACATCACTGCGAAGGTCGTGTCGGCCATCAAGAACAACCCGAAGGTCGCGGCAGTTCTCGCATTGGTGCTGCTGGTTGTCGTCCTCATGTTTGGCCTGATCTCGTCCTGTTCCAATATGGCGTCGGGCATCGGATCGTCGGTCGCCGCCATGAGCTACATCTCAGAGGACGCCGATATCGACGGCGCGGAACTGCGCTATACCGAGCTTGAGACCGACCTCCGCATTGCGGTTCAAAACGCCGAGACCACGCACAGCGGTTACGACGAGTACCGGTACAACATCGGCGCCATCGGCCATGACCCATATATGCTGATGGGCTTCCTTACGGCAGTCTATCAGGATTTCACCCTCGCCGGCATACAATCCGTCCTGGACTCAGTATTCAACGAACAGTATCAGCTAACCTTCACGCCGAGCGTGGAGATACGCTACCGCACCGAGACGGTCACAAGCTCGTACACAGACCCGGAAACGGGCGACTCCTACGATGACAGCTATGAGGTCGAGGTTCCCTACGAGTGGCACATCCTCACCGTCACGCTGACCTCGCGGCCGCTCTTTGAAGTGATCTCCCCGCGCATGAGCGACGAGCAGAGCCAGCAGTACGCCCTGCTCATGCAGAGCAAGGGGCTTCGGCAGTATGTGTCCAGCCCTTTCGGTTTCAACTGGCTGCCCTACGTCAGCAGCTACTACGGCTACCGCGTCCATCCCATCACCGGGGCGAAGGATTACCACTTGGGCATCGACATCGCACCGCCCGCCGGCACGGAGATACAAGCCGGTCATGACGGCACGGTGACGTTCGCCGGGGTCTTGGGCGGCTACGGCAACGTGGTTGTCATAGAGGACGGCGCGGGGCTTGTTACCAAGTACGCCCACTGTGACACGCTGTTCGTCAGTACGGGCCAGACGGTGGTCGCCGGCGACGTCATCGCCACCGTCGGGAACACAGGCGACAGCACGGGGCCGCATCTGCACTTCGAGGTCATCAAGGACGGGCAGTATCTCAACCCGATCTATTTTTCGTATACCAACAGCTACTAACACACGGAGGAGGATCACATGAACCCTAAAATCAATAAGATCACCGATGAGATCGAACGCACAAAGGCGAAGATCGCGGAGCTTCAAGCTCTGCTTCCGGAGCTTGAGCGCAGGCGTGTCGAAATGGAGAACGCCGAGATCATCCGGCTGGTGCGCTCGGCCAGCGTTGCGCCCGCCGATCTGCCGGCGTTCCTTGAGGCGCTCAAAACGTCCGGCGCTCCCGCAGCGGCAATCACAAGCACTCCCGCGCCGGAGGCTTTCGACTCGGATGCCGGGGATGAAAAAACAACATTTACAGAGGAGGACGAACCTGATGCGTAAACTTTTATCGCTGACGCTCGCGCTCATGATCTGCGCGGGCGTTTTTCTTTTCCCCCTGACGGCATATGCCGCGGCGGAAATACCGGCGCCGGCTACCGAAGCGGACTTGGAAACCGCCGGCGATGAAGCCGCCGGTGATTTGGAAACCGATCCCGATGTTGACGCGGATCCAGAAGAGGAGACCGAGTCGGCTGTCCCGCCATACGACGGGACGGGCAACATCACGCCGGACGGCGCCGGCACGGTCATAGACAACGTGTTCATCGAGGGCAACGGCTTGGAGTTTTTCACCTTCACCACCGAGGCAGGCAACGTCTTTTACCTTGTCGTTGACCGTTTGAGGACGAAGGACAACGTATATTTCCTGAACGCCGTCACCGAACAGGACTTGATCGCGCTCGCTGAAAAGGACGGCGTTGAATTGACAGGCACGAGCGGCATACCGTCCGTGCCGGGCGAAACGGCGCCCGCCGATCCGACCGGCGAGCCGGAACCGCCGGAAGAACCAACCGCAAACAAGGGCGGCGTCAGCGGCGGGACGCTCATCTTTATCCTGATCGGCGCGGCCGCCGTCGGCATCGCCGGTTATTACTTCAAGATCATGCGCCCCAAACAGCAGCGGGCGGCGGACGACGACAGTTCGGACTATGGGGACGGCGATGACTACGACGATTACGGCGAACCCGAAGACGATTACGGTACCGGCGATGAGGACACAGCGGACAGGGACGGGGAATAAAGACGCTGCTCCGATTTGGGACTCCATCGTTAACATTCATATACGGAGAGGAGGGATTCCATGAAGAAGAAAGGCTTGATCATCACCGCGCTGGTTCTCAGCGTAGCCGCCATTTTTGGCGTGGTGATTCACAGGAGGCGCGGTTAGTCCGCGGACGGAAACGGCGCGGGGCTTCGGCTCCCGCGCCGTGTTTCTTCTTTATCATTATTATTGCTTTATATATGTCTTTCCAACCACGCGATGATTTGCTCATATTCGATGCTGCCGTCAGCGACGCCCAATCCGAGGGCGATGAGTTCCTCTTGCGTGTACGACGGGACAATGCCGTTCAGCCGGAGCATGACCAGCATGGATGTTACGGCGGCGCGTTTGTTGCCGTCGATGAACGGATGGTTTTTACAAACCGCGTAAGCCATACGCGCCGCTTTTTCCATAATCGTCGGATACAGTTCTACGTCGCCGAATGTCTGATAGCACCCTAATACGGCAGATTCAAGCAGACCCATGTCGCGGACTCCGTGAGAACCGCCGGTCACGTCGATCAGCTTCTCATGCAGTTCGGCTACCTCAGTTACGGTCAGTATTATCATTTGGCAAGTTCTCGAAGGGCTTCCATGTTCTCCGCGATCACTCTGTCAGCCGTTTCGCTGAACAGCTTACGGCGAGCTGCTTGTATCTCATCGTATTCGGTAAAGCTCACCACCATGTAACGTGGTTTGTTGTTTTTCATGATAACGGCCATGCCGTTTTCATCGACGATCCGCACGACTTTTGAGAAGTTTTGGTTCGCTTCGGTCATCGGCACGATCACGTTGGTATCGATGTTCATAAAACAATCACCTCGCCAGTAGTGTATCAAAAATATAGGATAAAGTCAACCTATATTTATCTATTTCCCTATACCCGTCAATCTATACATCCGGCGGATAAAAACCCGCCAAAGAATTAACACAGATATTTTCACAAAAGGGGCTGCAATTACCCGCAATCCAAGTTAACATCACACAACCCTTGAAATACAAGGGAATCTTAACTTGGAGGGTTGTAAAATGGAGCTTAATTTCAACGTATCAAAAGAGGAGCGCAAGGCGCTCGTAAAAGCCATCGGGGAGCTTACCGGCTCGGCGCCGGTATACCTGGGCGCGCCGGGCTTCAAGTTCGCGGTAGGCGCCTGCGTAGTCGGCAAAGACGGTGTTGTTGTTTTTGACGATCGCGCAAACACGGAGGACGTTCGTGTCCTAATCGATGGATTGGCGAAGCGTGGGTTCGTGGCCGAGGGCGGCATTGAGGGCAACGCAGATTGTAAAGACGCTGCTGATGCCAACAACAGCGAATTACCCGAACCCTGCGGGGTGGAAACAGACGATGGCTCCGGCAATCTGATTGTCAATATGCCGCTGTCCGGCTTCACGGCGACGGCCATTGACAACCTTGAAAAGCTGGTCACGGCGAAGTCGTGGATCATCAGGAAAATGACGGGCGCGGACGAGCTTCCCATCGGGCGGGACGAGCAGTACCTTCTCTTTCCGTGGTTCGGCAAGGACACTTCGCCGGCGGAGGTTGACGCATATTCGCGGCTGGTCGCAAGGCTCTGCGAGACGGCGAAGGAAAAACAGCGAGTCACGGCCACCGAGCGCAAACTTGAGGACGGCGACAACGAAAAATTCAAAGCGCGATGCTTTCTTCTCTCGCTGGGGTTCATTGGCAAGGAGTATGCGCAGGCGAGAAAAATCCTGCTTGCGCCCATGAGCGGCAGCGGGTCGCATAAGGCCGGCGACGGCAAGAAGACTGCGCACAACGGCATCACAGCCGCCGGTATCGGCGCGGAAACCTCTGAGGCTATCCACGACCGCGGGGACTTTTCCGGTGCTGATGGCGCGGATAACGGCGTAGAGGCTCCGCTCCGATGCGGCGAATGCGAACATCACGTTTATTATAAAGAAGGTCAGATGCTTACAAATGCAGGAGACATCGTGGACACATCCGGTCGGACGCCCAATAGCTATACATACTACTGTTTGAACGCGCCCAGCGGGTACAGGAAACTCAAACACGCCGCCGAATGGTCGGGTTCTGAGACGGCTCCCAAATGGTGTCCGCTGTACGCGGAGCGCGGCAGCGTCCGTGAGGAATGTTCCGGCACGCATGAAAGTTTCAAAGCGGCTGATGTCGGGGAGGTTGCGGTATGAATGGGAGACAGGCGTTATACGACGAGTTGTGCGGAGTCTTGACTAATTACGAAGGCAATGGCTCTGACGAAGGTGCCGTGGCCTCGGATTTGTATTCCATGTTGGTTAAAATTCAAATCCATTGGGAAGACGTTATCACGTCAAACGAGGAGGCAGCGCGCGGCGCGACGGCTGATTATGGAGACGACCCTATAATAACGGAACTTGAGAAAGCCCGCGCAAAAATGCTGGACGCGGTAAACGGCAGGATCGACGGCTTAATTACAAGGATCGAAAACGGCGAACCCATCGACCACGATTCGTCTGTCGCCGAGACAGTTTATCCGCTGAGTATCAGCCCCGCGCTTTTCAAAGGCACAAAACCGACCGCCGTGTTTTTCGGCGGGAAAAAGGCTCCGGTCAAGACATGGCTCAACGTGTACGCATTGATACTCCGGCGATGCGCCGAGGATCAGGACAAGCGTGACGCGCTCAAATACCTGTGCAACAAAATCAGCGGCAGGAAACGGCTTATCCTCTCCGACAAGCCTGACGGTATGAACCGGCCTGTCGAGGTAACGGACGGGGTCTTTGCCGAGGGCTTCTTTGACACCGAGTGGCTGATACGGATCCTGACCACCGAGCTGCTGGATACTGTCCGTTATGACTACAGCGGCATATCCGTTTCGGTCACGGCAGCTAAAAAGCGCCAGTATTAAATAATGGATTGCAAAAAAGGCTCCGCAGCTTGTCTTGCCGCAGGGCCTTTTTTCGTTCCTGCCGGATGCAATCACCTTATATCTTCACACAGTTTTCTCACGGCCTGCATGACGTTATCCCAGCCGATGTCGGAAGCATATTCAAACTTTCGCTGATAGCTTTTCCATAGCTCCGTCATTCCGGGGCTGCTCTCCACCTCGTCCAATATGACGCCCATACCTTCCATGACAGCAGACGACCCTCTCTGTTCACTTGTATTGGCAAAAGCCGTTTTTAACACAGCTTTGTCAATATTATGGGATTGCGACTGTTCCAAAGCGAAAATGTCATAAAAGTCACGCATCCTCGAGTTTGCGGTGCCTCGCGCAATCAATGTTTCGAGTTTTTCGGCAAGCACAGTTTCGAGGTTGTACGCCAGTATGGAAATGGCGCGATCCTCGAATAGCAGCTTGAACGAGTACGAAACCTCTCGCGGCGTTATGACGTCACCTGTCGAAAAGTCTATCTTCAGCGGCGTGTGCATCGTTTCGAGGGTTGTATCAAGCGATACCCTGATACCGGGATACTCGGCGTCGTCCATGATCGGCGCGACGCTTTTGATCTCGAAGGACATCCCGTCGTCAATTGCCACCGCCGTTATATCCCCGACTATTTTCCTGACGCTTTCCTCTGTCAGCGGGAGGTTCTTGATGGTTGCGTCAACATCCAGCGTGGAGCGGTTGTCCAGCCCGACCATCGCGGCTACCAGCGTGCCGCCTTTAAGTATCAGGTTGTCACGGTATGGGGATAGAGACAGGCGTTCAAGAAACCTTTCCATGACATAGTTTCGGATGATGATCTGCGCCCTTGTGCTGTCGCCTTTCGATAGGTTCCTTACCAATGCCTTTAGTTGTCGTGATGTATGGATCATTAGATCAACACCTCCAAATACTGACGGATGATTTTTTCGACGGAAAACGCTTTGGCGTAACGCATCAGCAATGGGATGTTCTTATCTTTCCGGCGCACATATTCTTTTACCGCCGTCTGCAAGTCTTGGATTTCGATGTTTCGCCGGCTGCGGATCAGATCGCAGACGGTACGCTCCGCGTTATATGCTCTCAGGCTGTGACCGGCCGGTGAGCGCGCTTCGACAATCCCTTCCTCAAACAATTCGTGTTTAATTTTATATACCTTCACACCGCTTTTCGTTAAGCCGGAGGCATTCGTGCCCGCCTTCAGCGTAACGGCGTATTGGATGGGTTCGCGCTCCGCGAGGTTTAACAGATACAAGGCCGTTTCGTGGGAGAACACCGCTTCGGGATACCGCGCTTGAATGACATACATACCGTCGTCCCAAGCATCCCGCGACATATACAGCCCATGCGCGGCGCGTTCAAGTTCGCGGTTTTTGGCGTATTCCCCGAAGTATGCCTTTGAAACACCGGCGCCGACGGCGTCCGCTGTTTTGATAAAACCATTATTCTCCTGCAGCAATTTGTCAAGGACTTCAAATTTGCTCATCACTATCACCTTACCTTTGCGCTCTTATTATAAACGATTAGGGCGTGAAAGTAAACAGTGAATTTAAGAAACGGAAAATACCGTAAAAAGGCCAAACCTGATTCAAGAAAGAAAGGTCGTGATTATATGGGAAAAATCCTTGTCGTCACCGAAAAGCCCAGCGTGGCTCAGTCCATCGGCGCCGTCCTCGGCGCGAAGAAGCGCGGGAACGGTTTTATGGAAGGGGACGGCTGGCTCATCTCATGGTGCTTCGGGCATCTTGTGGAACTGGCGCCCGCCGACGCATACGGCGAACAGTATAAACGCTGGTCGTATGAAACCCTGCCGATCCTGCCGGGCGTCTGGAAATACAGGGCGTCCGAGGGCAAGAAGAAACAGCTTGACGTCCTGCGCTCATTGATGAGCCGCGCCGATGTGGACTCGGTCGTCTGCGCCACAGACGCCGGGCGGGAGGGCGAGCTTATCTTCCGGCTGGTCTACGATCAATGCAAATGCAAAAAACCGGTACAGAGGCTGTGGATCAGCAGCCTTGAGGACTCGGCTGTCCGGGATGGCTTCGGGAAGCTCCGTCCGGGCGCCGACTTTGACAACCTCTACCGCGCTGCTCTCTGCCGGGCGCAGGCCGATTATCTGGTCGGTATCAACGCTACGCGGCTTTTCTCCTGCCTGTACGGCGCCACCCTCAACGTCGGGCGGGTGCAATCGCCCACGCTGGCGCTGATCGTCGGGCGCGAAGAAGCGGTCCGCGGGTTCGTATCCGAACCGTTCTACATACCTGAGATCGATTGCGGGCAGTTCACCGCTTCCGGCGATAAACAGAAAGACCCCGAAGCGGCCGAGGCTGTCCATGCCGCCGCCGACGGGCAGGATGTCGTCGTCCTGTCGGTTGAAAAACAAACAAAAACCATCGCCCCGCCTAAACTCTACGACCTGACCACGCTCCAGCGGGAGGCGAACCGGCTGTTCGGTTACACCGCCCAGCAGACGTTGGACTACGCCCAGAGCCTATACGAGAAGAAACTCGTCACCTATCCCCGTACCGACAGCCGTTACCTGACCTCGGACATGGAAGCGGGGCTTCCCGCGCTGGTCAACGCCGTTTCTGCTATTCTTCCTTTCCCTACCGGCGAAAGCCTTTCAATTAACGCCGGCGCGGTCATAAAGGACAGCGGCGTCAGCGATCACCACGCCATCATCCCGACGCCATCGATACAAAAGGCCGAGTTGTCATCCCTGCCAAGCGGCGAGAGGGATATCCTGACTATGATCGCCGTCAGGCTGATCTGCGCTTTGGGCGGCAAACACAGCTATGAAGCAGTCACGGCGGTCTTGGAGTGCGGAGGTCACCGTTTTACGGCAAAGGGCAAGAGCGTCTTGTCGGACGGCTGGAAATCCATTGACGACTCTTTTCGTTCCACATTGAAAACCAAGCCGGACGAGGACACCGGCGAGGACGGCGCCGCTCTGCCGGAGCTTTCCGAAGGCCAGATATTTGATAGTGTGACGGCGGCCGTCAGGGAGGGCAAAACATCGCCGCCCAAGCGGTACACCGAGGACACGCTCCTGTCGGCGATGGAGACCGCCGGTGCGGAAGATTTCCCGGACGATGCCGAGCGCAAGGGGCTTGGCACGCCGGCCACCCGCGCGGCTACCATTGAGAAACTGATCAAATCCGGCTTCGTGGAGCGGCAGAAGAAAAACCTTGTGCCGACGAATAAGGGGATCAACCTGACAGCCGTACTGCCGGAGGATATCAAATCGCCGCTTCTGACCGCCGAGTGGGAGCAGAAGCTCAAACTGGTCGAGCGGGGCGAGCTTGCGGGCGCCGGGTTCATGGACGGCATCGCATCTCTCACGCGGGAGCTTGTGGCGGCGCACCGCGTACCTGTACCGGAATACGCCGCCCTGTTCGCGGAGGCAAGCAACACCGCAGCGAAAGACGGTATTGTCGGGGCCTGCCCTCGGTGCGGAAGCGGAGTGGCAGAATCGGCAAAGGGGTTCTTCTGCTCCAGCCGGGCTTGCAAGTTCGCCATGTGGAAGGACAACCGCTTCTTCGGGGCGAAGGGCAAGAAATTGGATAAAAAGACAGCAGCCGCGCTTCTCACCGAGGGGCGCATTTTCTTTTCGGACTTGCGCAGCGAAAAGACCGGCAAGACCTATGCCGCCACTATCCTGCTGGATGACGACGGCATAAAAACGAATTACAAACTTGAGTTTGAGAAAGGCGGGGGTAAAAAATGAGCGATCAGTTTCCATCCAAAGAAGCCGTACAGCGGCTGCGGGAGCAATACCCCGAAGGGACGAGGGTCGAGCTTGTGTCGATGGACGATCCCTATTCAAAGCTGGCGCCCGGTGATAAGGGAACAGTAGACCATATCGACGACACCGGGACTGTGTTCTGCCGCTGGGACAGCGGATCCGGCTTGGGACTGGTCTACGGGGCGGATCAATTCAAAAAGATTTACGATGCGCCGGCGCGAGGATCCTCGCTGTATGAAACCGGCGCGGACTTCTGGCGCGACCTCAAAATGACCGGCGTCAGCTTGGAAGCGGCGTATCAGACCGGCGGCAACTACCTCGGCGCGCAGTTGCAGCGGGAGCAGCCAGCGGACGAGCATCAGTTTTGCACGGAACTGTTTACGGCGATGTGCGAGGATTCGTCACGACTGGCCGATCCCGCCAAGCTGGTCTATCCGTATGATTTCCAAAAAGCCAATGACCGCGTTGAGCAGACCCATTATCACGACAGCCGGAAGATGAACAGCGAATGCGCGAAAGCCATCGACGACGCCATCCATAAATCTTGCTACTCGGTTAATCATTACAACCTCGACCTCGCCGCTATGAAGGTGATCCATGACTTCGGCTTCGAGCGGGTCAACATGGTGCTGGCGAGGAATATACACGACTACGATGGGCGGTTCTCCAACACAAACAAACAGTGGGCGAATGGGTATGAACTGCCGGCGATAGCATTCGACAGCGCAGTCATGAACGCCCATCCTATCCTTATTGACGGCTTCGCCACCCATGCCCGGACGCTGTACGAGGACTTGGGCGCGGAACGCTTCGCCCTGCCGGGCAAGCCGGAGAGCGGCGAGTTTATCCACGGCTACGAGATCGTACGCGCCGTGGAGTTTGACAACCGGCGCGGTTTCGCCATCGGACTGAACCCGGACGCGGTCAATCAATTCGCCACTTGGCAGTTTACCACCGAGAACGGGGCGCGGGACTATTATTGGGGCAATTACAATGATGAGTTCGCCGACGCCGCCCGCAATTATACCGCCCGCGCCATCGTCCATATGAGCGATGAGAAGGTCAAAGAGGTTCGCCGGGCGTTCGATTACGAAAAAGGCGCCGAGCAGAATTACAACATGATCGACGGCGTGCCAAACAACGAAGGGCCGTCCAAGCCCGACTTGACCGACGGCGCGACCTACGAGGAGATCAAGGAGCTTATCCCTGAAACCTTGCCGGAGAACAATCGGGTTGAGGATGCGCCCGAACCGGCTGCGGATCATCCCCCACGCGCGCTGAACGAATCCGAGGCGAACTTCGCGGCGTGGCTGGCCGTGACTGAAAGTAGCCGCTTCCGCTGGGTAGAGGACGAAATTTACCGCCTGAACGGGCGCGGCGCCATGTACTACACCGGCGGCGAGGACGGGATATATATGAAAATCCACAGCGACGGCAAGCTGGAAGCCGGCAAGTACGAGGGCGCGGTCCCGCACATCGGCGAGGCCATGTTCACCGTCGCTGTCGTCAGGCAGTTCTCCAGTTTTTCCGAGGCGTACAAGGCCGCGATGGAGGCCGGCGGCAAGCAGTTCTTGGTCGATATGTTCTCCGGCTCGGATCCGCAGCCGCTGGTTAAGGTCACCGGAAAGGATACGCCGGAGGACAAGCCGTCCGTAATGAAGCAGATCCGCGAAGCGCAGAAAGCGCCCAAGCCGCCGGTGAAACCCAAGCCGGAGCATGATAAGAAAAAGAACGAGCCAGAACTTTAATGAGGAGGGATACATTTATGCTCGAAACAAAAGCGGCGGCATTCAAATGCAAAGACCCCGCAATGGAGACGCAGGACTGCGTTATTGAAAAAATCATCCGGCTGTCCGGTGCGGAATATGACCATTTCGCTTCCAATATGCTCAAGGATTACGATTTCATCAAAGACAACGCAGGCCATATGTATCACGGAGAGGCCGGTCGGCGCCACTGCCTGCTCGTTATGGGCGAAGGGCGGCGGGACGGCATCCTCGTGGAGTCACAAGGGTATGACTACGCCAGATATACTTCGTTGCTTCCGAACGCAGAGGACTTCCTGACTGTGGAGCGGTACCCCGATCTCGCCGATCTCAACAAAAAACTGGTGGACATGGTGGATTTCATCGCCGGGCAGGGCGGCGCCGGAAGCCCGGATGGGCGCGGCGTGGTCAAACTGAAGGATTCCAAGCTGACATACGGGATCGACTTCATGGCCAATCCTGCTTTAATTGAAATTGTAAAGCGGATGCTTGACAAACGGCCGGAGATCATGGGTTACGAGCTTGAAAAGAATAATCTTATCGTCTACAGGGTGAAAGAACCGGCTCCCGACCTGACCGACCCCTCGGTCACACGGACAGATATGTACGCCTACGGTTATAGCTGGGACGGCATGATCCCTCTTGGAAAAGACCGCGCGCTGGAGCTTTATAATGAAAATCACCAAGTATACAGGCTCTACGAGAACGACGCCGAGGGCGCCGTGGATAACCGCGCCGACATCGAGACCTTCGACGGATTGTTCGGCGTGGAGGATCCCGCATGGGTCAAGCCGGAGCGGGAGCCGTTTCAAGTGTTTATCTTAAACCGTGAAAAACGCGACAAGGGCGAAGCGTCCGGCGAGTGGCTGACGCTGCCGGCCTTGCCCGGCGATCTCTGCGATTTGCTCAAAAGAATCGGTGTGGGCAGGCCGAGCGAGGGTGCGTTTACCGTCACCGCGCTCCGCGTGCCGTTTGAATATCTGCGCGACCACGTTTCCAAGTACGACAGCCTTGACGAGATAAATATGCTGGCGTCGTATATGAAGTCGGCGGATGATCATGATGAGCTTGAAAAATTCCACGCCGTACTCGCAAGTGGGATTGTGAATACCGGGAGCGGAACGGCGGCGCTCATTAACCTTCTCGAAACGGAAAACATCGAGTGCTTTGAACTGATCGGCGTCAAAGACCACGAGTCGCTGGCGGAATATTACGACAGCGAAAACAATGAAAAACCGGACGGTATCAGTTATAAGGTGTACGGCATCAAATGCGCTGCCGAGGAAGGCGGAGTGTTTACCGAGTGGGGTTACATCAAACAAAAATACAATGATTTTTCCCTGCGGTATGTAAGGGCCGTGCCGGAGGAGTATCAGATCACCGGCATGACGCTTCATGCTCTGCGGCAAAAGGAACAGGATCGCGGCGCCGGAGAGACGACGTCGGTCATGGATCAGATCAGGGCGGCGCGTCAGGCTCCCCATGAGCCGAAGGACGAAACGCATAAACCGGCTAAACGCAAAGGAGGGCCGGAGCTATGACCTTCACCCATGACGAGCGGCGGTTGCTGATCCTCTATTATTCCGGTTCCCTTGCCGATACCGCGGACACGCTCCGTCTTGCCCTGCCGGACATCACCGACCCGGACGAGCGCGGCGCCGCCGCCGGTGCCCTGCAGAAGCTGGGATATATAGATGACGCTCCGTTTCAGGACTTCATCTCGGAAAGCGGGGGATCATATGACGGATAAGGACTCCGCGCGTACCAAGACCGTTCACTTCAACTTCTACGCTTCCGAGGAGGAGGCCGCGCTGATCCGCCAGCGCATGAAGGATTCGGGCGTCGTCAATTTGAGCGCCTATCTCAGAAAGATGGCAATCGACGGCTATCATATAAACATCGACCTTTCCGATGTGCGGGAGCTGGTTTCGCTCCTTCGGCGCTGTTCCAACAACCTGAACCAGATGGTCAAACGTGCCAACGAAACCCGCAGCATCTACGAGGCAGACGTCGAGGACTTGCGCCGCCAGTATGACACGCTGTGGGAAGCGGCCAACGGTATCCTGTCCGGACTGGCAAAGATAAAATAGGGAGAGAAAATAATCTGTAAACATCGTCAAACGGCCTTGCAATCACCGCCAATCCAAGTTAACATCACAACGGGCGAAGCCCACAAACACAGTATTTATAAGGGTTGGTGATTGATATGAGGTTCATTTTGAAACTGCTCGCTGCACCGTTCGCGCTGGTCTTTACCGTTTTGGCTTTCTTCTGTACCTTCGTTCTGTGCGCGTCGGAGAAACTGTTCGGTTTCCTGTCGGGGCTGGCACTCATCGGGGCGGTGATCCTGTTCATCACAGGCGAGATGTTCGGCGGAGCATTGTTCTTGGGCGTCGCGTTCCTCGTCAGCCCGGTTGGGCTTCCCGCCCTCGCCGGGAAGCTGTCGGAGGCGCTTGCCAATGTCGGGGGATCGCTCAGAGGGTTCATCGCAAATTAAAAACAGCACATAATTATTTGTAGAGGCGGCCGGACTAACCATCCGGCTGCTTTTCTTTTGGGGAGGTGAGGGCTAATCGCCACGACGAGGATCATGCCGCTTCATACCGGCAAGGGCCGGAGCGTGGCGCGGGCACTGAAGGACAGCGTGGACTATATGGAGAACCCGTTCAAGACCGACGGCGGCGAATGGATATCTTCCTACGAGTGCGACGCCATGACGGTTGACAACGAGTTCCTCTTGTCCAAGCAGCAGTATGCTTCCCTCACCGGCCGTCAGCAGGATCGCGGCGGCGTCATCGCCTACCATGTCCGACAGAGCTTCAAGCCCGGCGAAGTGACGCCGGAGGAAGCCAACCGGATCGGCTACGAGCTTGCCCTTCGCTTTACCAAAGGCAAGTATTCTTTCATCGTCTGCACCCATACCGACAAGGCGCACATCCATTCGCATATCATTTGGAACAGCACGGCGCTTGACTGCACGAGGAAGTACAGGAACTTCCTCGGTTCCTACCGCGCCCTGCGCCGGTGCAGCGACCTCGTCTGCGCCGAGAACGGTTTGCCGGTTATTGAAAACCCGAAGCCGAGTCCGGGCAGGGACTACGGTCGTTATATGTTTGGCGTGGATAGGCCGCCGTCGTTTCAGCAGCGGCTCCGCGACGCCATCGACGCCGCTCTGGAACAGAAGCCCTCGACTTTCGAGGAGTTCCTCGATCTGCTGAGATCGGCCGGCGTGACGGTCATGGACGGCGGGAAGCATTTGAAGTTCCTCGCGCCACACGCGGACGGCCTGCCGGATCAGGAAAAGCCCACGCGCTGCGACACGCTCAGAGGCGACTACACCGTGGCCGCCATCCGGGAGCGCATCGAGGGTGTGCGTGTTGTTTCTTCTCCTGTCGGTAGAGAAGCCGATCCCCCGGCGCGCCCAAACCTGCTCATCGACATACAGGCCAAGATGATGGAGGGCAAAGGCAAGGGCTACGAGAGGTGGGCCAAGCTGCACAATTTGAAGCAGATGGCTCAGACGCTCATCTATCTTCAGGAGCATGGCTTGGACGATTATGCCGTGCTGAGAGAGAGGTCGGCGGCGGCTTCAGCCCGCTTCAACGCCGTATCGGAAAGGATTAAGGAACTGGATTTGAAGCTGGACGCCAACGCCGAATTGCAAAAACAGATCGTTACCTATTCCAAGACCCGCGCCACCTATGTCGAATACCGCAAGGCCGGATACTCGAAAAAGTTCAGGGCGCTCCATGAGGCGGACATCATTTTGCATCAAGCGGCCAAGAAGTATTTCGACGGCCTCGGTTTGAAGAAGCTGCCGACCGTCGCTTCCCTGCGCGCCGGGTACGCCGAGGCGCTGGAGGAAAAGAAACAAGCCTACCGGGAATACCGGGAGGCCAAGGCCGAAATGCAGGCGCTTTTTACGGCGCGCGCCAACGTGGATAACTTATTCAGCGACGCCGGCCGCAGGGAACGTGAGCGCGAACACGAACGGAGCGGGCCGGCGCTCTGACGGAGTTAACCCGCTTTTCATTTTGGTCACGAAACAAAATAGCGGCAAGGCCGCGCAGCCGACCACGCAACGCGGGGGCGATCAACGGGGTCTGGGGCAGCGCCACAGCGAGCGGTGCGGTTGCGGTTAAGCAACCGCGCCTTGCTCGCCACATGAACAACACCGCTAAAAGCACCCGAAATTCGGGCGTTTCCGTTGGACTTCCGAAACTACGGTTAAGGGATGCCGGGGCAAGTTTTCCCGCACGTTCGGGAAGCCGGTTCCGGCCCCTCTCCCTCTCTGCCGGCAACCGCTTGGACAACCGTATCCGGCGGTTCTTTTCATTTTCGCCGGTTTCTTTTGTGCGTATCAATACGCACAAATACGCACAAAAAATATATGACAAAGGAGATTTTCATTATGTTAGTAGCAATCGATCACGGCAACAAATCAATCAAGACCTCGTCCGGCAGGGTTTTCACTTCCGGCCTGCGCGAGAGCGACACCCGACCGCCCTTCGGCGAGGACATCCTAAAGTACAACGGCAAGTATTACACCATATCGGATAAGCGCATCCCCTATCTCCGCGAGAAGTTTGTGGACGACCGTTTTTACATCCTCACGCTGTTCGCAATTGCCTATGAGATCGAAGAC